>JAFEHB010000559.1_pt1 | contig 23871 bp, 19 predicted proteins | sample 9267121 | NCBI WGS metagenome assembly JAFEHB01 (sample SAMN17103336, study PRJNA684904) | human gut metagenome | isolation source: diarrhea sample from child under the age of five | host: Homo sapiens | place: South Africa: Mafikeng, Mafikeng Provincial Hospital | collected 2019-09 | reverse complement strand
TGCATTAGACCAAATCACTACTTCTGATCCATTAACAGAAGGAACAAATGCTGGTGGCAGGCATGGCATCTTTAAAAGAGGGGATGCGTGTGAAACGGACCTGTGATTTTACGAACCGTGAAAGAATCTGGATGGAAAATGAACTGGACAAGCTGGGAATTACCCATTATCCGTCAGATGCCAATTTCATTCTGATGCGAAGCGGTATAAATTTATATGAGAAACTGAAAAAACAGAAGATCCTGATTCGGGATTGCAGCAATTACAAAGGTCTCGGAGAAGGATATTATCGTGTTTGTATGCGGCAGAGAGGAGACAACCAGAAGCTGATCGATGCGCTGGGAGAAATCCTCTATGCAGGTCAGGGAGAATTTTAATATGGCAAAGTCGATTATGATTCAGGGAACCATGTCAAATGTTGGAAAGAGCCTTCTTGCGGGAGGGCTCTGTCGTGTTTTAAAGGAAGATGGAATCAGGGTTGCACCATTTAAGTCACAGAACATGGCACTCAATTCTTTTATCACGGCAGATGGTCTGGAAATGGGACGCGCACAGGTCATGCAGGCAGAAGCTGCCATGATCCAGCCGGAAGTTTATATGAACCCGATTCTTTTGAAACCGACCTCCGATGTAGGAAGTCAGGTAATTGTAAACGGAGAAGTTGCGGGAGTCATGCCGGCGATGGAATACTTCCGTAAAAAGAAAGAATATATTCCGGCTATTTTAGAAGCTTATCATAAACTGGATGAAAAGTATGATGTGATTGTCATAGAAGGTGCGGGAAGTCCGGCAGAAATAAACCTTAAGCAGAATGATATTGTCAACATGGGACTTGCTGAGCTGGTGGATGCACCGGTTCTTCTTGTAGGAGACATTGACCGTGGTGGTGTGTTTGCGCAGATCGTCGGGACGGTTATGTTGCTGGAAGAAAAAGAGCGGGCAAGAATCAAAGGTACGGTGATCAATAAGTTCCGTGGGGATGTAAAAATTCTGGAGCCAGGTATCAGGATGCTGGAGGATCGGACAAAGATACCGGTATGTGGCGTGATGCCATATATTTATGCGGATATTGATGATGAGGATAGTCTGTCAGAAAGGTTTGACCGGAAAGAAAAGGCGGCACTTCTGGATATTGCAGTGATCCGCCTGCCGCGTATTTCTAATTTCACAGATTTTGCAGTACTGGAATGCAGGGAAGAAGTTTCTCTCCGGTATGTGTCAAAGGCAGGAGATTTCGGGAATCCGGATCTGGTAATTTTGCCGGGAAGTAAAAATACGATGGAAGACCTGTTGTGGCTTCGTCAGAGCGGACTGGAAGGGAAAGTGCTGCGCCATGCCTCATCAGGGAAACCGGTATTTGGTATCTGTGGCGGTTACCAGATGCTGGGAGAAGAGATCTGTGATCCGGAAGGGGTAGAACGTGGTGGAACCATAAAAGCGATGGGGTTGCTTCCTGCCGTTACTGTATTTGAAAATATCAAGAGAAGAACCCGTGTTACCGGAAAGTTCGGAGAAGTTACCGGAATCTTAAAAGCAATGTCCGGTGCAAAGCTGGATGGATATGAGATCCATATGGGGGAAACTATTTTTTCAGATAAAGATGCTGCAGATCATAAGATGCTGGTACAGATCTGTGATCAGGTGACAGATGAGAGCCGGTGGGACGGAGCGCAGAAGAAGAATGTGTACGGTTGCTATGTACATGGGATTTTTGATGACCGGGAAGTAGCGGATGCACTGATCGGGGCACTTCTGAAAGAAAAAGGATACGGCGAGGAAGCCATGCACTCCATGGACTACCATGCTTACAAAGAGAAGCAGTATCAGATTCTTGCAAATGCAGTTCGTGAGAATATGGATATGAAGAAAATATATGAGATTATCGAGAAGGGAAATGCAGCAGAATGTTTCATCTGATCACAGGTGGCAGTGGAAGTGGCAAATCCGAATATGCAGAGCAGAAGCTTATGGAGTATGCCAGCCATTCAAAAAGAAACAAAAAACGCTACTATATAGCAACTATGATGCCTTTCGGGAAGGAAACGGAAGAGAAAATTGCACGTCACAGAAGACTTCGTGCAGGCAAAGGGTTTGAAACGATCGAATGCTATACGGATCTTAAAAAAGCTGCGGAAGTCCTGCAGACAAAAGAGACAGGAAGTGTTCTTCTGGAATGTATGTCCAATCTTGTGGCAAATGAAATGTACGATCCGTCAGGAGCAGGTGAAAATGCAGAAGAGTCCATTCTGGCAGGGATCCATAAGCTACAGAAGGCCAGTGATGATCTGGTAGTTGTTACAAATGAAGTGTTTTCAGACAGCATGACAGACAATCCGGAGATGGAAAAATATCTGAAGCTTCTCGGAAACGTAAATCTTCGGATGGGAGAGATGGCAGATCTGGTGACAGAAGTTGTGTACGGAATTCCGGTTGAAAGGAAAGACATAAAAAAATGAAAATGATAATCGGCGGTGCATACCAGGGGAAGCTTGCGTATGCAAAAAAGCAGAACCCATACATTCATTGGACGGATGGGGAACTATGTGAAGGAGATAATATTTTTGCGGCAGAAGGAGTCTTTCATTTTGAAAAATATATCCAGAGCATGATAAAAAAAGAAAACTGGTCGGAAAAAGAAGCAATTGATTTCGCATCGAAACTAACAAAAAAGTGTCCGGATATTGTAATTGTGACACAGGAGATCGGCTATGGCCTGGTTCCGATAGACGCATTTGAGCGCAGATACAGGGAACTGACCGGAAGGATCTGTACCGTACTTGCGGCAAATTCAGATCAGGTAGACCGGGTAGTATGCGGGATCGGTGTGACGATCAAAGGAGGAGATACCAAGTGAAGATAGAACTGGAAAATGTAAAACCTGCAGAAATAGAAAAACGCAGTTTTGAAATCATAACAGAAGAACTGGGCGATACGCATCTGATCCCAGGAACAGAACCGATCGTCAAACGCTGTATCCATACAAGCGCAGATTTTGATTATGCCAAGAACCTGATGTTTTCAGAAGGTGCAGTAGAAAAAGCGCTGGATGCCATCCGGAATGGTGCAGTCATTGTAACCGATACCCAGATGGGAAAAGCAGGTATCAACAAACGGAAGCTTGCGGAATACGGAGGCGAAGTTCTTTGCTTCATGTCCGATGAAGATGTAGCAGAAACTGCCAAAAAGAACGGAACCACGCGTGCCGTGGCAAGCATGGAAAAAGCAGCCGCCCTTGATAAAAAAATCATCTTTGCCATCGGAAATGCCCCGACAGCCCTTGTAAGACTCTATGAACTGATCCAGGATGGCAAATTAACCCCTGAACTTGTCATCGGAGTTCCTGTAGGATTCGTAAATGTCGTCCAGTCTAAAGAGTTAATCCTTTCACTGAAAGACACGCCATATATCGTAGCAAGAGGCAGAAAAGGTGGCAGCAATATCGCTGCATGCATCTGCAATGCACTATTATATATGTTGTAGATATATAATAAACAACCCTTGTCTAATGAGGTTTTTGTATTCTAACTGTATTTGCGATAATTAAAAAATTAACCATATTGTCAGAAAATAGACGCAATTTCGTATTGAATTCCGACCTGAATTCTGCTATTATAATCGTATGCTAGTTGAAGGACAGCAGGAAGGAGAAATTGATTATGGGATTTTTAACAGGAAAGACTGCAATTATCACAGGTGGCGGAAGAGCCGTATTAAGTGATGGAAGCTGCGGATCTATTGGATATGGAATTGCAACAGCTTACGCAAAAGAAGGAGCGAATCTGGTAATTACCGGGCGTAATGTAAAGAAACTCGAAGATGCCAAAGAAGAACTGGAGAGACTCTATGGCATCAAAGTATTACCTGTACAGGCTGATGTCAGCGCAGGGGCTGATAATGAAGCAACAGTACAGAACGTAGTAAAGCAGGCAATCGACACATTCGGAAGAATTGATGTCCTGATCAATAATGCACAGGCATCCGCATCCGGTGTTACGATCGCAGATCATACAACAGACCAGTTCAATCTGGCAATGTATTCCGGCGTATATGCGGTATTCTATTATATGCAGGCATGCTATCCGTACCTGAAAGAGACAAAGGGATCTGTTATCAATTTTGCTTCAGGTGCCGGACTTTTCGGAAATTACGGGCAGTGCGCATACGCAGCGGCAAAAGAAGGGATCCGTGGACTTTCCAGAGTAGCTGCAACAGAGTGGGGACCAGACGGAATCAATGTCAATATCGTATGCCCGCTCGCATGGACAGCACAGCTTGAGAATTTTCAGAAAGCTTATCCGGAAGCATTTAAGGCAAATGTAAAGATGCCGCCGGCTGGACATTATGGGGATGTAGAAAAAGAAATCGGACGTGCATGCGTACAGCTTGCATCACCGGATTTCAAATATATGAACGGAGAGACGATCACCTTAGAAGGTGGAATGGGACAGAGACCTTAAGAAAAATCCATAAAAGCCAAAGAGAGTGCCTGTGCGTTTTTTGAATCGTACAGTCGCTCTCTTTTTATTTCATAGGAAATTCCGAAGGAACTTCCTATGAAATAAAAGGCACTACGTGCCGGAGATGCACATTCTTTTTAGCTTCTCTGTCTTGACATCTTTAAAAACGTCATTCAAAATAAGAACGGAAAGAAAATTTAAATCATTTAATCGAGGCTAAAAAGATATGAAAGCAGTTATTTTTGATATGGACGGTGTTCTGATCAACACAGAACCATTACACTATCGTTGCTGGAAGGAAATTTTAAAAGAGAAGAACGGAATCGATCTTGACTATGAGGTCTACCTTCCGTGTATCGGTTCTACCCGTGGTTTCTTCATGAATCTGATCAACGAGAATTATGGACCGGTTTTTGATGATGTGGATAAGATGAATGCGCTCATGAAAGAGAAAAAAGCGCAGATTACAGAGGCGGAAGGATTTCCGGAGATGCCTGGAATCAAAGAAGCATTGAAGCAGTTAAAAGACGGAGGATATCTGCTTGCAGTAGCGTCTTCCTCTCCGGCTTATGCGATCAAAGATGCATTAAAGTCGCTGGATATGGAGAAATATTTTACAGTAGTCATGAGTGGGGATTATGTAGAACATCCAAAACCGGCACCGGATACCTTCCTTGTAACGGCAGAGAAAATGGGAATGAAGCCGGAGGACTGTCTGGTAGTAGAGGATTCGACCAACGGTGGAGGAGCTGCCAGGGCAGCAGGTATGAAATGTATCTGGTTCCACAACCCGGATTCCGGAAGGCAGGATATCCCGGATGCGGTACTGGAATTTCCGGCATGGACCAGCGAAAATGTAGAAAAAATGCTGAAAATTTTAGAAAAAGAGGAAGAGTAAAGATGAGAATAAGAACAGCAGATCTGAGTGATCTGAAAGAAATTGCCCGCGTGGAGGCAGAGTGTTTCCCGGCAGCAGAAGCGGCAACAGAAGAAGAATTTGAAAAGAGACTTACTTTTTATAAAGATCATTTCTGGCTGATGTTTGAAGAAGAGAAACTGATCGCCTTCGTGGACGGTATGGTGACGAATCAGGAAGATCTGACAGACGAAATGTATGAAAAAGCGGAAATGCATGATGAAAAAGGTGAGTGGCAGATGATTTTTGGTGTAAATACGCTGCCGTCTTACCGGAAACATGGATATGCAGGAGAATTGATCAAAAGAGCAATTGCAGATGCAAAAGAGCAGGGAAGAAAGGGACTTGTTCTTACCTGCAAGGACCGGCTGATACCTTATTATGCCAGGTTTGGATTCAAAAATGAAGGTGTCTCAGAATCGGTACATGGAAACGTTGTCTGGAATCAGATGAGACTTACATTTGATGAAGGGCTGGGTGAATAAGGTGAAAAAAAATAAGTTTGAAATTGATATGTGCAACGGATCCATCATGGACAAGCTCATTTCTTTTTCCCTGCCGCTTATGGTTTCCGGAATTCTGCAGCTTGCGTTTAATGCGGTGGATATCATCGTGGTTGGAAGATTTTCCGGAAGTCAGGCACTTGCCGCAGTCGGCTCCACAACAGCACTGATCAATGTGTTTACGAACCTGTTTATCGGAATTTCACTTGGTGCCAATGTTCTTGCAGCCAGATTTTATGCAGCGGGCAAAGACCGGGAGATGTCGGAAACAGTACATACTTCGATCACACTTGCGCTGATCAGTGGAATTATGATGGCAGTTATCGGGGTGCTTCTTGCAAAGTGGGCACTTGAAATTATGGGAACGCCGGATGATGTGATCGGGCAGTCTGCCTTATATATGCGGATCTATTTTATGGGAATGCCATTTTTTATGTTATATAACTATGGGGCAGCCATTTTAAGGGCGATCGGTGATACAAAAAGGCCATTGATCTTCCTGATCATTTCCGGAATTGCAAATGCCGCGCTGAACATGACACTGGTTATTCTTTTTCATATGGGAGTTGCCGGGGTTGCAATTGGAACAATTATTTCACAGCTGATTTCCTGTGTGCTGGTACTGACCTGTCTGTACCGGTCGGAAGGAAGTTATCAGCTTCGTTTCTCCAAACTGAAGATCAATGGTGCCTACATGGAACAGATTTTCCAGGTGGGAGTTCCGGCGGGAATCCAGAGTACGGTCATCAATTTGTCCAATGCACTGTTGCAGTCTTCGGTTAATTCATTTGGATCGATTGCGATGGCAGGCTATACAGCAGCGAACAATATACTTGGGTTCCTTTATATGTCAGTGAATTCGATCACCCAGGCATGTATGAGTTTTACCAGTCAGAATTATGGTGTGGGTAAGCTGAAACGAATGGATAAGGTGCTGCGTGACTGTGCGATTCTGTCTATATCGATCGCGGCAGTGCTTGGTGGTCTTGCCTATAGCTTCGGACCGCAGATTCTGACAGTTTATACTTCAGATCCAAAGGTTATCAACTGCGGAATGGAAATCCTGGCGTATACATCGATTACTTATTTCCTGTGTGGGATCATGGATTTGTTTCCGGGTGCGCTTCGTGGAATGGGATATTCAGCAGTCCCGATGGTGCTTTCAGTGATCGGAACGGTGGGAACAAGAATTGTGTGGGTATTTGGAATTTTTCCGAACCACAGATCTTTATCCGTACTTTTTGTATCCTATCCGGTGTCATGGATCATTACCATTGTACTTCAGGTCGTGTGCTTCTATTTTGTGAGAAAAAGGGTACATCAGAAAGAAAAAAGATTGTTATAAACAGAACGAAATTGTGAAAATCGACAGTAGGGTATTGTGAAAAACAGACAGATTTATCTGTCTGTTTTTGTGTATATATAATAAATGTGCTTGCAATAGAAAGACACATGTGCTTGTATCTGATACAAAAACATGAATATGTAAAATGTTTGTGCATCACGGAAATATAGATTGAAAAGAGAGGAAAAATAGGGTATCCTAAGTATAGAAAGACAAAAATAATAAAAAGTCCGTAATGAACGGACATATGTGTCATGCGGAGGTAATGAAGATGAATGATAATAAAATGTGGGCGTTAGTAAAGGAAAAACCGGAACAGGGACTCTGGCTGAAAAGAGTACCGATTCCGGAAGTAGGACCAAATGACGTAAAGATCAAGATCCATAAAAATGCAATCTGTGGTACCGATGTACATATTTACCAGTGGAATGAGTGGGCACAGCATACTATTCCGATCGGACTGACCGCAGGACATGAATATGTCGGGGAAGTTGTAGAAGTCGGTACAGGTGTACAGGGATTCAAGGTGGGCGATCTGGTATCCGGTGAAGGACATATCACTTGTGGAAAATGCAGAAACTGTCTGGAAGGGCACAAAGAGAACTGCAAAGATGCCAAAGGTGTTGGGGTAAACCGGAACGGTGCGTTTGCAGAATATCTGGTTATTCCCGCTTCAAATGTATGGCCGTGCAATCCGGCAATTGATGAAGAATTATATGCGATCTTTGATCCATTTGGAAATGCAACCCATACTGCATTATCTTACGACATGCTTGGTGAAGATGTGCTGATCACAGGTGCAGGGCCGATTGGGATCATGGCAGCGGCGATCGCAAAATTTGCAGGAGCAAGACATGTGGTAATCACGGATATGAACCAGTACCGTCTGGATCTGGCAGCAAAAATGGGTGCGACCAGATGCGTTAATCTGACACAGGAAAAACTGACGGATGTGATGCATGAGATCGGAATGACAGAAGGCTTTGATATCGGACTTGAAATGTCCGGAAGCCAGCCGGGACTTTCTGATATGATCCATAACATGAAACATGGTGGAAAGATCGCACTTCTCGGATTGCAGAGACAGGATGCAACCGTAGATCTTGAGACAGTGATCTTCAATGGGCTGAATATCCGCGGAATTTATGGAAGAAAAGTATGGGATACCTGGTACAAGATGTCTACGATGATCCAGGCGGGACTTGATATTTCACCGATCATCACACACCATTTTGATATCCGCGATTATGAAAAAGGATTTGAGGCAATGATCTCAGGACAGTCAGGAAAGGTGATCCTTGACTGGGCACATATTAACGATTAGGAAAAGCAGAAGAAGGAGAGAATAAAATGGCAAGAAAAAATGATATTTTAAGTATTTATACAAAAGAAGTAGAACAGATCAAAGCAGATGGTCTTTTCAAAGGGGAAGCACCGTTCGTATCTCCGCAGGGCGCAAAGGTTGTAATGGAAGACGGAAGAGAGCTTCTTAATATGTGTGCCAATAACTATCTTGGACTTGGGGACAATCAGAGACTGATCGATGCAGCGAAGAAAACTTATGATGAAAAAGGATATGGGGTTGCTTCTGTCAGATTTATCTGTGGAACACAGGACATCCACAAAAAACTGGAAAAGAAGATTTCCGGATTTCTGGGAACAGATGATACGATTTTATATTCTTCCTGCTTTGATGCAAATGGTGGACTTTTTGAAACAATCCTGACTGCAGAGGATGCAGTGATCAGTGATGAACTGAACCATGCTTCCATCATTGACGGAGTTCGTCTTTGTAAGGCAAAAAGATACCGCTATAAAAATAATAACATGGAAGATCTGGAAGCACAGCTTCAGGCTGCAGATGCAGCAGGAGCAAGAGTCAAACTGATCGCTACAGACGGTGTATTTTCAATGGATGGAATTATCTGTAACTTAAAAGGTGTCTGTGATCTTGCTGATAAATACAACGCACTGGTTATGGTGGATGACAGCCATGCAGTTGGATTTGTAGGAGCACACGGCAGAGGAACTTCCGAATACTGTGGCGTAGAAGGAAGAGTGGATATCATTACAGGAACACTCGGAAAAGCACTCGGTGGGGCTTCCGGTGGATATACATCCGGAAGAAAAGAGATCATCGATCTGCTTCGTCAGAGAAGTCGTCCGTACCTGTTCTCCAACTCTCTTGCACCGGCAATCGCAGGAGCAAGTATTGAGATGTTCAATATGCTGGAAGAAAGCACCGAGCTTCGTGACCATCTGGAAGAAGTAACCGCATACTACCGCAAGCAGCTGGTAGAAAACGGATTTGATATCATCGAAGGAACCCATCCATGTGTACCGGTTATGCTTTATGATGAAAGACTTGCCGGAGAATATGCAAAGAAAATGATGGAAAAAGGGGTATATGTGGTTGCATTCTCTTATCCGGTTGTACCGAAAGGAAAAGCAAGAATCCGCACACAGGTATGCGCGAGCCATACAAAAGAAGATATTGATTTCATTATCAAATGTTTTAAAGAGACTAGAGAAGAGATTGGAAAATAAATTGCTACAGGATAGAAAAATGCCGGACAGTACAAAATGTTGCCCGGCATTTTGTGATGATATAACAGAGAAATTTGACTAAAAAATGTTACAGGAAAATTTTCGGAGGCGTTAAATAAAAATAAAAGAATATTTTTGGAATGCAATCATGGTAATTATGTAAAACCTGAAAAAATGGAGAGAAAAGCTTGTGGGAAAGGCAGGAATACTATAAAATAAACAGGGAACAATAAAAAGATGAATGGGGTGTCATCTGACAGAGGAGAGAAAAGATGGAACAAAAAATATACAATGAATATGTGGAAATTTTAAAGGAAGAGCTGCTTCCGGCGATGGGATGTACAGAGCCGATTGCAGTAGCTTACGCGGCAGCAGTTGCAGTTCAGGCTCTTGGGGAAAAGCCGGAATCTGTAGAAGTAAATGTCAGTGCAAATATTATTAAGAATGTAAAAAGTGTCGTTGTACCGTGCACAGGAGGACTTCGCGGAATCGGTGCAGCAGTCTGTGCAGGGATTGTAGCCGGATGTCCGGAAAAAGAACTGGAAATTCTGGAAGAGATCACAGGGGAACAGAAAGTAGAAATGAAAAAGATGCTGGATACTATGCCGATGACAATCCGGGAATCCGATAAAGAATATATTTTCGACATCCAGATCAAGGCATGTGCAGGCGGACACAGCGGATACGTAGAGATCGCAGGTTTTCACACCAATGTGATCTGTGTAAAGAAAGATGATGAGATCATCAGAGAAAAAGCATATGAAGAGCAGGGATCCAGCTGTGCGACGGACCGTTCTCTTCTGACTGTGGAGAAGATCATTGAATTCGCAGACTGCGTAGACGTTGCAGACGTAGAGGAAGTTCTGCAGAGACAGATTGATTATAACTGGGCAATTGCCGAAGAAGGCATGACAGGAAACTGGGGGGCTGCCATTGGAAAGACTTTGATGGAAGCATATGGAAACAGTGTACATAACCGTGCGAAAGCGATGGCAGCGGCCGGATCGGATGCAAGAATGAACGGATGTGAACTTCCGGTTGTCATCAATTCGGGAAGCGGTAACCAGGGAATGACAACTTCTCTTCCGGTGATCGTCTATGCAAAAGAGCTGAATGTCTCAAAAGAGATGATGCTCCGCGCGCTGGTTGTGTCAAATCTGATCACAATCCATATGAAGACAGGAATCGGAAGACTGTCTGCATATTGCGGCGCGATCAGTGCAGGATGTGGTGCAGGTGCCGGAATCTGTTATCTGTATGGCGGACATGCATATGAGATTTCTCATGTAATTGTAAATGCAGTTGCCATTAACTCAGGTGTTGTGTGTGATGGAGCGAAGGCAAGCTGCGCGGCAAAAATCGCATCAGCTGTAGAAGCAGGGCTTCTGGGACTTCAGATGCAGAAAAATGGAAAGCAGTTCTATGGCGGAGACGGACTTGTAGAAAAAGGTGTAGAAAACACGATCCGTAATATCGGAGAGCTTGCAAAGAAGGGAATGCGTGAGACGGATAAAACGATCATCCAGATCATGACAAGATAAGAAAAAGAGAAAAGAACTGGTAGAAGAGGCACTTGCATTTACCGGACTTAAGAAAAATATGACTAATATTGAAAAAATAAAACATCTGCGGTATGCATATCGCAGATGTTTTATTTTTAACCGTTAGCTATTTATACTTTTTATTTTTGAATATACTTCTTCAACAACAAAAGCGTATTCTTTACCCCATCCATATGGGATCTTTCATAGTTATGTGATGCATACACCCCAGGGCCAATCAGACCATGACGGATATCATATCCTGCCCGAAGAGTTGCCTCTACATCAGAACCGTAATGCGGATACACATCGATCGCATAATCCAATCCTTCTTCTTTTGCAGTTTCGGCAAGAGCGGATGTTACGTCGTAGTTGTAAGGACCGCCGGAATCTTTTGCGCAAATAGATACCATGCGTTCGGTACATCCGAGATCGGATCCGACGCAGCCCATGTCAACAGAAATCATCTCTGTTGTATCTTCGGCAACAAAACTTCCGCCGTGTCCGACTTCTTCATATACAGTGAAAAGGAGAGAAACTTTGCGGGAAAGCGCAATAGATTCATCTTTTACGCATTTTGTCAGACCGAGAAGGATGGCAGCAGAAAGCTTGTCATCTAAGAAACGGCTTTTGATATAACCGCTCGGTGTGATCTGGGTACGCGGGTCCATGGCGATGATATCTCCAGGCTGTACGCCAAGTGAAAGAGTTCCTTCTTTAGTGTCCACATTTTCGTCCAGAAGGATTTCCATATTTTCTTCTTTTGTCTCAACAGCAGAATCTGCAACATGAACAGAAGGTTCAGTATTTAGTACTACACCGGTATAAACGCGTCCGTCGCGTGTGTGGATCGTGCAGTTTTCCCCATCAGCGGTACTCCACTGGTGTCCACCGAGAGTAGTCGGACGCAGTCTTCCATTTGCTTTGACAGAACGCACCATGGCACCGAGGGTATCAACGTGTGCTGCAAGTACCAGCGGATTCCCCTCTCCGCCGATCGTTACGAATACGTTGCCTTTGTTAGAAAGCTGTGGTTCATATCCCATATCTGATAAAGTCTTCATCAGGTATGCAGCCACATCTTTGGTATAACCGGATGGGCTTGGAATAGAAGTTAAAGCTTTCAGTTCGTTTCCGATAAATTCAAGATAATTTTGCATAGAAAATTCCCCCAAAAAATTTATAGTATATATCATAATAGTTTAATGGAAGAGGATGGAAAATGCAATATACATTGAAGGATAATTTAAAAAGGTTATAATAATTGATGAAAAAATAGATTCATGATTTATTAAAAAAGAATCAAATATTGCTTCCGATATATTTGCTGGTGAATTAACCGTATCAGGAGTATAATAGACTTAAAATATTATAGGAGGACAAGGTTAATTATGGGGGAAACATCAAACGCTAATCTACTGACAACGGGATCTATTCCGAAAAAGATTATTATGTTTGCGATTCCGCTTCTATGGGGGAATTTATTCCAGCAATTGTATAATGTGGCGGATTCGCTGATCGTGGGAAATTTTCTTGGGAATAATGCACTTGCAGCTGTCAGCTCATCAGGGAATCTGATATTTCTGATGGTAGGATTTTTTGGGGGAATTGGCGTGGGAGCCGGTGTTGTCATTGCGAGGTATTTTGGAGCCGGAGAATATGAGAAGCTGAAAAAAGCAATCCATACGGCACTGGCATTTGGTGGCGTATGTGGAATTTTTCTTACGGTTGCTGCGTTGATCCTTGCACCGCAGATTTTAAAACTGATTGGTACGCCGGAAGAGGTACTGCCGAAATCACTGGTTTATTTCAGGGTGTATTTTGCAGGTTCACTTGGATTTGTAATTTATAACTTTGGAATGGGGATTTTGCAGTCACTTGGTGACAGTAAGAGTCCGGTCATCTATCTGATCATTTCAGCGTGTCTGAATGTGATTCTGGATCTGGTGCTGATCGGAGGTTTAGGATTTGGTGTAGGTGCAGCAGCTTTTGCAACGATTGTTTCACAGATATTAAGTGCGGTTCTGTGTATCAGAAAACTGCGTAGGGAACCAGAGGCGTTCCGGTTATCTTTTCGTGAACTTCGGATGAATGGGAATATGCTGCGGCTGATCGTGGTAAACGGAATACCGGCAGGAATCCAGAATTCCATTATTGCGGTTGCAAATGTATTTGTACAGTCGAATATTAATCAGTTTGGGGCTCTGGCAATGGCCGGGTGTGGGTCATATTCCAAAATTGAAGGATTTGGATTTATTCCGGTTACCTGCTTCTCACAGGCACTCACGACGTTTATTGGACAGAATCTGGGAGCAAAAGAGTATGACCGGGCAAAAAAAGGGGCATTGTTTGGAACCATTTGTGGAATCGGGATAGCAGAAGTGATCGGGATAGCAGTTTTTTTCTTTTCACCATACCTGATCGCTGCGTTTGGAGGAGATCAAAGAGCAATTGAATATGGAATTGCAGAGGCACATACGATCGCTCTTTTCTATTGTCTGCTTGCGTTCTCGCATTGTATGGCAGCAATTCAGAGAGGGGCGGGAAGAAGTATTGTTCCGATGTTTGTTATGATGATTGTATGGTGCGGAGTCCGGGTAACCTATATTAGTATTGTTATCAGGATTATTCCGGTGATCAATGTAATCTACTGGGCATATCCACTTACCTGGTTTATCAGTTCGGTGATATTTTTGATTCTGTTTCTTAAGACAGACTGGATTCACGGATTAGAGAAACAGTGACAGGGCGCATAAAAAAGAAAGCTGTACACTACTTATGTAGTGTGCGGCTTTCTTTTTTTGTTTTATAGGAGATTCCGAAGGAACTTCCTATGAAACAAAAGGCACTGCGTGCCGGAGATGCGCACTCGCACGAAGATGAAGAATGTCGCAAGCGGTCTACGCTCCGCTTCGGTCGTTGCTTAACGAGCGCCACTGGCGCTCAGCAACGCACTCGGCGCGAGAATGTGCCGAGGCACATTCTTTCTTATATTTTTTCCTGAAATTACAGGGAAAGGGAATGAAGTTCCGTAAAAAATGAAGGATAAGATACATCTACACACTGACCATTCTGGATTTCAGTATTTCCCTCGGCGGCAAGGGCTGCGATGGAAAAGGCCATTGCGATCCGGTGATCCAGATAACTGTTGATCTGTCCTCCATGAACCGGATTACCGCCACGGATGATCATGCCGTCGTCGGTTGGTGTTACATCAACGCCCATGGCAAGAAGTCCTTCTGTAGTTGTTTTGATACGGTCAGTCTCTTTGACCTTCAATTCGGCAGCATCCCTGATGATCGTAGTTCCCTCGGCGAAAGCAGCCATCACTGCAATCATCGGAATCTCATCGATCAGTGTAGGGATGATTGCACCTTCTACGGTGGTTCCGTGAAGAGTGCTTGTACGTACAAGAAGATCGGCAGTTGGTTCACCACTGTCACGATTTTCATTTAGATAGGTAATGTCTGCCCCCATTGCCCTGCATACTTCAAGGATTCCGGCACGGGTCGGGTTAGTACCTACATTCTTTATCAGAAGTTCAGAACCTGGAACCAGAAGGGCAGCAGCGATGAAGTAAGCAGCAGAAGAAATATCTCCGGGAACCAGGATCTTCTGTCCATATAATTCCTCACATGGGAGAATAGATGCAGTTGCACTGCCATCAGAATGTACTTCTGTCTGTACGTTGGCACCGAAGCCATTCAGCATCAGTTCTGTATGATTACGGGAAAGTACAGGTTCTGTAACCAGGGTTAATCCGTCTGCATAAAGTCCTGCCAGGAGTACGGAAGATTTAACCTGAGCAGAAGCTACTTTTGAGTGATAGTGGATTGCGTGCAGGGATGGATTCTGACCGGCAGAAAGATGGCTGTTGATCAAAAGTGGTGCGCACCCGTTCCCATTCTGGCTTAAAATATCAGCGCCCATCATTCCAAGAGGCTCCATAATCCTCTTCATCGGGCGGGAGTTCAGGGAAGCATCGCCGGAAAGAGTGGTGGCAAACGGCTGACCGGAAAGAATACCGGAAATCAGTCTTGTGGTGGTTCCGCTGTTCCCCACATCTAAAAAAGAAGAAGGTTCGGAAAGTCCGTGAAGGCCTTTGCCGTGAACCAGGATACGGTCAGGTGTGTCTTCGATATTGATTCCCATGGCACGAAAGCAGCCGATGGTAGAGAGGCAGTCGGCACCGTGAAGAAAATGTGTGATCTCAGTAGTTCCTTTTGCCAGTGCACCGAACATAATAGAACGGTGGGAGATGGATTTATCGCCGGGAACAGATACTTCCCCGCGAAGCTGTTTAACAGGTTGGATTTGCATAATATAGTAACCTCTCATTCGTAAAATTCTATTTTCAAGCATTGTGACCAATTTACACAAAGTTCTGAAAAGATTTTTTGGACTGTCTTGCATTTAATGATGTGAGTGTCAAAAGTCCTCTTGCAAACAAGCTTGCATCGGCTTTCTGACCTTTTGACCCTGGTATCATTATTTAATTATTAACGTTCATAAACAATATAACGATGCTTCTGCAAAAGTGCTACTGCCTTCTCACAGGAGATGCTGTCATAGAATTCGATGCGGAGTACGCCTTCTTCAAATTCACGGTTATGAACGATTCCGATGTTCTTAATGCTGAGTGCATTAGAAGCGAGGATGGTCGCAATGGTGGCGATCACACCGGCTTCATCCGGGATGTCACAGTAGATCTCGAATGCACGCTTGATCGGACCGGCAGAACCGTTTGGCATGGAATTGCGGTAGTTCCGGGAATGGTCGAACATATCGTAGATTCCCTGGGAGTCTCCGGCATCAACCAGTTTTTTCGCTTCATTTAATGTTTCGATATAATTTCCAAGGATCTGGGAAATATTACTCTGATTCTGTGCACAGATGTGTTCCCACATGGTCGGTGAGGAAGAGGCGATTCGCGTAATGTCCTTAAAGCCGCCGGCGGCGAGGGTTTTCATCAGCTCATCCTTGGTGTCGGTGTCTCTGACAAAGTTGACCAGACTTGCGGCAATGATATGTGGCAAGTGGCTGATCGTGCCGGTGACGATGTCGTGTTCATGATAATCCAGTACGATCGGAAGTGCACGCAAGGATTCTACGAAGGATGCGTATGCATCCACCTTTTTTTTCGCTACTTTGGCGGAAGGGGTGAGAACAAAGTAAGCGTTCTCGATCAGGATTGGTTTGGAATTGGCAAAACCACTCTTTTCGGAACCGGCCATCGGGTGTCCTCCGATAAAGTAATCCTCCAGTCCCAGCAGGATGATCTCGTCATGGATCGGAGTTTTGACACTTCCGACGTCAGTCAGGATCATATCATCATGCAGGTAAGGCATCATCTGCTTTAAATATGCAGTATTGAAAGCGACCGGGGCACATAAGAAGATGTAGTTGCAGCCTCGGAAATTATCATCGATTGAGGTACAGGCCACATTGATGATGGATTCTTGTGTGGCAAGTGCCAGAGTTTCTCTATTCTTGTCGAAAGCGACAATCTCATAATCCGGATAATATCGCCGGACCGCCTTTGCAATAGAGCCCCCAATGAGTCCGAGTCCGATAAATCCGATTTTTTTCTGTTTCATAATCTTTCGTCCTTTCGTGATAGTCTACCTTTCATAATATAGGAAAACAGGCTATCTGTCAATAAAGCAATACTTTAAAGCGTAAAAGTGAAAGTTTTTGTTGAAATTCTATAAAATAGTTGTGTTTTTATAGAAAGTTTAGTACAATATATCCATGAGAAACTTTAGCAAGGAGGCAGCAAGCATGAAGGTTTACAGAACGGATGAAATTAGAAACGTGGTCCTTTTAGGACATGGGGGAAGCGGAAAGACCAGTCTGGCAGAAGCGATGGCTTATGTATCTGGAGCAACAAATCGTATGGGATCTGTTGAGAACGGTAATACGATCAGTGATTTTGATAAAGAAGAACAGAAACGTAAATTCTCACTTAGCACAAGTCTGATTCCAATTGAATGGGAAAAAGCAAAGATTAATATCCTTGATACACCTGGATATTTTGATTTTGTCGGAGAAGTGGAAGAAGCAGTCAGCGCAGCCGATGCAGCTGTTATCGTTGTTTCCGGAAAAGCCGGTGTGCAGGTAGGAACCGAGAAAGCATGGGAACTCTGTGATAAGTATAATCTTCCGCGTATGATCTATGTTACTGAGATGGATGTGGATGATGCCAGCTTCCGTCAGGTTGTTGAAGATCTGACCGCAAGATACGGTAAAGTGATCGCACCACATTTCCAACCGATCCGTGAGAACGAGAAATTAGTAGGTTATGTCAATGTTATCAAGAATGCAGGTAGAAGATACACCGGACTTGGACAGAGAGAAGAGTGTGAGATTCCGGATTACTGTCTGCCGAACCTGCAGATTTACAGAGAGAAGCTTCTTGAAGCAGTGGCAGAGACCAGTGAAGCATTTATGGAACGTTATTTTGAGGGAGATGAATTCTCGGTTGAAGAGATCCGCTCTGCCATGAGAACAGAAGTTATGGACGGAGATATCGTTCCGGTAGCAATGGGATCCAATGTTCAGGCACAGGGTGTTGCAAACTTACTGTCTGATATCGTAAGATTTTTCCCAAGTCCGGAATACCGTGAATGCGTAGGTATCAACCGTAAGACCAATGAGATCTTTGAAGCACATCATGATTTTGCAGCCGCAAAGACCGCATATGTATTCAAGACCATGGTAGATCCGTTTATCGGAAAATATTCTTTTGTAAAAGTATGTTCCGGTGTATTAAAGGGGGATGATGTCCTTTACAATCCGGAGTCAGATGCAGAAGCAAAGATCGGCAAGATCTACACCTTATCCGGCAACAAACCGGTAGAAGTTCAGGAACTGTTTGCAGGTGATATCGGAGCGATTGCAAAACTGACAAGTACAAAGACAGGGGATACCCTTTCAACAAAAAATACACCGGTATCTTATGGAAGAACCGAATACTCCAAACCGTATACATATATGAAGTATGTAGTGAATAACAAAGGTGATGAGGACAAGGTATCACAGGCTCTTGCGAAGATGATGGCAGAGGATGTGACACTGAAAGTGGTAAATGACAGTGAGAACCGCCAGTCACTGATTTATGGAATGGGTGACCAGCATCTGGAAGTGACAGCAAGCAAGCTGGCAGAGCGTTACAAAGTCGGAATCAGACTGGAGACACCAAAAGTTGCGTTCCGTGAGACAATCCGCAAGAACTCGGATGTAGATACCAAGTATAAGAAACAGTCCGGAGGACATGGACAGTATGGACATGTTAAGATGCGTTTTGAACCATCTGGAGATCTGGATACACCGTATGTATTCCAGGAAGAAGTAGTCGGAGGTGCTGTTCCGAAGAACTACTTCCCGGCGGTTGAAAAAGGATTGCAGGAATCTGTATTAAAAGGACCTCTTGCCGGATATCCGGTAGTTGGCGTGAAAGCAACCCTGTATGATGGATCTTACCATCCGGTAGATTCTTCTGAAATGGCATTTAAGACTGCGACGATCCAGGCATTTAAGAAAGGATTTATGGAAGCAGGACCGGTTCTTCTTGAGCCAATCGCATCTGTGAAAGTAACCGTTCCGGATGATTATACCGGAGACGTTATGGGAGATCTGAACAAGAGACGTGGCCGTGTTCTTGGAATGAATCCACAGTCAGGCGGATATCAGGTAATTGAAGCGGATGTACCGATGACAGGCATGTTTGGCTATTGCACAACACTTCGTTCTATGACAGGTGGACGAGGAAGCTATTCGTATGAATTTGCCCGTTATGAACAGGCTCCGGCAGATGTACAGGAAAAAGAAATTGAAAAGCGTGCAGCTGAAGAATAAGAATAAGGAAAAGCCGGGAGAAAATCCCGGTTTTTTCTATTGTACTTTCGTACTAAAAGTGGTATACATATTATGATGGTGGCAGCTTCGGCTGTCACATTGGTATTTTATACAATTTTAGTATTAAAGGTTTAGTATCAAGAGAAAAAGTAGAGGAAAAGAAAAATGAAAATTGTAATTATTGGGGACGGGAAGGTTGGTCATAAACTGACCATACAGTTATCCGAAGAAAATTACGATGTGGTTTTGATTGACCAGAATGAGGGGAAATTAAAAGAAGCACTGAATCAGCTTGATATTCTCTGCATTACCGGAGATGGTGCAGATGCGAAAGTGCAGAAAGAAGCAGGAGTGCCGGGCGCTGATCTTGTTGTGGCATGTGCATCGACAGACGAACTGAATATGCTGAGCTGCCTGCTCGCAAAAAGACTGGGGGCAAAGCACACGATCGCCCGTGTAAGGAATCCGATCTATTATCAGCAGATCGATCTTTTGAAAGAGGACTTAAGACTGAGTATGGCTGTCAACCCGGAACTTGCGGCTGCATTTGAGATTTCCAGATCGATCCTTCTTCCGGATACTGCAAAGGTAGAGACTTTTATGAAGGGAAAAGTCGAGATGGTAGAATTCATTGTCAAAGAAAGAAGCCATCTGGGCGGAGTATCGCTTGCTGAGCTTTACCGCAAGTTCCAGATCAAAGTTCTGGTATGCGCTGTAAGACGTGGATCGGAAGTGATCATCCCGAATGGTGATTTTGTCATCCATGATGGAGACCGGCTTCATATTGTTGCATCCCACAAGTATATTGAAGAATTTTTCCATCTGATCGGAAAGCGGAAAGAGCCGAAGAATATTCTGGTTTGTGGTGGGGGAAAAGTCGGATATTATCTGGCAAAACAGCTTTTAGGACTTGGTATGCAGGTTAAGATCATTGAGCAGGACTGGAAGAAATGCGAAGATCTCTGCGACCAGCTTCCGAAAGCGACGATCATCTGTGGGAATGCCGCAGACCATGACCTTCTGATCGAAGAAGGAATTGAACAGGCAGATGCCCTGGTCAGCCTGACCGGTATGGATGAGGAGAATATTATCCTTGCACTTTTTGCAAAGACAAAAGGTGTGGACAAGATCGTGGCAAAGGTCAACGAAGACGGACGTGCCCAGCTTGTCGAGGAACTTGGGATCGATCTGATCGTATCGGCAAAGACTGCAACAGCAGATGCAATCATGAGTTATGTGCGTGCACGCCAGAATTCTCTCAAGAATGTCAATGTTGAATCTATGTATCAGCTGGTTGGCGGAAGAGTAGAAGCACTGGAATTTATTATCAAAGAAAAAACAGAATATACAGATATCCCGTTTAAGGATCTGGAACTGAAGCCGAACAATCTGATCGCATGTATCGGAAGAAAACGGCAGATCATTATTCCGGACGGGGATGAATCCATTCAGGTGGGCGACAGTGTTGTAATCGTTACAACCCAGAAGAAAGTTAAGGATATCACAGATATTCTGGCTGAGCAATAGGGGTGAAAAGAAATGAATGTGAAAATGATACGCTATATCATCAGCAAGATGATGGGAGTAGAGGGACTGCTGATGCTGCTTCCGATGATGGTTGGAATTATTTATGGCGAGCACACATCGGTTTATTTTCTGATTACAGCTGCGATCCTGACGGCAATTTATCTGCTGTTTGGCAGAAAATGCCCGGAGAACATGACGATTTATGCCAAAGAAGGTCTGATCATTGTTGCAACGGCCTGGATTTTCTGGTCACTTGCAGGTGCACTTCCATTTGTACTCAGTAAAAGTATTCCAAGCTATGTGGATGCTTTTTTTGAAACAGTATCCGGATTTACGACGACAGGTTCTACGATCCTGACTGAGATTGAAGGACTTCCGAAAGGAATTCTTTTCTGGCGTTCCCTGACACATTGGGTTGGTGGAATGGGAGTGCTGGTATTTGTTATGGTACTTACCTCTCTGGATGAGAAGAATTCCATGCATCTGATGCGTGCGGAAGTTCCGGGACCAGAGGCAGATAAACTGGTTCCAAAGGCAAGAGGAACCGCAAGGATCCTGTATGGAATGTATTTTGCACTGACTGCAATTGAGGTAGTTTTTCTTCTGGCAGGAGGGATGAACCTGTTTGACGCAGTGACACATGCATTCAGTACTGCCGGTACCGGAGGATTTTCCGGCTACAATGCAAGTGTGGCACACTTCAACAGTGCCTACATTGATGGTGTGATCACCGTATTTATGATCCTGTTTGGCATCAATTTTAACCTGTATTTCTTTCTGCTTTTGAAAGAATTTAAGAGTGTATTTAAGAACGAGGAGCTGCGTGCTTACCTGGGAATCATTGCAGGAGCAACCGTTGTGATCACCTGCAATATCGCCGGAGGTTATCATTCTCTTTTAAAGGCATTCCGCTATGCGGCGTTCCAGGTGGCATCCGTGATCACGACAACTGGATTTGTGACGGCAGATTTCAACAAGTGGCCGGAGCTTTCCAAATGTGTTCTGCTTCTTGTGATGGTAATCGGTGCTTCTGCCGGTTCAACAGGCGGTGGTATCAAAGTATCAAGACTTCTGATCCTGGTAAAAAGCATCCGCCGGGAGCTGAAAACTATGATCCATCCGAAAGCAGTCAATATCGTAAAAGTAAATGGGAAAAAAGTGAAAGAAGAGACGATGCGGGGGGTATATGTATACTTTATTGCGTATATACTAATCCTGATCGTATCCGTGCTTCTGATCTCGATCAATAACTTTGATTTTACTACTTCATTTACCGGAGTGCTTACTACACTTAATAATGTAGGACCGGGACTGAATCTGGTAGGACCGGTGGAAAATTTTGCGAAGTTCTCAGACTTCTCGAAGATTGTGTTCTGCGTGGATATGCTGATCGGACGACTGGAGATCTTCCCGTTCCTGATGCTGTTCTCGCCGTCACTTTGGAGTAGAAAATTCTAAGACAGCTTTGGTAAGGCAAAACGATGAAAAGGAGAATTTATGAAAAAGAAAAATATAGCGATCAGTTTTCTGCTGCTTTTAGTGGCAGCAGGAATCTGGTATTATGTATCACTGCCGGCTTTTAATATCCATTCTTCCGGAGTGTGGTATTTTGTGCTTGTTCTGGTGCTTGCGGTCGGTCTTGTGTTTGCAGGAAAAAAAGGCTTGCGATACGGAGCAATTGATCTGAAGGAGATGAAAGAATCCAAAGGTTTCAAATGGTGTGTCCGTCTTTTTATTCTTTTGTTAGTGATTTATCTGGCCGGAACCATTCTTTCTTCACCGATTGTGAATGCGAAGAAATACCAACAGCTTCTGAAGGTAGAAGAGGGCGAATTCACAAAAGATATCGAGGAGCTTTCCTTTGACCAGATCCCGCTTCTGGATAAGGAGTCTGCGCAGCTTTTAGGAGACCGGAAGATGGGAAGCATGTCAGATATGGTATCCCAGTTTGAGGTGGACGATATCTACAGTCAGATCAACTACAAGGATCGTCCGGTCCGTGTGTCACCTTTGAAATATGCGAATCTGATCAAATGGTTTACCAATCGGAAAGATGGACTTCCTGCATATATCCGGATCGATATGGCAAGTCAGACAACGGAGATGGTAAAGCTGGAGCAGGGAATGAAGTATTCGACCAGCGAGCATTTTGGAAGAAATATTTACCGTCATCTTCGTTTTGCGCATCCGACTTATATTTACGGAGACCTTAGTTTTGAAATTGATGATAATGGTGTTCCATACTGGGTAGCACCGGTTAAAAAGTATAATATCGGTCTTTTCGGAGGAGAAACGGTAGGGCATGTGGTGCTCTGCAATGCGATCACCGGCGAAATGCAGGACTACAGGATCGATGAAGTCCCGGAATGGATCGACCGAGCCTATTCGGCAGATCTTCTGGTACAGCTTTATGATTATTATGGCACGTTAAAGCATGGGTATTTTAATAGTGTACTCAGTCAGAAAGATTGTCTGAAGACAACAAACGGATATAATTATCTGGCGATTGATGATGATGTATGGGTGTACACGGGAGTAACTTCTGTAAACAGTGACCAGTCCAATGTGGGATTTGTTCTGATGAACCAGAGAACTATGGAGACAAAGTATTATCCGGTGGCAGGTGCGATCGAGGATTCTGCGATGGCATCGGCAGAAGGACAGGTACAGAACCTGAAGTATCGGGCGACTTTCCCGCTGCTGCTTAACATTTCCGGGGAGCCGACTTACTTTATGGCACTTAAGGATGATGCAGGACTTGTGAAAAAGTATGCAATGGTCAATGTCCAGAAGTACCAGGTTGTTGCGATCGGGGACACGGTAAGTGCATGTGAAGAATCCTACAATAATCTGCTTCTTACCAATGGAATCAAGGAAAAAGAAGAAGTGAAGATGGATACCGGCACGATCGAAGGAAAGATCACGAAAATCGCCCAGGGCGTTATAGATGGAGATTCTCATTACTACATTATGCTGGAAGGATCAGATGAGATTTTTGATGTATCGGTAGTCGATTTTATTGAGATCATCAAGTACAATGTGGGAGATGATGTAAAACTGGAGTATGCAAAAGGGGATAAGGCAAATACGGTTTTGTCTTTGAAATAGCATGTGCTCTGTCACATTTGGAAAACCATAAAAGGAGGGATGAAGATTTACAGAAAACCTTCATCCCTCC
>JAFEHB010000545.1_pt1 | contig 24396 bp, 31 predicted proteins | sample 9267121 | NCBI WGS metagenome assembly JAFEHB01 (sample SAMN17103336, study PRJNA684904) | human gut metagenome | isolation source: diarrhea sample from child under the age of five | host: Homo sapiens | place: South Africa: Mafikeng, Mafikeng Provincial Hospital | collected 2019-09 | reverse complement strand
TGCAAATGAACTATTAGCGTTAACTTATTAGTGGGGTTTTGACCCCGACATCATAGGATATCGGATCCTCGTAAAAATTACATGCCTTATAGTAGAAAACTATTGTTTTGGCATGAAGGGAGCGTTTTATGAAAGCTGATAAAATGACAATCGAGAAACGATTGGAGAATATGAGATCCATATCTCGTGTAAGCAGAACATTCCTGATAATGCTAGCTTTTATGGGTATGATTGCTTTCTCAGGCATTTCTGGTACAGATGTATATGCAGCAAGTAAATTAACTGTAAAACCAACTGCTAAAACTCTTGAGATTGGAAAGGCCACTACGCTCAAGGCTAATAAGAGCGTAAAGTGGACTGTAGTGTCAGGCAAAGCTAATGTAAAGCTCTATTCGAAGAAGAGCAAATTAGTTAAAGTTAAGGCTCTGAAAAGTGGTAAAGCTACTGTTAAGGCTAAGGCACTAAAGGGCGGAAAGTATAAGCTTGTAAAGATTACTGTCAAGGCAAATAAGCAGCAGTCAAAAGTAAGCAAAAAGAAAAAAGAATACGGAGTGTTCCTGAGCATAGATGCATCAGAAATGAAAAAACTCTATGGTTACAAAGAAGTGGTCATAGATGCTCAATATTTTTCAAAGAGAGATATTCAAGCCTTACATAAAAAAGGCGTTAAGGTTTATACGTATTTGAATGTCGGTTCTATTGAGAACTTTAGAAAGTATTACAAGGATTATGAACATCTTGCGATAGGTGATTATGAAAACTGGGACGAAGAAAAATGGGTCGATGTTTCTAGCCCAGAATGGCAGAAGTTTATAAAAGGATTATCTGGAAAGTTATTAAAAAAAGGTGTGGATGGGTTCTTTATAGATAATTGTGATGTTTATGACTATGCTAATACAAAAGAAAATTTCGTGGGTCTCGTTAAAATATTAAGAAACATCAAATCGCTAAAAAAAGAAGTTATTATAAATGGTGGCGATGTTTTCGTAAAAAAATATAAAAGTCAATATGGATCTATGAAGAGCATTATGACAGCTGTTAATCAGGAGACTGTCTGGAGCAGGATTATATTTAACAAAGGTACGTTCGGCAAGCAACCGAAGGATGTACATAACTATTTTTCAAATTATGTAAAGTTATGCAAAAAAGATGGAATGAGAGTGTATCTGTTAGAATATACGAAGGATAAAAAATTAATATCTAAGATTAAAAAGTATTGTAATAACAATAAATTTAAGTACTATATTTCAGATTCAATAGAGCTAGACTAATACAATGTCCACTCTTGCCATGTGGAGTGCGTAGTATTGATGTCAAAAGTTAAGTGAAAAATGCCTTTGATTAGCTCGGTCAAAGGTATAGTGGAGTGGACAAGACTGTCTTTTGGGTAGTTGAGTTGATAAGAAAGCTTTTCATGTGAGGGTACTATGATTAAAGAGTTTTCACATAAGACAATAGAAGCGCTTGGATACTATGTTTACGTGTATTCTGACCCCGATACCCGCCGACCCTTTTATGTCGGAAAAGGGAAAGGGAACCGGGTATTCAATCATATGGATGATCAATCAGAAAATGAGAAGGTCAGAAAGATAAACGATATCAAAGCCAGAGGAAAGGAGCCAAACATTGAAATCCTTGCCCACGGTCTCGATGAAAAAACTGCTTTTAAGGTCGAGGCTGCTGCAATAGATTTGATTGGCATAGAAAACCTTACCAATCGTCAGCGGGGACACGAGTCCAGTGTGTACGGTAAGATAGAAGTATCGACACTGGATGCACGCTACAGTCATGAGGAATTGGATCCCAATGATGTGACGGATAACATCATGTTCATCAGAATCAACAAGCTGTACCGCAACGATATGACTCCTCTTGAACTATATGAAGCCACCCGTGGATATTGGAAAGTGAACATCGAGCAGGCGAGAAAAGTTGATTATGTTCTCTCTGTATATGACGGCATGGTTCTCGAAGCATATGCTCCGGCAGAGTGGCTACCTGCAAAGGCTACCTTCATGGAACGTAAAGATCCGCGCGATGCTGAGGGTGTGTCGGATCGATATGAATTTGTCGGTCGAATAGCTGATGTCCCTGTTCGAAAAAAATATGTTGATAAGTCAGCATCATTGTTCTTTCCGCCTGGGAATGCCAATCCAATCAAATATGTGTGGGGAAAGAAATAGTAGCGGATTTGATAAAAATCTGTTTTACTGAATAATCTGTTTTATCATCATTTATTAGAAAGCGGAGTTGATGCTGACCACATCTTTCGCTTTGCTTTTGATTCAGCCGATGATCTTTATCTGATTGGCGAAAGCCTGATTCAGATTGAAAAGGAAAAGCGTGGAGTTGACCCCGAAAAGTTTATGGCTTATATCCGTTCCAAAGTTGTAGGTGAAGAAATGTATTATCTGCTGCTTGATGAAATTCAGATGTTGGATTGTTTTGAAGCTGTTTTGAATGGCTATCTTCGCAAAGATAATTAAGTACATGGGATTATCTGAATATATGCTATATGGCGGTATTCCTCTGGTTGTTCTTCGTAAGGGAGCAAACGATAAGGCTGTTGCATTGCAGAATCTGTTCAATGAGATTTATCTTCGAGATATTAACAAACGTAACCGAGTGAGGAATATCGGAGAATTGGAAGATCTTCTGAATATTCTTTCCTCTGCCAATTGATTAGGCATAAACCAAGCTTCCCACCATTGGGTAAATTCCCTGTGGTGAGAAGCTTGTTGTGTCTTGATGGAATATTAATATACTACAGCGTCATCCGCAGTGAAGCCTTCCAGAGAATTCTCTTTGGTCTGAATACAGACAAAAGAAATTCCTTCATCTTCTGCCGCGAAGAACTGACGCTTTGCAACCGGTGCGATTCTTACCCAATCACCTGCAGTGAGAGCAATTTCTTCTCCGTCAATAATGACTTTTCCTTTACCGGAAAGGATGCCGTAAACTTCTTCATTGTTCTTATGAGAGTGTACGAAAGGAACGTTAGCTCCTGCCGGAAGATCGTTGATACTGATTTCCGCTCCTGTGAGAGAAAGTGTATCATGAAGTTCAACTCTGCCTTCATTTCCAATGTTTGTTTTTGCGTAATTTGCCATGGTGTATACCTCCGTTTTTGCTTTGTATTTTTCTTGTAGTTATATAATAACTTGCTGTGCATTCAAAGGTAAGTACGCACCTTTTTGTAACTACACATTCAAAAATGAATGTGCTATAATTTTTTCGAGCAATCACAGTTTTTGGGAGGCACAATTGCATGAAAACAAAGGACGAACTTCCGGCTTGCCCGGTGGCAACAGCAGTGGCACTTGTAGGTGGCAAATGGAAACTCCTGATTATACGAAACTTGAGAGTACGCCCGTGGAGATTCAATGAATTGCAGCGAAATCTGGAAGGCATATCTCAGAAAGTATTGACTGACAGTCTAAGACAGATGATGGATGACGGTCTTGTACATCGGCATGATTATCAGGAAATGCCGCCAAGAGTTGATTACAGTCTGACGGAACTAGGAGAAAAACTGCTGCCGATTATTGATGCACTGGCAGACTTTGGAAATTACTATAAATCGGTTACAGCGGAATAATATGTCTGAAGGTGAATTACAGCGGGATTCAGTTGTTGCAAAATCTGCAACAACTGCGACTGATGGAAAAGTTTTCAATTTAGATTACAAAGGAAACAAAAAGTGTCAACACCGGTGACACAATTGAGCTGATCGAATCAAAGGAGAAAGAATTATGAAAATTCTATCAGTAGCGGGTTGTCCATACGAAGATTACAGAGGACAGGTTCTTCATCTGCGTACCGAACTTGAGGAAGGAGAAGTAGTTAATCTTGGAGATACCATATCAATTGAAATGATGGATGATTCTTTCATGGATGCCGAAGTTAAGCTTATCAATCCAAAATACGCAGGTGATCTTTCCTGGATAACGAAATATGCAGCAGAAAAAGTGAAGTCCGGCGAATACGGTATGTCCGAGCAAAGAGTAATGAAAGTGGAAGGACCTTGTATTGCAGATCTTATCGTGTTAGATGTTCCTGGTCATGAAGTAAAAACAGATGAAAATATAGATGCCCGAGAATTCTTCGATGAGATGTCGAAAATGATCTGCCTGTCACCATATAAGGAAATCAACGGTGGTAGCGAGAGTATTTACGACCATGTTCAGGAAGGGTACACCGTTCCCAATCAAGTGATAGCGTATCTTCGCACAACAGAGCTTTACTTCATGTGCCCCGGCATATACGAGCATCCGTTCAAACCCGGACAGCGATTGCTTGGCCCGTATGCATATACTGATGGAAAGTATTATTGGGACAGGGATACCTGGAAGTATGTATTAAAATACCATGTGACATTACCGCAAGAGTTTGTAGATTATGCAATGTCGGATGAAGGGGCTGCGTACATAGAAAACTTCCTTAAAGAATCCGGTTCATGGTCGGACAAAATCCAGGATTGGAAAAAGGAAGAGGGATACCTTTGTCTTCTGCCAGATGATGAAGGAGATGTAAAACTGGAAGATTTTTAGAATTGACGCCAAGTTTTACGGGCAATCAATGGAGACTGGGTTCATTTTTCAGAAGATGATATTTCGGATGTGGATTAATAACTGAGATGCTAATAAGATGGTTACTTTTAAGTTGGTAGAGAAAAGTAAATCGAAGCGTGATATTTGGTATGGTGATCACGCGATTAGAGAAATAAGAAAACACCTTCGTGAAGGAGAAACCCCGCGACTGCATCGGAATCACGTAGGAGGCGCATTATGAAATTCTATAACATGTTTTTCAGCCCAACCGGGGGTACAAAGAAAGTAGCAGATATTGTTGCAAAAGGGATAAATTCGGAATCTGAAGAAATCGACCTAATCAAAGAACCGGATAAATTGATGAAGGTGAAATTTGAAAAAGAGGATCTGTGTTTGGTTGCTGTACCGTCTTACGGCGGACGCATTCCGTCGGTCGTAGCGGATATGTTCCGAAATGTAAAAGCAGACGGTACGAAGGCAATTCTTGCGGCGGTGTTTGGAAACCGTGCGATTGACGACACCTTGTTAGAACTGCAGGATGTTCTGGAAGCATCGGGCTTTGTATGTATCGCAGGAATGGAGGCTGTCGCAGAGCATTCATTGATGCACCAATTCGGAACCGGACGCCCGGATCGGCAGGACGAAAAGGAATTGTTGGGATTTGCCGCCCAAATCATGCAAATCCGCGAAACACAAAGGACATCGCAATTCCCCGGAAAAAAACCATACCGAGAATACGGTGGTGTTCCGTTCAAGCCTGTTGCTAACGGAAAATGCACTTCCTGCGGTCTGTGCGTAAAAGAATGCCCGACGGGGGCCATTCCTTTGGACAATCCGAAATTGACCGATAAGGCTAAATGTATTTCTTGTATGCACTGCGTTGCAATCTGTCCGAAGAAAGCAAGAAAGTGCAGCAAGTTGGTCAGCTTTATCGCCGGAAGGAAAATGAAGAAGGTCTGTTCCGGTAGGAAGGAAAATAAATTGTACATATAAATCGGATTGTGTAGGACGGAGACACTTATGGAAGAATTGATACAAAGATGTTCATGGGCAACTACCGACTTATATAAAGAGTATCATGACAATGAATGGGGAAAGCCCGTTCATGATGAGAATAAATTATTTGAGATGTTAATACTTGAAGGTATGCAGGCAGGACTATCTTGGCTGACAATATGGAGCTGTTCAAGCAATTCCAAGATAATCCGTCATTCAAGAAATGGCTGTCCGATCTGGTATTCAATCTTACCTATAATCCGGAAGGGAAAGCGTATGTAATGTCAGGGAAGGAGCATAAAGCGGTTACATATGATTTCAAGCCGCAACAGGATTTGATGATGGTGGCGGAGGATAGCGTATCGTACGGGAAGAAAGATTGATTACGGAAAAGGGGAAACCGATGGAATGACTAACACAGATTATTTTGATATGACTGAAAAGAGAATTGTTAGATTAATGGAACTGCGAAAACAGGGAATTTCCCTTACAAAGGGGATTATCGGGGAGACTCTTTTCAAAGAAGACTTTTTCTTTTGTGCATCTGCTGATCGATGTTTGAACCTGATTGATGGTTTTACTGACATGCTCCGCAAGCGGAATCTTACTTGCGTAGGAGCACTGTTAAGATTGCAGATGGATAACTGTATGCGCTCGTATGCAGCTTTCATCGCAAAAGATAAAGAAACTGTTATTGATTGTATTATCAGTGGCGATTCAATTAACAAGCAGTTGAGTAAAGATGGGACGAAGATGACAGATGGATACTTAAAAAGGGAATTGTCCAAGGTCGACACTCGATTTGCAGATGTTTACAATCAGGCAAGCGGTTATATACATTTGTCTGAAAAAGCTTTCTATCAAACTGTTGTAAAAGTGGAAGACGATAGTATTGAATGGCAAGTTGGAAGAGAATTACCAGAAAAACGAAATCCTGTACTAATTGAAGCGGCAGATGCATTTATTCAATTTGTGAAATTGCATTTTAAGATGTTGGAGGCTGTAGCAGATAGTAAAAGACGAGTTGATCGTTCTGATACTAAAGGAACTGAACAATAAAAGATATTGACGCTTTATTCGAAAAAAAGTTTCATGTTCATTCTGTTTCCCAAATTCGTGTTGACTCCATCGAATCGGGTAGTAATACACTTATTATTAAATAAATTTAATGATGTGAGAATAGGTTGGTGCAAAGAGAATTATGAAGGTAGTAGAGTCTGGATATAAAATTGATTTGCATATCCACTCCGTTTGTTCTCGTGCAAAGGACAAAGGGAAGGTGGCATTCAATACGATAGATAACATTGGCGTTCTGGCAGAGAAGCTGAACGCCAATGGTGTTCAGCTGTGCGCAATTACGGATCATGATGCATTCGGATTCGATGTGTACAAGACACTGAAGGCTTATGAAAATGATGATCAGTGTTCTGTTATTAAAGTGTTTCCAGGTATTGAATTTACAGTTGAGTTCATTGGAGAAAACGGTCCGGCCGTGCTACATGTAATTGCTGTATTTAATGATGAGGATGAAGCCAAAGTAGCGAAGATCGCCGATTGTTTGGTAGATGATAAGGGAAAAACGGCATATGACAAGAATGGCGCTTTTTCGGAGGAAAAGTTCCTTTCCATTCTGAGAAACATTAATCTGGATACAGTCCTTATCGTTCATCAGAAGAGTTCTCTGACATCATCTCGTCCGTATAAAAATGATGCGAAGACTGTTGGAGAAGAGAAATTCCAAGAGTTTGTTTACACTGATTATTTTGAGGCGTTTGAATTCAAAAACCGTAAGAACGAGGTGTTTAATAAGAATTTCCTGAATACACGGGATCTGACTGAGGATATCCGATTCATTACGGGTTCCGACTGTCATGACTGGCAGTATTATCCCAAAGAGACAGAAAAAGATAATACGGATTTCGTCTATACATATGTGAAATGCCTGCCCTGTTTCAGAGGGCTGGTTATGGCAATAACAGATCACAGAAGAATAAAGACAGTCAACAGCTTTTTCAATCCGACCGAGACCTATACTAAGAGTATTCAGATTACTATTGATGGGGTAGGATATGATATTCCTCTTTCACGAGGAATAAATGTTATCATCGGAGATAATTCGATAGGAAAGTCCTTGTTGCTGCACAAACTGACAGAATACAGGAAGCAGCAAGATGGTCCGCTCAAAAAGACCGTGGTTCGAGGATATAACAAATATCTGAAAAAACATAATATTGAGATTGGGACATCAATTCCTGCGGCAGAGATATTTGCTTTTGATATGCAGGGTGAGATCCGTGATAAGTTTGAACAGGAAAAAATCAAGTCTGACGATTTCCTAAGTCCTTATTATCCGGCTCCAATTAAGTCAGGGGCATACAAAGAAAAGATTCAGAGAAAGCTGGACGTTATATTTGCATTCCTGGAAGAAAAATTCACGTTGGAGCTTTTGGAAGCTCAGCTGGGCAGATTTAAGATACTTGATGAAGATATTGAACAGGCGGAGAGCATAACGTTTGTTGGATCTGTCTCAAAGGATAATCAACGTGTAGAAGGCTATAATAATATCAGCGCCGATCTGGATAATGTTGTTGAAGAGATAGAAACGATAATGGAAAGCACCTGGATTGAACAGGATGACAGGAAACAGCTGGAGTATATTATTGAACAGCTGGACAGTATGTCCATGCATTACAAGAAGAAAAAGACGAGAGCTGAAAGAGAGAATACCAAAATTGCCCTTTTCCAAAACGCCGTTGGTAAGTTCAAGCAGAAATACCAGTCTTCTGTTTCGGATACTCAAAAGAAGCTGTCAACATACAATGAGAATATTGACAACGCAGCCGAAGCGATTGTTGCAATCATCAGGCGGAGAGAGAATCTGATGGTGCCGGATTTTAGCATCAAGAAGGAATCAATTCAGATACAGACTGAACGCGTCCACGATTATGAATTTAATAGCAGGCTGGGCATAACAGAAATCGATGAAGAGTACGTCAAAGGTCTTTTCGCATCTGAAATGAAAAAGGGCACTAAGAAATCTGTTCTGGAAATGAGTCAGGATGAACTGTCAGAACGGCTTTCCTATTTTACCGGAGCTCCATCGGAAGCACTGAATGAATTGAAATCAAAAATACAGGAAAAGCTGGATGCCGATCTGTCGAATAAATTCACGATAACGCAGGCTGGAAAAGATCGAACGCAGGAGTTATCTTCAGGGTTGGATGCTCAAATATATTTTGATATCTTATCCTATGAAACGAACCATGATGGTATGTATATTATTGATCAGCCAGAAGATAATATTTCACAGAAGGCTGTTCGAGATTATTTGCTTGACCGTTTTAAGATTATGGGTGAGCATCGTCAAGTTTTAATGGTTACTCATAGACCACAGTTCATCGTAAATCTTGATGTTGATAATGTTATCTTTATCGGGAAGGATGATGATAAAATATACATTCAATCAGGGGCACTAGAATATCGGGATGCAGACTACAATATACTTGATATTATTTCTGACCACATCGAGGGTGGCCTGGATACATTGAAAAGGAGATGGAAACGATATGAAAAGAATGCTTCAGTTTAAACAGACGGATACGGGCTATGCCTGTTTTGAAAATGATGAAAATGTCTTTGAGATAGCGAAATCTAATCTTCAATTTGATGTAAAGGCGTTCTATCAAGCTTTTTATAGTGAGGATAAAGATTTTGAGGATATCGAGATAGAGAATTGCATTCTGGAGGATAAGGACGGTGAACGTGTTTATACTTGCATCGTCCAGTTGATAATAAAGATAAAAGAAAAGCTTGCTGAACTGCCATTAGATGATGATAATTCTGCTGAAGAATAATCAGATACGAAGCAGTATGTTTTTGCGGATGAACGGAACTGTACTACACATGTTTTTGTTTATCCAGAACCGGAAACATCCGACATAACGCAAGTCTTTTTACCGCCATCACCAATCATTGATGCAAAAGAAGACAGATTGCTGAAGCAGTTTACCGGTGATAATTGATGTTGCCGACTTATGAAGGAGAAATTAGTCAATGAGAATAAAAAATTAGTCAACAAGAATCCCGGAAACGCTTAAAATTGAAGGATTCTCGTTGACTAAATCGAGAAATTTTATTTTGCAATTAGTCAAGCATAATGGCTTCTTCGTCAAGACAGTTTTCAGATTTTACCGTGAACATCTAATACCAAAAAACAAGGAGGTTTACATGAGCGAATCAAACCAATTTGACTGGGTAGACTTTTACAAAGAACTATCCGGCATATTGCTCCGGTACAAGAGCAACCGCCGGGAACTGATAGAGAAGGTCAAAAAGATTTACGAGATTACCGGCATCAACCTTCCTACACTGGAAAAAGACAATCAGATTGTAGATATCGATCCCTTCACATTCTTCGGACTCTTTAACAAGAATCTCACGGATGCGAACCGTCTGGCTATCCTGAAAGCAGTGGCGGAGTTGTTCGATGTGAAGACTCCGCTTCCCACCGCGTTTGACAGTATTCCGGTGCTGAATCTTCAGAATGCAACCTTCTATGGTTTCCTCCCGAATCGCGGAGACGACGACATTCCGAATCTTTGGGAGCTGTTTGATACTGCCCTTTCATACGCAAAGAACCCGACACCGGAGACAATTGCACAGGTGTCCAAACATTTCGACTTATGTATCAACAAGAAGGGAAACGGCAACGGTAAGATTACAATGGGTCTGTACTGGATTGCACCGAATTCTTTTCTGAATCTGGATAAGCGCAATACCTGGTACATCTATGAATCCGGAAAGCTTCCGAAAGAACTCGTACAGTCCCTTCCGGAGATTGAAGCGAAGATTCCATCCGCAAAATACTTCGGCATAGTGGAGAAACTTCGTGCATACCTTCAGAGTGACGAGAGCGAATTGAAAGACTTCAAGGAGTTGAGCTTCGAAGCGTGGAAGTATTCGGAACAAGTAAAGAAAGAACAGGCAAAGCCAAAGACGGACGAAACTCCGAGAGATATCGTGAATGAGGGAGTTGAAACCATCCACTACTGGCTGTACTCGCCGGGTGATGGAGCATCCTGCTGGGATGAGTTCTGTGATGCCGGGATAATGGGCATCGGCTGGGATGAAATCGGTGATTTGTCTGCATTTAATGGCAAAAGCGAGATGAAGCAGGCGATGAAAGATAAAATCAATCCGGCGAAATCCTACAAGAACGATGCGCACGCCACTTGGCAGTTTGTCAACGAAATGAAGCCGGGCGACATCGTATTTGCCAAGAAAGGGATGCATCAAATTATCGGTCGCGGTGTCGTGGAGTCCGATTATGAATTCGATTCTTCCCGCTCCCGGTACAAGAACATCCGAACGGTTAAATGGACCAATAAGGGCGAGTGGGCGCATCCCGGACAGGCTGTGATGAAGACCCTTACGGATATTACAGCGTACACAGACTACGTGACAAAGCTGAATGCACTGTTCCAAGATGATATGAAAAATGATGTTGAAGAACCGATAAAAAATGATCTTAAGCCGTATGATGAGGATATGTTCCTGGAAGAAGTCTACATGGAAAAACCAAAATACGACACGCTGGTTGCTCTGGTAGAGAAAAAGAAGAATGTCATTCTCCAGGGAGCTCCGGGCGTGGGCAAGACCTTTGCGGCAAAGCGACTGGCATATTCCATCATGGGTGTGAAAGATCCGTCCCGTGTAATGATGGTTCAATTCCACCAGAGCTATTCCTACGAGGATTTCATCATGGGATTCCGTCCGACACAAGAAGGCGGCTTTGAGTTGAAACGCGGTGCCTTCTATGACTTCTGCAAATCCGCTGAAGAGGACGATGAAGACACGCCGTATTTCTTTATCATCGACGAAATCAATCGCGGAAACCTCAGCAAGATATTCGGCGAATTGTTCATGCTGATCGAATCGGACAAGCGCGGCATCGAACTGAAGCTCTTGTATGCGGATGAAAAATTTTCCGTTCCGAAAAATGTCTATATCATTGGAATGATGAATACCGCAGACAGAAGTCTGGCAATGATGGATTATGCGCTCCGCAGAAGATTTGCCTTCTTTAATCTGGAACCCGGGTTTAATACCAAAGGATTCTGTGCATACCGAGATAGCCTGCAGAGCGAGAAGTTTAATAGATTGATTGATAGGGTAGAAGCGCTGAATGCAGACATTGCGAAGGATGAATCCCTGGGAGAAGGATTCTGTATCGGACACAGTTTCTTCTGTGAACTGAAGGAAACATCCGATCGGACCCTTTCCGGCATTGTTGAATTCGAGCTGGCACCGCTGCTAAAGGAATATTGGTTTGATGAACCCTCCAAAGCAAAGAATTGGATTAATGATTTAAGGAGTGCGATTAAGTGATTCCGGTACAGAACGTATATTATATGCTTTCCTACGCCTTCAGAGTGTTAAACGAGCAGGGATATAAGAGCATCGAAACGGAAGAATTTCATAATGTAGCGGAGCTGTGCGCATCCATTCTGACAAAGGGCGTGAAGCAGCAGCTGAAACGCGGCCTGGGACAGGAATATATTTCGGAGACGGAAGCATTGTCGTCTCCACGCGGGAAAATCGATGTGACTGCATCCATAAAGAATCTCAGTATGATTCGCGGGGAGCTGGTTTGTACCTATGACGAGTTCTCCGTCAACTCCTATATGAATCGGATTATCAAGAGCACTCTATTGCTCTTGCTGAAAGCAAAGATATCGTCAAGCAGAAAGAAGGAAATCAAGAAGCTGCTGGTATTCTTCGGAGAAGTAGAAACACTTGATATACACACCATCAATTGGTTCATCCGATTCAACCGAAATAATCAGAGCTATCGGATGCTGATGGCGGTCTGTGAGCTGGTGATTAAAGGCTTGCTTCAGACACAATCGGACGGTTCGAAAAGGATGATGGATTTTCTGGACGATCAAAAGATGCATCACCTGTATGAGAAGTTCATTTTGGAATATTACAACACCGAGTACAAGCATTTGAAAGTAAAGGCTTCTGCTTCCATGATGGACTGGCAGGTGGATGATGGTTTCCGAGATTTACTTCCGAAGATGAAGACGGATATTACTCTGACGCGCGGAGAACGGACGCTGATTATCGATGCAAAATATTACGAACGCAATCTGCGGGAGCAGTATGGAAAGGTGTCCATCCCGACAGATAACCTGTACCAGATATTCACCTATGTGAAGACAAAGGAAAATGAGCTTGTCGGTGTTCCCCATGAAAAGGTGTCCGGGATGCTTCTCTATGCGCAAACAGATGAAGAGGGGGCATTTAATAACGAATATCAGATCATGGGAAATCGCGTATGCGTAAGAACGCTTGATTTGAGTGGCGATTTTCAATCCATAAAAAACCAGCTGGACGATATAGCGGAAAAGTATTTGCGGGTGAGGGCGGAATAACCCCACCGGAAGTGTATGCATATGATTTTATTTTTATGGATGAATTAGATCAAATCATGGAAATTATGAAACAATCCTTTGATGCACAGGCAGAATAATGATTTTGGGATGTTAAAGGAGGCTTCCTATTTGAAAAAGAAAAAAGATGAAATAGCCATCCGTTCCAGTGCAGCGGAATACTTGACCTATGTTGCTTCTGTCGGTGACCAACAGGACAGCATTGAAATGCGCTATGAGGATGAGAATATATGGCTGACCCAGAAGATGATGGCCACACTGTATGATGTGGATGTTCGTACAATCAATGAGCATATTAAGAAAATTTATTCCGACTCAGAGCTTGAGGAAGACGCAACTATCCGGAATTTCCGGATAGTTCAAACCGAAGGTTCCCGTCAGGTGACTCGTGATACGAAGCATTATAATCTTCAAATGATTATTGCGGTTGGATTCAAGGTGAATAATGAGCGAGCTGTACAATTTCGTAAGTGGGCCAATGGTATTGTCAAGGACTACACCATCAAAGGCTGGGCCATGGACGATGAACGTCTGAAAAATGGTGGATCTGTGCTTACAGTAGAATATTTCGACCGACTGCTTGAACAGATTCGTGAAATCCGTCTTTCGGAGCGTAGATTTTATCAGAAGATAACGGATATCTATGCTACAGCTCTCGATTATGACAGAACAGCAAAATCAACAAAGCAGTTCTTTGCAAAGGTCCAAAACAAGATGCATTATGCGGTTCATGGACATACAGCACCGGAATTGATTTACGAGCGAGCCGATGCAGACAAGCCACATATGGGATTAACTACTTGGGCAGCAGCACCGGAAGGGAAGATTGTAAAAAGCGATGTGAGCATTGCGAAGAATTATCTTTCAGAGAAAGAAATGCGTTCACTGGAGCGTATTGTATCTGCTTATCTGGATTTGACAGAGGACCGTGCGGAACGTCATATTCCGATGACAATGGAGGATTGGGCGAAACGATTGGATCTATTCTTGATGGCTGACGATAGAGAGATTCTTCAGAATACAGGCAAAATCACTGCTGAGATTGCCAAGGCAAAAGCGGAAACTGAACCGGAAACATCCGACATAACGCAAGTTCTTTTACCGCCATCACCAATCATTGATGCAAAAGAAGACAGATCCCTGAAGCAGCTCACAGAATGCTACGACAAGTTGATGCAGCCGGGGAAAATAAGACAATGCTGCAGCATTAATTCCGCAGCGCGTAAAAGAAGTTGGAAAAGCGACGAAGACGTTGAATCTGAATAAAGATTTTGCATTGATTGCGGCTCAGTTGGATAAGATTGCGGAAGATTATTTTGGCGTAAAGGTGGTATAGAGTATGGTGGTTGAAGGAACTGAAAATCAATATAAAGAATACCTTGCTCGGAAGAATTCACGATGGGAATTTGGAAACAATATTCTTTATAAAATGTGCGAAGAAAATCCACTCCATAATGATGCAGATGTTTTGATTGGAAAAATATGGTTGATTGGAAGGAGCTATGCCGCTGCGATTGAGCGAAGAAAGAACGCAGATGATTACCTGGGCGATGATTTCTATTATGATGCCGTTGCACCAAAGATGTTGGAGATAGGCGATGAGCTTGATAATCGAATTGAATCCTTAAAGAATAACACCGGTGTTATCTTTGATTGCATTCCGGAGATATTGAGCACGCATAAGTTTCTTATGGACGCTTTTAAAGAGATGACAGGGTTGGAGAAGAGGTCTCTAGCATCTAAGTATTTACATTTTCATTGTCCGGAAAAGTTCTTTATATATGACAGTAGAGCAAAGGAAGCAATCAGAAAAATCGTTAAAAGACCGGATAAGAAGATTCTTTCGGAAATTGTGGAGTATGATCCTGAATATGGTGATTTTGTATGCCGGATGCTTGAACTTCAGAAATACCTGGATGAAAAGTTGGGAGTACACGAAAAGCCGCGGTCAATTGACAGTTTTCTGTTGTCAACAGTGAAATAGAAAGGAGAATTTCAAACATGTTCGAGACAAAGAAAACCCTCATCGTTGTTTATAAAGATGAGCTGCTGATGAATCAACTAAAAAAGATGGTGGAGACTCACGATGACAACGATGAAGGCATTGTCGGAACGCGAGATGATTCCATCAATATTATTTCTTGGACGGAAAAAGTTTGGAATGGAAACAAAGCGGCTGGAAACATTCAGGGAAAGATACTTTTCCTTGGAGATATTAAGGGCACGGACAAACTGATTCCGGTTCTGGATGTCAAGTTTGACGACTACGGTGTCAAGTATGGATGGGCAGGGAATCAGGCCGTATTATTTGCAGATCCCAAGATTCTGTCTGACAGGCAGAAATACGATGAATTTCTAGAAAAGCTATCGGAGCTTCCGGTTCCAAATTTCTTAAAGACTATGAAGGATAATGTTGTATCAACAGGAACGGATTTGGAATCTGAAACTGTGGAAGAAATGCAGGATATAGAAGTCTTGGATGAAGACGGGAAGGCATCAAATCCCCAAGCTTCGAAACTGTTCAAAGCGGCTCAAAAGGCCATCGAATCCGGCGCAGAGGCTGTCGAAAAAGTAGGCACTCAAGTGGTAGCCCGGTCCGAAGAGTTTTTTAGAAATAAGAAATTGATGAAGATGCAGATGCTTTTCTATGGAGTAATCCATCTCTATAATGATGGCCTTGAAGAATTCATGAATGCGTGAGGTATGCGCCTATGCAACAAAAAAGTGAAATGCAGCAAGGCTGGGATTTCGCTACCCAAATAATGGGAGCGGATTTGGCAGCACACATGGGCATGGAATATGTCAGCGCTGTAGATGCGGCCATTAAGCAGCTGGAAGAAAATATAAACAAGCATAATTACAGAAACCTGGGCATCAAACAACTTCAGGGGTTTATGTTGGAAGAGTGGGGCGCCGGTACATTTAATGTGGATGCCATTGCAGCTGATTCTACATATAGAGCGGAGGTCCTTCATAGTACGGTGAAGGATTCTGTTGACGTGTTGATGAAACAAGGCGGCAAAGATGTGGGCGCATATAGTGCCAAGTCCTATGCTGATGGAGCTAAAAGCGCGATTGAACAGGCAAGGATGAATCCGGAAACAAGACAGGCAAGTTATCAAGGACAGGGACGGCTTGTTCCTACAGATCAATTATCTGATGCGAAAGCTGAAGCAAGCCGTCGGGCGTTAAGAAATCGATCGATTCGTCCGGATGTTTCAAAAGCATACTCCGAGACAGAAGAAAAATTGACAGATACTATTACGACTAAAGATGGTACCAAATCACGGACAGCGACAAGAAAAGAACTTGAAGAAATTGCAGGGGAAAGCAAGAAGCAAGACTTTAAAGCTTCCGAGCATGGAGTTACAGCAGAGAGCGCAATCCGGACAGAATATCTCTTAAAACAGGCGCTTAAAGCTGGATATACGACAGCGGCCGTGACGGTTGCCGTTCAGCTGACACCGGAAATATATAAGGCGATTGATTATCTTATCAAACATGGAGAGCTCGATATACCGCAGATTAAAAGGATGGGAACAAAGGGAATCTCTGCAGGTGCCGAAGGTTTTCTGCGGGGATCGGTGGCATCCTCTTTGAAGATAATGTGTGATGCCGGCATGCTAGGCGAGATGTTTAAAGGCATAAATCCGATTGTGCTTGGAACGGTTGTGGCGCTTGTTATGCAAACGGTGAAAAACAGCATTCTCGTAGCAGCCGGGAAGATGAGTACCCAACAAATGGGAGCGGCATTCGTTGATACGGTTGTGATTTCTGGAGGATATTTGTTAGGGATTCATATCGGAGGCCTTATCGGACAGACACTTGGCTTTGAATTGCCGGTTGTCGGCTACTTGCTTGGTAGCTTGATTGGAACCTCTTTTTGTGTGATTTACAATATCGGTAAGAAGAAGCTGATTTCCTTCTGTGTGGATACCGGATTCACATGCTTTGGTCTTGTGGAGCAGAACTATGAACTTCCGGAAGATGTGCTGAAGGAGATGGGTATAGAAACTATACCTATTCAGAGAACGCAAATGGAAATGACTGACGTGCCACGCACACAGGTTATGGGAACAGATATAGAAACATCAGAATATGAGACAATAGATATTACAGTTTTAAGAAGAGGCGTGATTGGAGTCAATAAAATCGGCTATGTGCCGGTTTGATGTAGGTGAATCATGAAGTGGTATCAGGATTACAATTTTATCTTTGCTCAATTTGAAAAAGGTGATGAGCGTGTAGATGAAACGACATTTTATTTCCGTTCGGATCCTGAAGAAGTTGAGCATTACATAGGCTATTTGTCGCAGCACGAGAAACCATATTGGGCGGGTTACTGCGATATTGAAGACGGCTGTGAGTTTAAGACAGCTAAGGAATTATTCGAGGCCAAGATTTATGATAGGCGTTCCATAAAAGATCGTTGGGATGAACTTGTTCTTATCAATATCGGAGGTATCAGCGCTGATGATTGGGAAAAGCCTTGGTTTGATTGAAAAAAAGCAGAATCGTGAGGACTTAAAACAAATGAAACTAAGAAATTTCAAAAAGGAAGATGCTCCGATTATAGCCGGTTGGATTCGATCGGAGGAAGAATTATACAAATGGTCTGCCGACAGTTTTGGTAAGTATCCACTTACGGGGGATGACATAATCGAAAACTATACGCCTCGGATTGAAAATGGGCGTTTTTATCCGCTAACAGCAATAGATGTGAATGGAGATGTCATAGGACATCTCATCATACGCTATCCGCGAGAAGAGGATGAAAGTTCCATTCGGTTTTGTTTTGTGATACTCAATCCGGCTGCAAGAGGAAATGGCCTGGGAAAAGAACTGATTCGGCTTGCAATAGAGTTTGCCAAAGAACAACTCCACGCCGCAAGGATTGAGCTGGCTGTGTTTGAAAATAACGAGAGTGCAAGACGCTGCTATGAAGCGGCAGGATTTACGGAGTATGCCGAGAGCGAGTACAAAATGCCGATAGGCACTTGGAATTGTACGGAAATGGAGTTGCATTGCATATGATTTTTTGTTTTTCGGGAACCGGCAACAGCCGATATATTGCAAGGCGCTTTGCGGAAGCGCTTCAGGATCCCCTCACAGACCTGAACGCAAAAATCCGAACCCGCGACACTTCGCCCATCCAAACGGGCCGCGACGTAATCCTTATTGCTCCCACCTATGCGTGGCGCATTCCCCGGGTGGTATCCGATTGGCTCATAAAAACAGAATTCGCGTCCGCCGAACGCATCTGGTTCGTCATGGATTGCGGAAGCGAGATCGGCGACGCCGCAAAATACAACCGGCGCCTTGCGGAGCAAAAAAATCTGCAGTACATGGGAACTGCACAGATTGTTATGCCGGAGAACTACATTGCCTTGTTCGCCACGCCGGAGGCAGAGGAAGCCGGGAAAGTCGTTGAGAAGGCACAGCCGGATGTGGAAGCGGCGATTGCCAGTGTTCAGGCGGGACGGAAATTTCCGGCACCCCGCAATAACATTGGGTACCGCATCATGAGCGGTATCATCAATCCTTTTTTTTACCGGCTGATTGTCAAAGCGGACCCGTTTCGTGTGAGCGATGCGTGTGTCGGCTGCGGGCAATGCGCGTCAAAATGTCCCCTGAACAATATTGAGCTTCGGAGTGGGAAGCCGGTGTGGGGGAAGCAGTGTACGCATTGCATGGCGTGCATCAGCTATTGCCCGGCGAAAGCGATTGAGTACGGGAAGAGGAGTGTTGGGAAACTGCGCTACCGCTTTGAGGAATTGGAGGATTGAGAATATATGGCTGACCCAGAAGATGATGGCCACATTGTATGATGTGGATGTTCGTACAATCAATGAGCATATTAAGAAAATATATTCCGACTCAGAGCTTGAGAAAGATGCAACTATCCGGAATTTCCGGATAGTTCAAACCGAAGGTTCCCGTCAGGTGACTCGTGATACGAAGCATTATAATCTTCAAATGATTATTGCGGTTGGATTCAAGGTGAATAATGAGCGAGCTGTACAATTTCGTAAGTGGGCCAATGGTATTGTCAAGGACTACACCATCAAAGGCTGGGCCATGGACGATGAACGTCTGAAAAATGGTGGATCTGTGCTTACAGTAGAATATTTCGACCGACTGCTTGAACAGATTCGTGAAATCCGTCTTTCGGAGCGTAGATTTTATCAGAAGATAACGGATATCTATGCTACAGCTCTCGATTATGACAGAACAGCAAAAACAACAAAACAGTTCTTTGAAAAGGTCCAAAACAAGATGCATTATGCGGTTCATGGACATACAGCAGCGGAGTTGATTTACGAGCGAGCTGATGCAGACAAGCCACATATGGGATTAACTGTATCTGCTTATCTGGATTTGGCAGAGGACCGTGCAGAACGTCATGTTCCGATGACGATGGAGGATTGGGCGAAACGACTGGATCTATTCTTGATGGCTGACGATAGAGAGATTCATCAGAATGCAGGCAAAATCACTGCTGAGATTGCCAAGGTAGAACCGGAAACATCTGACATAATGCAAATCTTTTTATAGCCCAAACCGCATTCCTCGGACACGGATAGGCGGGATAGGCGTTGAAACATCAGAATATGAAAGATTGATATTACGGTGCTACGCAGAGGCGTGATTGGAGTCAATAAAATCGGCTATATGCCGTCATAATTCAAAAGGCGATAAACTATGTATACAAATTCTATAGAAAAAGAAAAAGAATTCCTGCTGTCAATCTTGGAAAGGTTCCATACAAATAGGGGGGACGGAGAGACCGCTCTTATTTGTAAATGTCCGAAATGTCATATAGGATCGGTTATATGCCGATGCACGCATGATATTGCGAATGGAAAGATCCAATCATGGAAGTTTGATGTGTATTGCGATAATTGCGGTGAGATTTTTGACCCGGGGACAATTAGATCGGATATTTTTTTCAATAAGCCGCACAAGGTAATTGATGAGTTGGAGACACCGTTTGGCAGTATAAAAGTTTGGATAAATGGAAAGATTGTTCCTTTTAGGTACCGCATAAAAACATATGACGATCCGGAAGAAGATGCTTTAGCCCCTACGGTAACGATGCATATCATTGATATAGACCTTTCACAGCTGAAGGTCGGGGATGAGATATTCTGTGGATTTGATAAAGATCTTCTTGAATATAATGACGGCGACGAGCGTTCATTATTGTATTCTTGTGAAAATGAGGAACAGATTATGGGACTCTGTGCGTATGACCCATATGAGTGGGATCTGGATGATTGCTGCTTCCAACTTAAAGAACGCACTTCAAAAGGCTTCGGATATTGTATAGTTTCTGATCCAAATCAATTTGACGAGAAGAAGAATTACCAATCAAAGATCACTTCGTTAGCTGTAGCTTGGCTAACCAAAGAAGAGTACAATGATGCGGATCTGGTGATGAATCTGGCCTTAACCTGTGTGATCGGATAAAATAAAAGAGGCAAACAACTCTTGCAAACACTTTTAGTAAGTATCCACTTACGGGGGATGACATAATCGAAAACTATACGCCTCGGATTGAAAATGGGCGTTTTTATCCGCTAACAGCAATAGATGTGAATGGAGATGTCATAGGACATCTCATCATACGCTATCCGCGAGAAGAGGATGAAAGTTCCATTCGGTTTTGTTTTGTGATACTCAATCCGGCTGCAAGAGGAAATGGCCTGGGAAAAGAACTGATTCGGCTTGCAATAGAGTTTGCCAAAGAACAACTCCACGCCGCAAGGATTGAGCTGGCTGTGTTTGAAAATAACGAGAGCGCAAGACGCTGCTATGAAGCGGCAGGATTTACGGCGTATGCCGAGAGCGAGTACAAAATGCCGATAGGCACTTGGAATTGTACGGATATGGAGTTGCATATTGGAGGAACAAGATAGCGAGCATGGTGCAATAGAAGGAAAAACACAGACACATATGACTGAATACTATAATTTAGATGTCATCATTTCCGTCGGATATCGCGTTAAATCCAAACGAGGTGTTGAATTCAGTAGATGGGCAAATTCAGTTCTAAAAAAATACATATTGCAGGGTTATGCTGTAAATGATAATCGTATTAGGCAACTTGGTGAAGTAATACGTATTATGAAAAATCGGAAGTTATCTGGGATGGAGGTGAACACCAAGTGAAACAATCTTTTATATCAATTGCCATTTTGATAATCATTTTGGCTGCAACAGTGTATTTTGTTTCAAAAACAATGAGATACAAAACAGAAAGAGAAAAGAGTGCAATAAAGAAGAGTTTTATCGCATATCTGCTGACAGATAGCTGGCTGATAAGTTGGTTAGTATATAGAAAGAATGATCCAAATGATCACCTGTAAAGCGGATTGCAACTTCCAGTTTGTAAGATAGTACACTTTTTAAAAAGATATTCGAGGATAGCGAATTACAGGAGAATTCAGTTATTCGGAAATTCCGAATAACTGCTCGTGATGGAAAAACGTATAACACAAATCACTATTCCCTGGAAATGATTATTGCCGTTGGCTTCAAGGTCAATTCTGAACGTGCGGTGCAGTTCCGCAAATGGGTCAATCAGATTATGAAAGACTACATCATCAAAGGGTGGGTTATGGACGATGAACGGCTGAAATTGCAAAACTTCATGCCAAAACCGAATTTGAAAAGTACCGTGTGATTCAGGACAGAATGTTCATGTCCGACTTTGACCGGTATATGCTGGAACTGGAAGAGAACGTGAAGAAATAGAGCGTGAAACCAGTAATATTGACAATTGGCATGTTTAGTTGTATTATTTAATCAAAATTCGGCAAAATAGCAAAACGCCGAAAATAAATCAAACAAAAGCGAGGTGGAAAAGATGGTAAGCACAGCAATACTTCCTGAAGATCAGAAGATCTTTTCCATGCAGGAGCTTAAGGAAAAAGGCTTTTCACAGTATAAGGTCAGTAAGCTGGTCAGTGAAGGAAAACTTATAAAACTGAATAAGAGTTATTATGAGAATGCAGATTATCGTGGAGAGGAATCGGACTTTTATTATACTGAAGCCTATGCACCGAAGGGTGTGATATGCCTGCTCAGTGCAGCAGTATATTATCATCTGACGACATTCATCCCGGATGCGGTGGATGTTGCCATTCCAAGGAAGGCTAAGGTTTCCACCATGCCGGACTGGCCACAAATGAGCGTTCATCATTATACAGATGACAGACATGAATTGGGAGTTATAACGGTTAAGGAAGGCGGGAATGAATTCCAGATTTATGATATGGAGAAAACTGTTGTTGATATCGTATTTTACAGAGAAAAGGTCGGAATTGAAGAAACAAAGGAAATCCTTGTAACTTATCTGCAAAGAAAGGATCGTAACCTGAACCGACTTCTTAAATATGCAGAGCTGATGAAATGCGATAAAGCAATGAGACAATATCTGGAGGTGCTCGTATGATTAATGCAACTTCAGTGAAGGATAGATTGAAGAACCAAGCGACAGCAAGCGGAAGAACATTTCAGGAGTTGCTTTTGTCATATGGGTTGGAGAGAACCGTGTACAGACTGTCGATGTCAGAATATAAGGAACGATTTACACTTAAAGGCGGCATTTTCCTCTATGCTCTATTTGACGGTGAGTTTGCCAGAGCCACTAGAGACATCGATTTTCTGGCAAAGGATATGTCGAATAATGTGGAAGATATGAAGAAGGTGTTTGAAGCCATATTCTCCATTGAATGTGATGATGCACTTCGGTTTGATTTGGGCACTTTAGATGTCAAGGATATTACAGAGTTTAAGGAATATCACGGTGTGAGTGTTTCGATCGTTGCATATTTGGATAGAACGAAGGTTCCGGTATCGATAGATATTGGATTTGGTGACATCATTTATCCTGATAGAGTGAAGATGGATTTTCCGGTATTGCTTGATATGGAAGTACCGGAGATTTTCGCCTATTCGATCTCTTCAGTTATATCCGAGAAGTTTGAGGCTATTGTTTCTTTGGGAGATGCTAATAGCAGATACAAGGACTTTTATGATATCTTCATACTTGCTGACCGATATGATTTTGATGGAATAGAGCTAAAGGAAGCTATCAGAGAAACTTTTGAGCATCGTGGTACCGGATTCGACGATATATTTGCATTCACGGATGATTTCTTGGTAAGTGAAATCCATCAGAGCAGGTGGAAAGCATTTCCTAAAAAGAAGAAAGTATTAGTAAATGTGGAGCTGGAAAAGGTTGTGAGTTTGATTAAGACGATGTTGCTTCCGATTGTAGACAGTATAGTAAGCGGTACGGAATATACATCAAAGTGGGATCACACATTGCGAAGTTGGAAATAAACGGAAGATTGGTTGTTATGGACATCGATTATTATGAAAGAACTATGAGCAAGCTGTATGAAGCAAAAACAATTCTGGACGGTTTGGAAGATGTAAAATCAGGTAACACGGTAGATGGAGATACTGCAATTTCTAATATAAGGAGCAAATATGGCATCTAAATTTGGATATTGGCTGACCAAAAGAGCAGAATCTGATTTGGATGGGATTGTCTCGTATATCGCAGTTGAACTTGTAGATCCACAGGCTACAACAGAAGATTTGGGAGGTGACTTCGGATGCCGTTTCAGATTATCCGAAACGATATTACAAAAGTAAAAGCAGATGCCATCGTGAACACGGCGAATCCGGATGTTGCTGTTGGCAGAGGCACGGATTGTGCGATTTATCATGCCGCCGGCAGAGATCGGTTGCTGGAGGAGCGTAAGAAAATCGGTATTATGCATCCGGGTCAAGCGGCCCATACACCTGCTTTTAACCTGGACGCAAAATATATAATCCACACTGTCGGACCGGCTTGGATTGATGGCAATCACGATGAGCGGGAGATTCTTCATTCGTGTTATGAGAAATCGCTGAACCTGGCAGCAGAGCTTTCCTGCAGGAGCATCGCATTCCCTCTGATTGCCACAGGAAGCTACGGATTCCCTAAAGATGAGGCGCTGCAGATTGCTTTGGCGGAGATCGACAGATTCCTTCTGTCTCATAAGATGGAGGTTATTCTGGTCGTGCTGGGCCGGAGGGCGTTCGAGCTGTCCGAGAAGCTGGTGGGGGATATTGAAGAATACATCGATGAGCACGGCATAGCCGAGCTTCATGAAGCGGAGTACGGAATTTGGTACGGAAGCGAACGGTGGGAGCGGCCGGAGCAAAACAAAACCTCCGCGATGCTGGGTGCACCGTTATTTCCGGACGTTTCCGGAATGAGCCTGGACGAAATTCTAGAGCGTTCTGGGGACACCTTTCAGCAAAAACTGTTCAAGCTGATTGAAGCCTGGATTCCCGAATAACCACACTAGCATTCAGGAATCCAGCAATAACTATTG
>JAFEHB010000539.1_pt1 | contig 24836 bp, 32 predicted proteins | sample 9267121 | NCBI WGS metagenome assembly JAFEHB01 (sample SAMN17103336, study PRJNA684904) | human gut metagenome | isolation source: diarrhea sample from child under the age of five | host: Homo sapiens | place: South Africa: Mafikeng, Mafikeng Provincial Hospital | collected 2019-09 | reverse complement strand
TAGATTATGCGAAGTGCTTGCTCATTTTAAGAAGCCTATTCATTTGCTTTATATAAAGCTTTTTTATCAGCTTTTTATGTCATGAATAGGTTGCTGTTTATTTAAAAGCATCTGCTTTTGCCATTTTAGTCAACCTTTTGTCAACTAACTTCTTTTCAGAAGACATTTTTTTGTATTGTTTTGCTTTACAAAAATATACACAGTGCCATCTGCTATTTTATTTTATACTATATATCCGAAGATGTACAGTCTGGAAAAAGTTGATCTAACTTTTGTGCAGACTCTTTTTTCTGTGCTTCACGCAAATGTGTATAGATATTTGCTGTGATATTCAAATTAGCATGTCCAAGCCACGCTTGAATTTCTTTCAAAGATACGCCTGCTTCAAACATCAAAGATGCACATGAATGTCTAAGATCATGAAAGCGAATCTCTTTTAAGCCATTCTTTTTTAAAAAGTTTTTAAATGCATGAGATAGATTAGAAGGAACATACATAGTTCCATTTGGTCTTGTAAAAACAAACTGATCGTTAGTATGATCATAATCTTTTCCAAACAGTTTCATGTATTCCTCTTTTTGCTTTTTCACTTGTTTGAATAGTTCTTCCATATGTTCCGTTAAAGGATACATACGTATAGAAGATTTTGTTTTAGCTCTTTGTTCGAGCTTTAACACCATTTTTTTATCAATCCAGCTTTCTGTCACTACCTGATGGATAGATAATGTCTTATTTTCAAAATCAATACAATCCCATGTTAATCCAAGCATTTCATTTCTACGCAATCCATAGTATGCAGTCAGTTTCACTAAATACTCTAAAGGATGTCCTTTTAAAACATCAAACAATTGTTTTAATTCTTTGGAATCATAAACAACATATTGAATTTTTTCTTTCTTCGGCTTAACCACTTTTTGTGTTGGATTTTTTTGAAGGAATCCAATATTCACTGCATAATCCAACGATTTTTTGATTATGGCATGAATTCCAGCGATAGATGTTGGCTTTAAAGGCTTATAATCTTTCCCATACTGTGTGTATCCACGTGACAAATCTATGTAGAAACTTTGAATATGAAGTGCAGAGACTTCAGACACCTTTAAGTGTAGGAAAGCATTGAAATATGGAATGATCCTGGACTCCAGTTTATTGACATATCTTGAATATGTCGAAGTTTCAATTTCCATTTTTTCAATTCGAGTCATCCATAGATATAGAAATTCTGTAAATAGCATATCTTTATTAAAACCAACAACATCTTGTTGATTTTCCATATCTCTAAATCCACGGAGTAGTTTATAGGGCTTAAATGCCGTATCGTCAAAAGGGACTCCATTTAAGCGACAAACTATAAAGCGTTTCATTCTTTGCTTTTCCATCAAGCAGGCTTCCTTTGTTCCCATAATAACAAACTCTTGTTTAACTTCTTCGAGAAGTTGTTCAGCCTTTTTCTTATTACCCTTTGCCTTTAAGCCTGTACAAAATGCAGTCTGTTTCTTTTTACACTCAGGTGTTTTGTACTGTAAGACTATATAGATTACACCATCTTTGTTTCTTAAATGACCTGTTATTGCTTGTCCTTGTTGGTTGAAATACATAACACTATTTTTATCCTCCTCTTAATTTATACATTTATTTTCTAGTTCTCATTGTTAATAGTGTTACACCGCATTTAGTGTAACATCTTTTCAATAAAAATTAAACCTAGAGGATGGTTTTTTCAGTATCATTTAATTCAAATAACCTTGATTTTGGTACATAATACCGTCCCCCTATTTTTACACTATATATATCCCCATGACTTATATAAGTATAAATTGATTTTAAACTACATCTTAGTATTTCAGCAGTTTCCTTTACAGTTAGCAAATCTGGATATTGACGAATTGTTTTTTGTCTCATTTTAATCCCCCTTTTTAAAACTTTTTTTGTTTAGACATTGTATCTTTTCTGAATTCACTCCTTTTTCAATATCGATCATATATCGCAAAGCACATCTTCCAATACATATAGAAGCCCTCAAAATCTATATAACATATAAACTTGAGGGCTTCTGCGTATATTTGAGAAACATCTCAAAACGATTATTTCTCATTAAATTTTAAAATTCCAATTCTTATTTTTTGTTCAACCAAAGCTTGCATATCTTTATCCACCATATAAAACACCATTCCTTTAAAATCATAGCATTTTTGTTTGCCATGTATATAGATATAAGGTTGGTAAATAGAGATGATTTTTTGTATAGCTTCTTGATCTTCATTTTTAGCCTTCTGAATATCGTTATAATTCGGTTTTTGATATTTTTTTAAATATGTTTGATTCATATCAATACGTTTGATTCATATCAATTTTCAATTATACAGAGGTGTTCCTTTAATAAATTCAATGCTTTCTCATTTTGATAGCGAAGACTTCCTCTTGATATATTTAATCGATTGGCCACATCGTTCTGTGTTTCATCGTCAATATAAAGCGATATCAATATATAAATTTGTAAATCTGTTAATTCACGAAGTGCTTCATATAATTTTTGACTTGTTAAACACACTTTTTTCTCTCTCGCATAAATCCAATAATAATTTGAATAAATGTCATCAGAATATCCTTCAATTCTTGCAATTTGTTTCGAATCTACTTCATCAAACGAAAGTTCTTGACTATATAAGCGAGCTTTTTTTCTTTTATAATCAATGATTTCATTTTTTATGATTTTCTTTATATAGGAATCGAATTTTTCAACAACGACTTGTTCGTGTTGGTTATTTTCTTCCTTAGAAACTTCATTATGGGTATTCATTGCTTTTTTTTGTGGCATCTACATTACCCTCCTTCACTGTTTATAACGATATAGGAAGGTCAAAATGGCTAAACTTTCGTAAAAAAAAACTGAATATTATTTCATTTTTTTACTTTCTTATATAAACATATATAGATACCTTTTGTCACGCCTTTTGATATTAGCAAGGTAACAAAGAAAAAAAGAAGACATACATCTTCTTTTAAATTGCTTATCTTAATTTTTATCTCACCAGAAGGTAGAAAAAATATATTACCATATGTGTATCTTTTGGTTTCTAAATAGTTTTGACAGTTCTCATAAGTCGTATCAAAACCCTCTTGTCTTAAGCACTCAATAATTCGTTATGATAACCTCTTCACCTGTTCTTTTGCTTGCATCGGAATTTATCATCCTTTTTACAGGAACAATTTTTATGTTGCAGTCATAGTAAAGTTCTCGTATCAAATCCGTATTGTGATTGGTTAACATACAGAACACCCCTTTTTCACTCAATTTGTGAAAAACCATTGCTAGTCTTTTATGATCATCTAGAGTAAACCCTTCTTTAGTGTAAGCCTCAAATGATTCTGGTTTTAATGGGGCATAGGGACTGTCAAAAAATACAAAATCACCTTTTTTTGCAGTTTTACAAGTCTCTTCAAAATCTTCATTGAGAATTACAACATGACTCAGATATTCTGCAATATCATCTAGATTTGAATCATCATATAGATTGATTTTTTCTCGGTTATTAAACGGAACATTAAACATGCCTTTCGAATTCACTCGATACAAGCCGTTAAAGCATGTCTTGTTCAAGTATATGAACAAAGAGCTTGCTTCTATTGAATTTGGATTGTTTTGAATTGTATCATTATACTTTCGACGCATTTCGTTGTAAAATTCTTTTTTATTTGAAGCAGACTCGTGCTTTTCTGTATACTCATCCAATAGAGTTTTTAACGATTCCTTATTATTTTGAATTGCTTTGTAGGTGTTTATGAGGGTTGTATTTGCATCTCCTACAACAGCCTGTTCAGGAGCAATTTCGAGTAGGAGTGCCCCACCGCCAAGAAAAGGCTCGTAATAAGTATCAAAAGATTCAGGCATCATGTCTTTGATTGTTGGCAACAATTGTCTTTTCCCTCCGACCCATTTAATAAACGGTTTCATAAAAAGGCTCCGTTCGTGTTTACAACAAGTCTTAAGGATGTATATAGTGTGTAATATAACTTGTGTAAAATAGTGCTCTTATCGGTTTTCTTAGGCATAAATCGCAGCACCTTGAAGAATTCTAAAACCATCATCACTAAAGATTTTTTATTTGTCCAAGAATACTTGCCAAAACATTTACAACGATACTATTTCCAGCCTGTTTATAAAGTTGTGTTGCACTACACACATATTCAGCTTTATTAAACTCTTCATCTGTAAAACCCATCAGTCTCCAACATTCTCTAGGAGTTAATTTACGGATATAGAACTCATCTTCTAAATGATAGACATTGATAAGATTTGGATCTATTTCGATAGTTTCCTTATCTTTGATTCCACCCACTAATTTAGGTGTTTTATAGTCAGTGGCTGTAAGAGTGCCACAATAGTCATTTTCATCATACACAGTACCTTTTTGATGCCATTTTTCAATTTTACCTAGCACATTTTTAGAATTCTTACAATCTAGTACCATGTTATCCTTCTGCACAGTTGTTATTGTATTGCTTGTTGAATCATCTTTGCATTCTAATCTTTGCTCAGTTGGCAATCCAGCAATTCTTAAAGTAGGATTATCTTTATATCTTCCTCTGCTTGCACAGGATACAGGCTCCATTTGATAATCTTCAGGTTTTGCAAAAACCTCGTATTTGCAATTTTTATTGGCAGCACGCACATCAATGATACAAGGTTGATGATATCCCCCTTGTCCTGTATCTAATGTAGGTGCAAGGCCATCGGTATCATAAACAGATCCTGCTTGCCTTTTTTGTCCTTCTTTATCAAACAACCCAAACAAGCGATTGCATTTATTTAATGTTTCATCTTGAAATTCTTTTCGAGTAGCCTTCTGACCTTCATATTTTATAAAAGTATCAATATCTCTGTCACCTGCACGAGTGCTGATTGTTGTGCTTATGTCTTGGCACGGACGATTTATTCCTTTTAAAAAGCGAAATCGTCTCGGATATTTAGGATTGTTTTGCAAAAAACAGTGGATCAATTTTTCAGACAGATAGTATTTGCTATCCACATCTTTTTCTAAAATATCAAACAATCTTTTTTTCAAAGGTGTTCCTTTTGGAAATTCGTAGCCCACATCCACATCTTTTCGTATTGACAGAGTAAAGATTCGCTCTCTGTTTTGAGGTACACCAAAATTTTTGGCATTGAGCACCTTATAGTAACTGTTATACCCTAATCGATCCATTTCCTGTAAATACGCATCAAAATTATGCTTATGTTTTACTGATATAAGATTTTTAACATTTTCCCACAAAACATATTTTGGTTTCAGCTTTTCAACAATTCGTAATGTTTCATATAACAAGCTTGATCGTGTCCCAGAGTCTTTATCGCCTCCAGCACCTTTTCCTGCAATACTAAAATCTTGGCATGGACTACCATGCATAATAAAATCAACTTGTATGTCCTTATCCCATTTTGTTATATCTTGTGGTTCAAAATAGGTTCCATGCAAAGCATTATAGCTTTTTACTGCATATTTATCGATTTCCACATAATCAGCTATTTCATAAGGGATATTCAATCTCTCCATAGCAGCCGAGCAGGCACCTATACCACCAAATAATTCAAGAAGGCGAATCATAAAGACTCACCTTCGTTTGATGAATGTGCACGAATTACAAAAATGTATGGAACATCTTCATCTTCATCATCTGTTTCTTCGTCATCCGATTCCAATTCATCGTTTTCTTCTTCATTTTCATCTTCTTGAGAAGAATTTTCTTCAGATTCTTTTTTAGTGCTTTCTAGTTCCTTTTGTTTTTCTAAAGCATCTTTTTCATTTTCCAATTTATCCAATATTTGTTTAGCAAATTGAATTCTACCGAACTCACGTCCAATAAGAGCACCAGCCGATAGACACAAAGCACCTGTAATTAATGTTTTTGCTTTCATTTAAATATCTCCTTTTCATTTAGCGATATTTAAATGCCCTACTGCACGCCCTTTTTTTATTTTTATTGTTTATTTTATGAACCCTCCTAACACTTCTTTAATTCTCACACCATGACACCTTTTTTAATGTTATTCTTTGTAAAAAAAAAACGAGGTCATACTGACCTCATTTGATTATGCTACTTCGAATTTTATATTTGAGTTTACTCCTATACCTTTTGTTTTGATATTGTCGATATCGGATTGAGAACGCATTTTAACTGTTTTTAACTTGTTTGCATTTCGAACGAAATCATCGAAATTTTCAACATTCGAAGTATCAAAGCTACTTAAATCCAATGCATCCATCTGCCAACATTCACAGAACATGCCACTCATATTTTTGACTTTACTTGTATTAAAGCTATTTAGATTTATATTTGTTAATGAACTGCAGCCATTAAATGTATAATACATATTAGTTACATTTGAAGTATCAAAATTGCTCAAATTTAGAGATTTAAGTTTTGAACAGCCACTAAACATAGCACCTATATTAGTCACGTTTGAAGTATCAAAGTTTTTTAAGTTGAGCGAAGCTAGATTGCAGCAACCGAAAAACATAGTGTCCATTGTAGTCACTTTCGATGTCTTAAAACTGCTCATATTTAAATTTATTAATGCAGAGTTTCCAGCAAACATGCTAGACATATTTTCAACCTTTGATGTATCCAAGCTGCTTAAATCTAAAGAACTCACTTTAATTCCGTAGAACATATAGCTCATATCTGTTACTTTGGATGTATTAAAACTACTGATATTTAGACTTGTTAGATTTGAACAACTGTTAAACATATCTTTCATAACAGTAACATTTGAAGTATTGAAATTTTTTAAATTCAATGATTTTATTTTTGTCCCTAAAAACATAGCACCCATATTTGTTACTTTTGAAGTGTTGAAACTACTAATATTTAAGTTTGTTAAGTTAGAACAGCTATTAAACATTCCACCCATTGAAGTAACATTCGAAGTGTTGAAGTGGCTTAAATCTAAAGAACTTACTTTGATTCCGTAGAACATATGATCCATACTTGTGACTTTGGATGTATTAAAGCCACTGATATTTAAATTCGACAAACTAAAGCAACTATTAAACATATTGTCCATTATAGTCACTTTCGATGTGTTGAATTTACTCAAATCTAATGATTGTAAATTTGAACAGCCATAAAACATCATCCCCATGTTAGTTACTTTTGATGTTTTAAACTCATCAAAATTTAAAGTATTTAATCCTTTGCAGCCATAAAACATCCCACCTATATTTGTTACTCCAGTAGTATCAATATTATCAAAATGTATTTTTTGTAAATTAGTTTTTTCAGCAAACATTCTATTAGAGTCTGCATTAAAAAGAACCTTCTTTTTAGTATCTTGTGTGCTTACTTTCCAAGTAGTTCCATCTATCCATCCTACAACATCCCCATCTTGAACAACTGTTAAATCAATTGTAGATATTCCTTCTGGTGCTTTTTCGTCTGTAAATATTATGGTCGTAGCTTCAGATGGAATCTTGTTGTTAAATTCTCGCCCTGTTATCAATTTAGAAGACTTTTCTTTTGCAACACTTCCATCAGGCATCTTCACAGTATTCAAACCGTCTCCAACCTTGTTTGCAAAGCCATCAACGAAACCATTTATATTATCCCCAATCGTTCTTTTCATTGGTGTAAATAGTAGCAGCACAAAACAAACAACAACGGCAACAATGATCACTCGACCATACTTTTCAAAAAATCCATCCATTTTTTTATCCTCCTTTTGATTTTTTGAATGGAAAATGATTTATATTTTCCTATTTCATCTCGGATACTATATCAATCTTCTGTCCGCTTTTTATTTTTTTGGCATTTTTTAAGCCCTATAACTTAATTAGGCACGAATTAAGTCACTATACTGAATTATCCAAAATAAAAAACCTTCCAATGTATGGAAGGTTATATAGCAATCATTTTTCAATTTCAGAATTTTTTACTTTTTTGATTTCGTTTTCCTTAACATTTTTTTGTTCTGTTCTTTGGTCTATTCGTGGTATACGATTTTGTCTTACATAATCATAAATAAACTCAACTTTTTTAGGACTGAGCTTTTTATTTCCACTATACAAGATGACATCTAATGAACCTGATGGAGACAATTCATTGAGCTTAAAATAATCCTTTACAGTGAATGCTCGATCAAACAATTCTCTTAGCATGATATAATCATCCACCAATACCATCAATGCATTCATATCTGAAGGATTGCCATATTGTTTCTGATAACGATAGCATGCAATCAATGCATCTTTATTTTCATCTAACAATTTTTTTCTTGTGATGATAGGGCATTTTTTATGCAATGTATTGACTATATTTGCATACTCTCTATCTCGTTCCATATTTTGTCTATGGTGATTTCTTAAATATTTTAAATCGATGTTTTGATTTTCCATTTTATTTCCTCTTTTCCATATATTTAGACTACATGATTTTCGCTCAATTTTTATGGCATTTTCACCTTACAATTTAAGTAATCAAAAAAAGAAGTCTATATTTAAAAATATTTTTAGACTTCTTTATATGTACAAGATACTTTTTATTCTTTATTAACTTTTTCTTTCAATGCTTTTGATGGACGAAATTTAACAACATTTGAAGCAGGAACAACCAACTTTTCTTTAGTGATTGGATTAATGCCTGCACGTTCTGAACGTTCTTTAACTTCAAATTTACCAAAGCCAAAGATATCGCATACATTTCCTTTTTCAAGAGCTTCACTCATTTTTTCGAACACTGCATTAACTACAGTTTCTACATCTTTTTTCGTAACTTTTTCATCATCTAAACAGATAGCTTGAATCAGTTCTTTTTTTGTGATTTTTTCCATTTTTAAAATCTCCTTAATATCTTATTACATACTTTATTATAAGGCTTTTGCTAAATGTTGTCCAATATAAATATATATACATAATGGATTATTCTAATTTATCAACATATTGATAAAGCATTTGTATGAATCGTCCATCCTCTTGTATAATGGTTTTTTCTCCATGATAGTGTCCGAAGTACCATACTTGATAATCTAATCTTTTTTCAATTGTATCTAGCCACTTTTCAGTTGACTTGTCTACTTTGTCTTGATCAACCTCTTTTAAAAACAATTCTTTAGGCTCATATCGATATGGGCATGTGTGGCTCAGTACTCCATGAATTTTCCAATTTTCTTTTTCAAGTCGCTTTTCAACCTTTTTTTTAATTGCATCAGAAGGCTGTTCATCTTTAAACCAGTTGTATCCACATAACAGACGAAACATTTTATCGATGCTGTAGGCACCACCAATTACGATATACTTTTTACCATTGAAGTCGTACACTTCTCCATCTTTAGCAAACAATATATTTGGATACTCTTTTTGATAAAAAACAGTTCCTCCATGCCATTTTTTCTTTTGATATCCCTCTATACATTCTGGACGTGCTTCGTGATTTCCATGTACACAAAATAGTGTAGCTTTTACCACACCTTGAATATCTTCTTTTAGTTGTCTACACTTTTTTTCTTCTTGTAATAGATTTTCTTCAGCATTTCTTTTTTGTTTTACATAATAATTGATTCCTGCATCGCCCAATATTATAACGATATCTTTTTCTGTATATTTTCCACACATAGAATCTACCTTTAAATCTGTAAAATCACCATGACGATCACCAGTAATATAAATCATACAATCTCCTCCTTTTATAACTGACATGATGTATATAGTATATCATGATATAAACTCAAATAAAAAGATAAGAGTTTTAATTTCTTATCTAATCTCTTATCTTTATTTTTTAGTTACAGTCTTGTTGCCATCAACTGAAATACTTTGTTGATCTTTATAACTTTCGCCACTACCGTCAGTCTTCGTATTCCATTCTTTAAACTTATGCCCTTTTTTGTAATAGCCATTTTTATTTAGTGTTGTTGTCTGATTAAATGGAGCATATTGTGTAGAAGTACTTCCACCATCGGCTCCGTTTCCATCATAATTGATTTCATATCCAAGTTGTTTCCACTGTGCATATAAATTAATTGTTGCTCCATTTGTCGCAGTTAAGTTAGATACACTTTGCTCTTCACTATATTGAACGCTTCCATTCGGACTCGTACTCCATCCAAGAAACTGATATCCATCACGAACGTAACCATTCTTTGTCAATTTTTTGGAGTTGCCATATGTATGGGAACTACTTGCTGTATTGCCATAATCAGCCCCATTGCTGTTATACATTATCGTATATGTATGAGCTTTCCATTGAGCATATAGTGTAACGTCATGAGTATATGTGTATGTCCAAGGCTTATTGATCCATGTAGTCCAGTCAGTCCCGCTTCCGTCTGCTTTTTCATTCCATCCAGTAAATGTGTAACCATTTCTTACAAAGAATCTATCGTTGCTGTAAGTTGTATAGCTTGCATTATAATCTGCTTCATTGCTCCAAGTGGACGAACCATTATACAAGCCACCATTTCCATCATAAGTGACATTATATGAACCTGCTGGAATCTTCATTTCAACAACATAGGCCCCTCCATTATAGGTGTTCCCACCAGATGTTTTTGCATACACTGTCTGATTTGCACCTGTATTACTTATAGTATAGTTCATCGCAGATAATGTCGAATTTGCTGCTCCGACAACCAAATACAATCTTTCTGACGTTGCAGTTTTTGGCCAATCATAAACAGATGTTTTAAAACTTATAGCCACAGATCCACTGCCGTTTTTGAAAGTTTGGCCTCCCAAATAACCATTGCTACTATTTTTTAAATAGACCCCCTTGCCCCACCAAGAACCATTACTTGAACTTGATACGTTTATAGTTCCATGTACCCAATAGCCTCCTTTGGCTCCCGATCGATCATAAACATCCACATCCAGATTTCCTGAGAGAGTAAAACTTCCTGCAGAGCTTTGATTTGTACAATATACTGTGAAGCTTGTCCCTACTGTATTAGCTGCCACAGGCAATGTACTTCCAAATATACCACCTAAACAAATTGTCAAAGCCGAAGCCACTTGAAAAATCTTCATTTTTGCATTCCTTATTTTGCTTTTAAACAATCCATCATTTTTCATTTGCATTTCCTCCTTATCTATTCTATATCTATCACTTTATTTACTGTTACAAAGCGTATAATAAAGTAGTATTTTCCTTTTTATTTTATACTACAGTTATGTCCGCTTTTTATTTTTAAATCGTATTTCTCACAAAAAAAGATGGCACCCTTGCCACCTTTTTGCACATTCATACCCATTAAAACAACGTAGGCATTTCAATTTTCTTTTCTTGTTTATCTTTACCCTCTTTGCATACATTTTTGTAATCCACACTCGATGTTCCATATTGATTTGTTCCCACAAATGGAGCAGTTTGTGAATGTTTTTCCTCATCAAAAAGTTTAAATTCTCCATACTCATCAATTATCATATCATCTGATTTATCTTCGATGTTTTTAACCACATCAATTTTGATTGGCGTGTACAACATTCCAACACTTTTTTCGTCTTCAGTTAAAGGTTTTAAAAGTTCCTTTTCTTTAAGCATATCAAAAAACGCATCAAATTTTTCAGAAATAGTTCTCATCTCTTCGCCTTTCGGATATAGAAAGAGTGTCCCTTTTTCAACATCGTTTACAGCATTTAATGCATGCCCTAATAGATAATCGTTTTTAATGCCTTTTTCTTTTGCTTTTTCATAGAGATAAGCAGCACCAGCACGAGCCAGCATTTCACAGGTAGATGCCCAATATCCATTATCTGTTTTTGCCCAAGACTTATCCATTTTTTGAGCATCTTTATAAAAATCAGTATGCACTTCTTTAGTATAGATATTGTTTTTTTCTGATATTCCACACTCTCTCTTTAAATTTGAATATGTTAGCCACACACTATCTTGCCTCATCATAATGTGATTAAGTGAATTTTTATTAATAGATTCAATATCGAAATCTTTCAAAATCATTTCTTCAATTTTTTGAATTCCCTCACTTTTTTGTGTTTCCCAGCATATGCGACCTCGATGTTCCACAAAATTACGTGGATTAGGTCTTGATTCACCTTTTTTGGCATCTTTGACAAGAATTTCCACATATTTTTCAACATCACAAGCCTCTAATTTTTCTTGACTGAGTGGTTGTAGTACACTTATTAAACTTTGTTTTAGATTTTTTTCTGCTAAATCATATTTTAATTTTGCATTTTTATAGGCATCGTCTTCAATTGGCTTTTCAGATACTATTGTTTTTATTGTCAAACTTTTTATCAAATTTGTAAACTCTTTTGGATATTTTGTTACTCTATCTTCTGTTGCTAGACCATGTATACCATACTGTGTACCTAGATAAAAATCGAGAGCATGGATCCATTCATGTCCTAATGAACCAGCACCTTTCATTTTTGTAAGGTTAATGACATTGTATAAAGGATCGAAATGTGCCAAGGCACTTCCATGTCCACGAGCACCAAATGCAATATTTAGTTGATGTCCTAATGTAACACTATCTCTGGAAATTTCAAGGGAATCGCTAAGGTCCATTAATGCATCATAACAGTAGTCTAAGGATGCCTGTCTCTCTTTATCGTTCACCCAGTTTCCAAATTCGCCACCTTTAAACTGAAATACATCTAAAAAATCATTCGCATTAGCATGTTTGAAACTTCGGTATTCAGCACCTTTTCTATCTAACATCTCAAATTGTTTTGGAATATACTTCTTTTTTCGCCCAGATTCACTTTTTCCACTTGCATATTTTTGCTTTTCGTTATCGTATATTTTAGCTTTTTGATATGCCTCTTCGACTGTATCAAAATTGTAATCAATAATCCGATTATCTTCATTTAAAAGAACATATGTTTGATCTATATAATCTTCTATACATGTAGTATCCTTAAATGAATTGCAGCAGAACACACTAGTAATATTTTCACCTATTTTATAAATAAGTGTGCCTCCAAAATCCACATATTTGTTAGATACACTTTTTGGGAAGAGCGTCCCACTTTTTTCTTCAGAGCTAAACATTTTAACTGAATAGGATGCTTTTATTTTTTCATCTTCTGTATAGCAGAATTTTGCTTTTTTGATTTCTCGTTGTAATGTGAAAATGGGTGTTTGAAAAGCAGAAAATAGCTTACTGCTAACTTGGATTGTATATTCATCATATAAGCGAATCACTCTTCCAAAATGTTCCTGATTAGGGGCAAATAGTGGAAGAAACTTTTGATAAAAAACTGTCGTTGTACCATCCTTTATTGGAATTCCGATATCTTCTTTTGTCTTTATTTCATAACAGACTTTTTTAATTCCTTGTACCATATCAATATAAGCTTTTAGTTGCTTTGAAATGTCCTCTTTGCGAGTTAAATATGTAGGGATTTTAGGTTTGCTAGGTATAGCACCATATACCTTTTTTACAAAATATGCAGCCTCTCTATCTCGCCCTTCAACAAATACCATATTTTCAAAATCTTTTGGTTTCAAATTCCAAATTTCTTTTTTTACAACATACTGTTGAATTTCTAAATCACTCATCTCTTTAAGATCTTCATATTGTAACCCGCCACGTTCTCGCCATAAATCTTTTCTTGCTCCACCTATTTTAATTCCAAAATCGTCAATTTTCTTTGTGCTTGATTGCATACGTAGCCACCTCCTTATATATCACATATAAAGAGTGCACACTTTTTGTCCGTTTTTTGTGTCACACGAGCACTAAAAAAAGATGGCACTCTTGCCACCTTATTTCTTTATTCCTATTTATTGATGCCTTCCTCTTTCTGCATCTCTTTTTCTTTGTTGATTTTCAGATTCTTTGGATTAATATTTTCATGAAATGAACTGCTTTTGGTTATATTAACATCGATTCCTTTTGAGTCTGTATGATGCTCTTGTTCTTTATCAATGTTTTTAGCCTTTTGTAACTCAGCTTTGTCTTTCACATATTCTGTTATCTTTTCAGCATCTTTAACAGCTCTAAACAGCTCGTTCGGATCATTTTCTAAGACTTCAATCCAACTTTGTATATAAGCTTTATGGTTTCCCATATCTTGTATAGCATCAGTACTTCCCAAGCCAAGTTCCTGTACCAAAAAAGATGAACCTATTTCGGCACGCAGCTCTTCTTTTGCATATTCTTTAGAACCAAATGAATTTTGGATAGGCCGATTCAAACGTGTCGGATGCCCAGTCGCATGACACATTTCATGTAACTTTGTGGCATCATATGCAAGTTGAGAGTTAAACAATTCTTTTTTAGGTAAAACAATTTTATCTTGAGAAGGACTATAATAAGATTCAGAGCCTTTTTCTTCAAAATCAACCTTCATGTTTTGTAAAGCTTTTTCAATAGAATCTGTATAATCAATTTCATTGTTTATAATTTGTTCTTTGTCAATGCCCTCAATTAAGTCTGCATTGAACACATTGTATGTTGTACTATACAAGCTAATTCTATAGTCCTCCAAATCAAATCCTGTTGAATCATTATAATTACGCATCAGCTCATTATATTCTTCCCAAGTTAATTTAGTGGTAACAGTTTTTCCGTCTTCGGTCACTGTTATTTTTACAGGATACCAATATTCTACAGGGGCACTTTTAGAACCTTTTTTCAAATGCCATCCATTTTCTTTTATGTTTCCCATTGTGTACCATCGCCTATCAGTATATCCTTTTTCACTTGCAATATAAGAAAGCAACATTTGATTAACCCCTCTATAAGGCTTTTTTGAAGACCCACTGATTGCAATTAATTGATTCCAACCACATCGCCAAGGGATTTTATCCTCTTTTAAACATTTAACATACTCATCAATCATTCTTTGACGAGTCTTATTTAATTTCTCCGTTTTCTTCATATTCGATTACCTCTGCACTTTCATCGATTTCTGATTCTAATGGGTAATAATCATCTTCTGCTACAACACCCATTAATTCACATAAATCACGATTTTCGTTTTTTTCAAACATATACTATTCCTCCATTTTAAATATATACACTACATCATCTTTATAGACAATCCGTCATGTATATACCACATCTAATTTGATTATAGATTAAATTAGTGTATGTTTCAAATGTAAATGTATTTTAACAGACATCTGGTCAACTTTTATAGCAACTGTATAATGAGCCACAACTGCTTCGCAGTCAACTCACTACATAAAAAAAAGCAGATGCTTCGCATCCCCCTCTTTCTTCTTTCGTTTCACTAATTTTTACTACCTTTAAGCTCTCACTTATTTACCATGCTATTAAAGATGACATAAAGATTCCTTGTATAACACGCTCACCTTTCTCGATGACTTGTGTTTTGTCGGTATTGTTTTGAAGCACAAAACAAATATTTCCGTCATTGTCAGGGTTTTCAAAGTAATCGCTATCAATAATTCCTATGCAATTTGCCAATGTCAAGCCTCGTTCGACACTAACGGAGTTTGGTACATGTAAAAGCAACATTTCATCATACTGCATATATGCTTTGACATCAGTTGAAATGACACCAGATTTGCCAAATGGTGGAATAACAATTCTTTCAGGTGAGTAGAAATCATATCCCACACTATAATTGCCTCTGCTTGTGGGAAGATTTACAGCTTCTCTATGCTTTTTAAATTCTTTTCTTACTTCTTCAAATCCTCTAAACATATTCTTTTCTCCTTCTATTTTGTTTTCTGCTTATGTTTATTTGTTCTAAATATACTAAATCTTACTACCCTTAAGAACCCACGCCTCCTTTGTGGTTTGTAACCGCAAGTTCTAATCATACTAAATTTCTCATTTTAAAAAACCACAAACTTATTTATATCATATGTTATAAACAAGTTTATCCAGCAATTATTCCATTTCATCAGAGTATGGTAGTTTCATTCTTAAATTTAGTTTTTCTAACTCTTCAACTAGAATTTTTGCCATTTCTTTCTGCTTCTCTAAAGTAAATCCTTTATACAGTCTTTCCAATTTTTTACTTTCCCTTTTAAAAAGGACTAGACTTAAAACATTCAAAAGAAGCAGCAATGTCACAGTGCATAGCCTCATAAATAAAATAGGTACAACATCATGAAAGCCTAAATAAAAGAAATACATACACACTCCAATAGACAATATTGAAACACTTTTCATTGTTGTTTCGTAGATTTTTTTCTTACTAGAGCTATATCTTAATTTTAGGTAATCATTTAACACATCACTGTTTTTCCTTTTATTGATTTTTTGAATTATATAAACTTCATTTGTGACAAATAAATGCATTTAGTTCCTTTCTGTAATCTATAGATTTACCAATGTCTGCACAAAACCACCACTAAGCAATTCACAGACGAAGAAATAAGCACCGAACAACACAGTAAATAATATTACCAAACCACTGTTAGCCATCAGCTCTTTAAAGCATGGCCATTTTACATTTTTTAATTCTTTTAAGATACCTTTAGGTGTAAATATTTTTTCTGATTTTTTCTTAATTTTTCCCATGCAATGATCCTTTCATTTTTTCTAATTTATTTTTTTGTATAGCGATTTTTCTTTTTAAAAGAGCACATTCATCTTCGGCATCTCTCCAATTGGCATAATACTGATCCTTTTCTTCAATAAGCTTTTTCACACTTCTAAAAATCACGATAAGACTTATTAAATTAATGGTACTGATAGCAGTATTTACCCAAACACCTATATCTTTTTCCATAATTTCTCCTTTACCTTTCACTTTGTTTCGTCAAAGTCACTATAATCGACCTCTTTTACTGCTAGTTGTGTGATTGTGTTCTCTAAACTCTCAATCTTTTCCTTAAGCTCCATGTTTTCTTCCTCAGCTTTTTTCCAGCTTTTTAAATAGAACCTTTTATTTTTTTGAAGCATTCGCACGGAAACAAATACATAGAGAAGTGCTAGAAGCTCTATCAAGTTGATTACAATTGAAATTTGTTGAGTATTCATCTATATCCACCTCACTTTTTATAATATCTATTTTTTAAGACTATTTTATTTATAGATATCCTTATTTTCAGCAGGATATTGATCCATCACATTCTTGATTTCATATTTAGATATCACATAATAGCCATTTCTTTTCTGATACACATACATTCCCTTTTCTAAAGGTTCATAGACTACACCGTTTTGGTTACGAATAGGAAGATATAGGATATCAGGTTGATCTGAAAATGTTCGGTAAGGACTTAAACAGTTTTTATTTATTGATGAGGAATAATGCTTTTTTTGTAGGCTCATATCGTCCAATTGGCGAATCGCTTTTTCTTTGTCACCATCATACTGAAATAAATATTTAGCCTCCAAACACACTCCTGGCATTCTCTCTGAATCGTTTGCCCATTTCATAGAATATATTCCACAATAAGGTGCTATTTCTAATTGATTTAAAATCTCATGTTCCATCTCATAGCAACGACGAACCCCTTCTTGTAGTTTCTTTGATCCAATTCCAAAACTAGAAGACATGTCATAATGTCCGTTACGATTATATATATTGAAAATCTGATCACGATATGTATAGTAAGGTTTAACATCATCTAATCTTGAAAGTGAAAACGGAGAGACACTGTTTGTAAACTCATCCCATTGTCCTAATGCAATCCTCATATAAAATTCCAACACATCTTTTAATATATATAATTCTTCTTCCACAACATCAGGCACATATAAAAGGATTTCATCCTTATCTTCTTCGGATTCTTCATATGATGGAAAAACAGTATCACAAATTGTATTTAACCATTTCTCAACAGTTTTCTTTTTCCTTTTAAATGTTTTTTGTCCCTCTTCTGATTTGTCAGTCTTTTGAAGAACATATTCTTGCATTTTCAATGCATTTTCCTTATAGCCATCATTTAAAGCAGCTTCTGAATCTATAAAACCGTTTTTAGCAAGTCGTTTAAATGCTAATGCAAAGTTAGTGTTTTGAAGATGTATATAAAACAGTAAAGCATTTTGTATAGCTTTTCGTTGCAATCGGCTAGTTCTAATAATAATATCCATTTTATTTCTCCTTTTTAAATTTCCACTTTTTTATTGGTTTTATTGGATTTGGGAACATTTTTTTGAATTTACGAATCTGAAAGTAATTCAATCCTTTATATGTGCATTTTTTTATGTTACACCCTATGATTGCAAAATCATCATAAAGAGTATACTCTTTCTCCTTGAACCGATATTTGCAATTGACTGCTTTATCAGGCTGTTTATATCCTATAAATACAAAATAGTTTTCATCATTGAATATAGGTACAGGTTCGCTTATAATATCCCATCGTCCTTTTCCAAATAGAAAATCAAGTCCTTTACGAATACCATCAAATTGATATTCTTCCACACCCTCAAGCATCGGCTTATAGGCAATTGAATATTTTTTTTTACACTTTTTACTGTCTTTATTAATCTTTTTGGATTGAACTTTTTGTTCCCTTTTAATCCCTTTATCTATCTTTTTTTTATTATTCCACTTCATGTTGTATCAAGTACTCACATAACTCATCTTTTAATACTGAAACAACCTCATTCTGTGTCATTCCTTTAGAAGCGAGATTATCAATATTTACCGTATTTTTAAAATCACTGTAATCCAAACTCTTGAGCCATTTCTCTATCATTTTTTTCTGTTCTTCTTGTGAGTATCGTGCAATCTCATATGTTTTATGGAATCTTCTAAGCAAAGCCTTATCAATCATATCTTTTCGGTTTGTCGCAGCAATAACTATTTGCCCATCTACCATTGCATCAAGGCACTGCATCAATGAAATTGTTATACGAGACAGTTCACCATCAGCTCCTTTACCCCCTCTAAGCATTCCAATACAATCAATTTCATCTAACATGAGAACACACTGTTGTCCTTTACAGTAATCAAAGACACGATCAATGTTTTTGGATGTTTTCCCCATATACGAATCAATGGTATTGGCAAAATTCAGATAGATATAAGGTAATCCCATTTTATATGCTACATATTTTGCAAATTCTGTTTTTCCAGTTCCAGGTTCTCCATAAAGCAGCACCGAGTTGTTTATGTGTACTCCATATGTTAGCATTTTAGAATACACTTTTTGATTTTTCAGAATTTGTTGGAGAATTTCATTCTCTGTTTCTCCTAAATAATATTTATCTTCTTGAAAACTAGAAACATCCATTTTTTTTAAGATTCCTTCTAAATTACTAGGCAGCTCTGCAAAGCACGTATTTCCATTTTCTAAAAGTTTTTTATAATATCGGAGTTGCCCTTCATTTTTCTTTGTTGTGTCCATTTCACAACATTTCAACGCCTTACTTTTAGCTGCTTGAATTTCATTTTTTGCTAAATGTTCAATAACCTGAAGCATTTGTTTATCTAATCCAGCCATATTTTCTACGCCTCGTTTTTACTTTCTGTATCTTCTTCAAATAAACGTGCATATTCCCAATCGCCAATGGAATGTTTGAATTTATACTTTGCTTGTTCTTTGGCAACAACATTAAATATTTCATTGGCCATGTCTTGTCCAAACTTAAAGACTATACATTTTTCGACTCTGGACAACAAATCCGATGTATCTTTATATTGGCTAATTAGCCACTGCATAGTATCGTTCAATATTTCTCGATCTGTTGGATTTTTAATTTGTTTAATGATGTTTTCTGCATCTTTTGTATTTTGCTCTACATATTCACTAAATGTTTGATAATATGCCATATTATTTTCTCCTTATAATCTTTTTCCTATATTTTTTTCAAATTCTGCATAGCTCCCACAATAAGAACAATGTGCATATACACTTTCATCATAAATACTGCAAACTACAGTAGCAATTTGCCCACACACAGGGCATGTGAAAGATACAATTCTTCCTCGATAAAGCTTATGAAGTCTTTTTTTTATAAACTCAGTAAAATCTTTGTTTTCAATTCTTGATATTTTCATTGCAATCCCTTCTTCGCACATTTCGCATCAATTTATTGAATAGCTTTTATCATATTTTCAGGCATTACTAAAATATACTTTTTATCATTCTTATATTCTTTTTTCTCATTATGAGTATATCCAATAATCATACTATATTTTTTATACTGAATACTTTTATGTTTAATTGTAAGAGTTACCTGATTTCCATCTGTTTTGTAAATTTTAGTTTTTGATAATGGAACAATTTGTGTTTTAATAGCTCCATCTTTCCCTTTCACATATAGGTTAATGTTACCTGAATTCATATTTATTGAAGCAACCACATTGCTTGCTAAAGTCTCATTTGTACATTTTGGGTAATTATCGTTATATTGTAGAACATACGTTTTTTCTTCGACATAACTTTTTTTAAGGGGCGTTTCTATCGATTTTTTATTAATAACAACAACATTATTTGCTAGAAAACCAAATGTAATTCCCAAGCACATTGCCAACATTGAACTTGTTCGTTTATCATTATTAACAAGACAAGCAATAAATGATATTCCTAAAACGACTAATATTATATCTAAGATAAGTATAATAAAATTAAACATATTAACCATATTTTCCATCCTTTTCTAATAACTCGATTAAGAGTTTTTTTGTAGAACCACTATATGTTTTGCATCGTCGATTGAATTTACAAACAAGTGGAAAAAGCAGAAGGCACAGCCCACTGCTTTAGAATAGAACAATTTTTCCTGACTTGGATCTCATTTCCGTAAACAAGGCTGTATAGTATGCAATTCCTTCATCTGCATTGAAATAGATTTTCACATCCTGCACATCCTTTGTTTTATATCCTTCATTTTTTAATTCTTCTTTTACTTTCTTTTCGACTTCTTTAATTTCGATTTCTTTTCCGTTTTTTTGTAAATACCAATTTAACTTCATTTTATTTCCTCTTTTCTTTCTCTATATAGGCATTTGCACAATTGACATAAGTAAATAACAATTCTGTATAAATGCCTGGCCAGTTTGCATTTTCTGCACGTATAAACTTTTCAAATTTATGTAATATTTGTGTAAATGCGATAAATTTATCCTCTTTTTCAGAAATAGGATATTCGACATAGATTTCTTTCTCACCATACATAACAATTAATTGATTGCCACACTTCTTATTTTTGACTTCATACAAAGCATAATCTTTTGTTAAATCACAAATTTTATATTTCATTGAAAACCTCCACCACGTATCAGTTCTTAGCCTACTTTATTATACCGCAACATATACACAGTGTCAGCTATTATTTTAGCACTTTTTACATTTTTTAGATACAACATTATCATTTTATTTCTATGTCATTTACTATTTTATTTCATCATAAAAAGATGGCATCGTTGCCACCTTTATTACCCCCTCACCATATTCACCACATACAAGCCAAACATGCATTCCTTTTATGGGAGTTAAAGCTACTTCGCAGCACCACTCACCTCATAAAAAAGTAGATGCTTCGCATCTACCTCTTTTATCTTTCGTTTACTAAATTCCACTACCCTTAAGAACATCTCTTTTTTTTAGACTTCATCTTGTAGTTCTAAATATACTAAATTTCACTACCCTTAAGAACCATGTTCTGGAATTGGGAAACACTCATAAGGTTCTAAATATGCCAATTTTCACTACCCTTAAGAACATCTACAACATCAATCTATATGTTAAATCGGTCTAATCATACATTCTTTTTCTTGTCACAAAATTGAAACACATTACGATTCCTGTTGAAAGAATCTTCGCAACCATATAGTAAATGCCTATTTTTGAAACAAATAAGTACATACATACTTGATTCAAAGCTAGACCAACAACACTAAATAATACAAAAAGTATCGTATATGTTTTGCTTTTTCTCTTTTCTTCTGTGACCTCAAACACCCATTGTGTACTTGCCCAAAAGTTATACATCGTAGAAACCGTAAATGAGACCATGTTTGCTATCAAATAATAGATGGATAGCCATTCCCTTAAAACATATAGGATTCCTGCATCTATTAGGAATGCCACACCACCTACAACACAAAATCTTTCTATTTGTTTTAATAATCGATTATTCATCTGTATTAGGTTCTTTTGCCGTATAGAAAGTCGTAGATTTGTATGGAAGTTCCAAAGTAATATATCCTCGTTCTCCATCAACTCCCTTACATTTCAAATCTATTTTTTCTCCATCAATTTCAACATACATCTCATCTTTGTTGCGACACATAAACACAACAATATCTAAATCCTCTAAATTCACCTTTTTTTCTTTTAAGCTCTTTATTTCTGCTTTTAAGGCATGAATATCTTCTGCATCAATCTTATTCATTTCTTGTAAACTTTTATTTTCATCATCTGTTTTTATCCATTGCTCTTGTAATTTTTCATAATCTTCTTTTAGATTTTTCATGTTTCCATAATTGAAATCCTTTGTATCAAGACCTAATTGTTTTTCAACATATTCTTCTTTTAAGCAAAATATTTCTGGGATTGACATTTTCATATAATCAGCAATTTTTTTAATGTTGTTAAAAGTAGGATTAAATCCATTTGCTTTCAATCCTTGAATATAATTATTACTTACTCCTGCTAATCTGCATAATTGCGTTAAATCCAAACAATTTTCTTTAGCATAGTTTTCTACATTCCGTAAAAAAATTTCACTATCTGTCATTTATATTCTCCTAATCTTTGTATTGACTCTTGTGTGTTTTTCATAAGTTCTAATTGTACAAGTTTCCACTCAAAATCTTGTTTTTCTTTTTTATTTAGATTAGAAAGAACCAACCCTGTAAACAAAGATAGAAAAGCAACCAAATATGTAAATCCACACACAATCAATGTTGGAAACTTTTCTACAACGCCAGTTTGCCCATATGCTGATAGCACAGGAACAATGAACAAAGTTGCTACAAGCATGAGTAAGAAACTCAAAATTCCAAAAAATTTAAAAGGACAATAGTTTTTAAATAAGCTAATAATTGTACCAAGCACCTTTGCTCCATCACTATATGTGTTTAATTTAGATACGCTTCCTTTTGGTCTATCACGATATTCGACTGGTATTTCTACCATTCTCATATTGTGTGCTGCCGCATGGATTGTCATCTCTGTCTCAATCTCAAATCCCTTAGATAACACTGGGAAGGTTTTAACAAACTGTCTTGAAAAAGCACGACTTCCCGTCATAATATCTTTGACTTCCACATCAAACAAGGTGTTGATCAACCATCTTACGATTCGATTTCCACTATTATGGAACAATCTTTTATTCTCTTGAAAATATGTACTCGATAAACGATCTCCAATAACCATATCAACTTTATTATCAATGATTTGGCTAAACATTTCAGACACTGGTGGATATGTATCATCCCCGTCAGTCATGATATAACAGTCTGCTTCAATTTCTCGAAACATCTGTCGTATTACATTTCCTTTTCCTTGTGCTTTGCATATACGAACAATAGCTCCAGCTTCAAATGCATTCCTTTGTGTGTAATCCGTTGAATTGTTATCATACACATAAATATCAGCACTTGGAAAAACTTTTTTATAATCCTTCACCACTTTTGCAATAGTCTGTTCTTCATTGTAACAAGGTATCAACACTGCAATTTTATACAGTTTAAAGTTATTAGTATCCATTATCAAATAGTCTCCTTTTGCTTATCTACAATTAATTGTTCCACCTTTCCGCCCTTTTTTTATTTTTATTAATAAGCAATAAGCAAGGAACAAGGAAGAGTTGTGCTCAACTCTATTCCTCATTCAATGATAATAATCATGATTTTTTCTACATTGCATCATCATTCCATTCTACAAACTATTTTTTCTAATCGATCACAATCTTCAAACAGATTCCACGAATTTCCAACACCCATCTGTCTCGATGAGCAAATATCTATACATTCCAAGTTCGTACAGTATGCAAACATCTTATGAACATTAGGTGTATATCCAAAATTTTGAATACATAAATGTAGCGCTTTCAAGCTTGTACAGTATGCAAACATCTCATTCATTTTATTAACGTTCTGTAGATTCCATCCTTCTAGAGTCAAATCTTCAAAGCTATCACATCCATAGAACATATAGCTCATATCTGTGACATTTTCTGTATTAAACTCCTTAAATTGAATATCATTTAATTCTCTACACAGTAGAAACATTCGGCTCATCATCTTAACTTTCGATGTGTCAAAGGCACTTAAGTCCAATCGTTTTAAACTTTTACAATCTTCAAACATTCTTGACATATCCTTTACATTTGATGTATCAAAGTTCAATAAATCAATGTCACTTAACTTCTCACATCCTTTGAACATAGAATCCATACAAACAACATTCTTTGTATAAAAGGGCTTTAAATCTAATGTTGTAAGAGATTTACAACCACTAAACATTTTACTCATAATCACAATATGCTGCGTGTCAGTCATCAAAAAATCAATCATGTTCAAATCATCCAATTCAGCGAACATATAAGCACAGTATTCATTAAATATAGCTTTTTGTCCTTTTTCTTGTGTGCTTATTTTGTATACTCCATCATTTTCCTTCCATCCAACGATGCTTCCATCAAAATCGTTGGATAAATCTGTTAGTTCCACATTTTTTGGTGCAACTTCATCCGTGAAATGTATTTCATGAATGTCTTTTTTTCTTAATAAACTGTAGTTAAAATCTTCTCCTGAAGCTAATTCATATTTCATTTTCAATCCTCCTTTTTAGTAGTTTTCCTACATTTATAACACATATATCGTACCGCACTATATACTATGTGTCAGCTACAAATAATAAACTTTTATGTTTTACAATCGCTTTTTTACTAAATTAAACAATGCAGTCCAAAATAAAAAAGCAGATGCCTCGCTAAAGTGGCCCCTGTGTCAAGGACAATAAATAAAAAAGGTCTTAAAATTAAATAA
>JAFEHB010000536.1_pt1 | contig 25088 bp, 17 predicted proteins | sample 9267121 | NCBI WGS metagenome assembly JAFEHB01 (sample SAMN17103336, study PRJNA684904) | human gut metagenome | isolation source: diarrhea sample from child under the age of five | host: Homo sapiens | place: South Africa: Mafikeng, Mafikeng Provincial Hospital | collected 2019-09 | reverse complement strand
GAAAAGGTGGTCTCTGGTTCTAAAGAGTTCTGGTGCTAAATCCTAAAGACGGGCAGAGACGGGGCCGCCCGTCGCATGGCGCACTGTATCGAGCGCGCGTTCATGGGTAGAATGATCTGCGGTTCCAGCGCAATGCATTACATCGCCTGATGCACTGCAACACGTGGCTACATCCGAAAGGCGCCGTCTTTCGGAAAGCATGTACACCTAAACGAGAGGAGAGGGGTATATGGCGCGTAAGTTCAAGTCTATGGACGGCAACGAGGCTGCCGCATACGTATCGTATGCGTATACCGAGGTGGCGGGGATCTATCCCATTACGCCGTCCAGCCCGATGGCCGATCATGTCGACCAGTGGGCCGCGCAGGGCAAGAAGAACATCTTCGGTACGCCCGTTAACGTTGTCGAGATGGAGTCCGAGGCCGGTGCCGCCGGTACCGTCCACGGTTCTCTGGGCGCTGGTGCACTGACCACCACCTACACGGCTTCCCAGGGCCTGCTGCTGATGATCCCCAACATGTACAAGATCGCCGGCGAGGGTCTTCCCTCGGTTTTCCACGTGTCGGCTCGTACCGTGGCTACCCAGGCGCTCAACATCTTTGGCGATCACTCCGACGTCATGGCGTGTCGTCAGACCGGCTTTGCCATGCTCGCCGAGGGCAACGTTCAAGAAGTCATGGACCTCTCCCCGGTGGCGCACCTCGCCGCTCTTGAGGGCAAGGTTCCGTTCCTCAACTTCTTCGACGGTTTCCGCACCAGCCACGAGATCCAGAAAGTCGCCATGTGGGACTACGAGGACCTCAAGGACATGTGCAACATGGAGGCTGTCCAGGAGTTCCGCGATCACGCGCTGAACCCTGAGCATCCGCATGCTCGCGGCAGCCATGAGAACGGCGACATCTTCTTCCAGCATCGTGAGGCATGCAACACCGCCTACGACAAGCTGCCTGCTGTCGTCGAGAAGTACATGGGCAAGATCAACGAGAAGCTCGGTACCGATTACGGCCTGTTCAACTACTATGGCGCTGAGGATGCCGATCGCGTCGTCGTCTGCATGGGTTCTTTCTGTGACGTGCTCGAAGAGGTCATCGACTACCTCAACGCTCATGGCGAGAAGGTCGGCCTGGTCAAGGTCCGTCTGTTCCGTCCGTTCTCCATCAAGCACTTTGTCGACGTGCTCCCCGCGACCGTCAAGAAGATCGCCGTCATGGACCGCACCAAGGAGCCGGGTTCCATTGGCGAGCCTCTCTACCAGGACGTTGTCTCGGCACTCTATGAGGCTGGCCGCACCGACCTCACCGTGGTGGGTGGCCGTTACGGCCTGGGCTCCAAGGACACCGCTCCCTCTTCTGCCTTCGCTATCTACGAGGAGCTCAAGAAGGACGAGCCCAAGCGCGAGTTCACCGTCGGCATCGTGGACGATGTCACCAACCTCTCCCTGCCTCTTGCCGAAGACACCCCCAACACCGCAGCTCCTGGCACGATCGAGTGCAAGTTCTGGGGCCTCGGCGGCGACGGTACCGTGGGCGCCAACAAGAACTCCATCAAGATTATCGGCGACCACACCGACAAGTACGTTCAGGCCTACTTCCAGTACGACTCCAAGAAGACCGGCGGCGTGACCGTCAGCCACCTGCGTTTTGGCGATTCGCCTATCCGCAGCCCGTACTATGTGACCAAGGCCGACTTCGTCGCTTGCCATAACCCCAGCTACATCGTCAAGGGCTTCAAGATGGTCCGCGACGTCAAGCCGGGCGGCACCTTCCTGGTCAACTGCCAGTGGTCTGATGAGGAGTTTGCCGAGCATCTGCCCGCTGTTGCCAAGCGCTACATCGCCAAGAACGGCGTCAACGTCTACCTGATCGACGCTATCGACCTGGCTGCCAAGGTTGGCATGGGCAAGCGCACCAACACGGTGCTGCAGTCTGCATTCTTCGCGCTGGCACAGATCCTGCCTGCTGCGGACGCGCTGCAGTACATGAAGGACGCGGCTACCAAGTCCTACATGAAGAAGGGCCAGGCTATCGTCGACGCTAACCATAAGGCTATCGACGCCGGCGCCACCGCCTTCCGTAAGTTTGAGGTTCCTGCCGACTGGGCAGACGCTCAGGATGCTCCCGTCGAGATTTCCGACGAGGAGAAGAGCGCCGTCGCCAAGCAGGTCAAGGAGCTCCTCGAGCCCATCGACCGCATGGACGGCGACTCGCTGCCCGTCTCTGCCTTCATGGGTTGTGTTGACGGCCAGTTCGAGCTGGGCGCCTCTGCATACGAGAAGCGCGGCGTTGCCGTTATGGTTCCGCATTGGGACGAGACCAAGTGCATCCAGTGCAACCAGTGCGCTTATGTGTGCCCGCATGCTACCATCCGTCCGTTTGCTCTGACTGATGAGGAGGTTGCCGGCGCGCCCGAGCAGCTCCGTACCATCGATGCCATGGGTCCCAAGGCCAAGGGCATGAAGTACGTCCAGGCTGTGAGCCCGCTCGACTGCATGGGCTGCACCAACTGCACGAAGGTCTGCCCCAAGGGCGCTCTCGAGATGGTTCCCGCCGAGACCGAGCTCAACCAGCAGCCCGTTTGGGATTACCTGGTCAAGAACGTCTCCGAGAAGCCCGAGCTCATCGCCGCGAACGTCAAGGGCAGCCAGTTCAAGCAGCCCTACCTCGAGTTCTCCGGCTCCTGCGCCGGCTGCGCCGAGACCGCGTATGCTCGCCTGGTGACCCAGGTTGCAGGCGACCGCATGTTTATCTCCAACGCCACCGGCTGCTCCTCCATTTGGGGCAACCCCGCCGCGACCTCTCCGTACTGCACGGACAAGAACGGTCATGGCCCGGCATGGAATAACTCCCTGTTCGAGGACAATGCCGAGCATGGCTTTGGTATGGCCGTAGGTTACGAGGCCGTCCAGAACAAGCTCGTCGCCGACACCGAGAAGGTTCTTGCCTCCGACGGCGCCGCTCCCGAGCTGAAGGCTGCCGCCCAGGCATGGCTCGACGCTCGCCACGACACCGAGGCCAGCAAGACCACCGCTGCCGCCTATGTCGCTGAGCTCGAGAAGTGCGGCTGCGATCTTGCCAAGTCCATCCTGGCCGACAAGGCTTACCTCACCAAGAAGTCCTTCTGGATCTTTGGCGGCGACGGTTGGGCCTATGACATCGGCTTTGGCGGCCTTGATCACGTGCTGGCATCCCGCCACAACGTCAACGTCTTTGTCTTTGACACCGAGGTCTACTCCAACACCGGTGGCCAGGCTTCTAAGGCATCGAACCTGGGCCAGGTTGCTCAGTTCGCCGCTGCGGGCAAGACTACCAAGAAGAAGTCCCTCGCCGAGATCGAGATGAGCTACGGCTACGTTTACGTGGCACAGGTTGCCATGGGCGCCAACCCCGCTCAGACCCTTAAGGCCATCCACGAGGCCGAGGCCTACGACGGCCCGTCCCTCATCATCGGCTACAGCCCCTGCGAGATGCACTCCATTAAGAAGGGCGGCATGCAGAACTGCCAGGCCGAGATGAAGAAGGCCGTGGATTGCGGCTACTGGAACCTCTTCCGCTTCAACCCGGCGGCTCCTGCCGGCAAGAAGTTCTCGCTCGACTCCAAGGCTCCGGCCGGCGGTTATCAGGAGTTCCTGATGAACGAGGCCCGCTATGCCTCCCTCACCCGTTCCTTCCCGGGGCGTGCTGAGGAGCTCTTCAAGGAGAACGAGCAGGCCGCTATGGACCGCTATGCTCATCTGCAAAAGCTCCTGACGGTGTATAACGAGGCGTAAAGCTTTTTTCCTAGGACTCTGAGGGCTATTGCGTTATAGATCTCGGGGCCGAGAAATCGCACTAAACCAAGAAATGGCCTCCCGTCCCTCGACCACGAGGGGCGGGAGGCTTTTTTCAGTCATTTGCGCACTCGACAGCACGTTGGTATGAAATGCCGGTGCGATATGGTGTCAAGGATGTGGATGGGCACCAAGTCAAAACATCGATATACACAATGAACAAAACGGGTGCCTGCAGGTGGTTGTGCCATATCTCAATCCTGATATGGCGGTCAAGCAGGCAGCCCCAGTTTCTTAGTCACGCAGACGGCCGATGTATTCGCGCTCACAGCACGGGATACGGGTTCCACGGGCGAGTGGGGCGCTTGTACCAGCCGGATTTCCACCACGCGCATGGTGTAGTAATTGCATAAAAACCCTCCTTATACACGGGGCGTATATGCGTCATGCCCAATCAAGGGACGCCATTTCAAGCTCTCTAAGCATGAGGATGGCACCGGACCAAGACGTCAGGCGTTTGGCCCGTTTCGGTCCACCCTGTTGCTGCAACATCCTCAATTTGTGAAAGCGCGGACTTGGTTTATCCGTTTGTCGTTACAGACATGAGGGACATGCGGATGGCTGACGCCGGCCTAATTGCTTACAGAGCGAAAACAGAACCTTTGTGAAGCGTTCCTACTATTGTCAACGGTCTTATCCAACGATTTTAGAGGGAGAATTGTGACTACTGACAATATCTGGAAACGCGTCGTGGTGCTAGGCCTGACGGTGCTGATGGCGGGTCAACCTGTACCCGCCATCGCGCAGGGTATGTCTGCCGAGCTACAGGCCGCGCAGCCGCAACTGCCGCAAACTCGTTCAGACAACGAGGACCAATCTGCAACCGACGAGAGCGCATCTCAGACTGCAACAGACCAGACGTTGGACAACACGGCGCTACCCACGCAGGGTGAGCAAGGGACTACGGATGGTCGTCTCTCTTTGAAGAGCGGGCAGACCGTGAACCTGTGTTACAAGGCGGATGGATCGCTCGACAAGCAGGCAACCGAGGCAGCAATCCTCAAGGCGATTGTCGAGCAAACGCCGTCGGAAACGAACGACTCGGCGGTTATCGAGTACTATGCGGGCAAGGCGGTAAGCGGCTTCAATCGCGTTGAAACCTGGCTTCCCATCGATGAGAAACCGAGCTGGACGCTCACCGACAAGCACACCTTTGGTGCGGGTTCGCAGAGAATTCGTGTGACCATTGCTGGCCAGTCCGCCGAGACCACCGTAACGTTCCGGGACGTGCCTGCCTCGGGTTTGCAACTCGCACAGAACGTTTCTGAGCTCCCCTTGGCCTACAAAGACGGTGACACCATTGATGCCCGGGCAACGGCTCAGACAATCCTTGATCAAAGTATCACGGGCTGGGGACTTTGTGATAAGAGCGAGGCTACGGTCGAGTACTGCTACGACCATATCAACTACACCTCGCTTGATTATAAGCCTTCGAAGTACAACAAACTCTTCAAGGCATTTGGCGAGGGCGAGCAATGGATTCGCGTGACCATTCCCACAAACGATAAGCACCAGGCTTTCAAACAGGAGTATAAGCTCACCTTCAAGGATGTACGCCAAATTCCGAGTCTTACCTTCGTTCGCGCCCCTAAGCTTGTCATGAGCTTCAAGGATAACGGCGAGGCTGATTCTGCCGCCATGCTGACCGCGCTGAAGAACGACGATATCCTGAGCGGTGTCAAGGGCTGTGAAAAATCTGAGGTGACGGTCGAGGCGACGTTTGATGCGGCCGGTGCACACGATGTCCGCTACACGGTCCCGGCCACTGCGAGTCACAAGGCACTCGATCAGACGGTTAGCGTCGAGTTTATAGATATGCGTGGCTCTTCCGACATCAAGGTCAACAGCAATCAAACTGTTGCGCTTGCCTATGCGGCGTCGGGTGATGTCGATGTCCAAGCGACGATGGCGGCAATCAAAAAAGCCGTTTTGGGAGAGGTCGTGGCGAGCGACGTTACTCTCGATCCCCAGGGGGCACTTGAGCCGGGTGTCGTTAACGTGCACGTGAGTGCACCGGCCACCAAAGAGCACAAGGCGGTTGACGTCACGGTCGCCGTTACTCTTAAGGACACCCGTGTACAGCCTCAAATTTCATTTAAGCAGAATTCTCCGTGGAAGGGCGTGTTTAAAGGATCTGCTATCGATCCCGCCGCGACTGAGGCTTACGTACGCGATGAGCTCATCGATGAGGGTGCGCTTGCTGGTGTGGATAAATCCGAGGTCAAGCTCGAGTATTGCTATTTCAATCTTTTTGGTCATGCGCAGAAGTGGGCATCCTTTACGTATAGCCCCACCGACGTTAACTTTGATGGTACCGGCTGGATCTCCTTTGGCGCGAATAAGGACCTCTTGATTCGCGCTACCATTGCCGCCACCGATACCCATGCGGGTACAAGCGTGACCAAGACCGTGCGCTTCGAGGATAATCGTCCCGCTTCCGGCATCGAGTTCAAGACGGATGCCACCTCAGCCGATTTGGCCTATAACGAGCAGGGTGCGCTTGATATCGCACAGACGAAGGACAAGATTCTCGCCGCCATTGTCCAGACGTACGGGGCGTGCAAGCCCTCGGATATCACCATCGAGTATAAGGCTGGGCTTTTGTGGAGGCCTCTCGACTACGTACCGGGTATCGGCGAGAAGGCCTTTGGTGCCGGTGAACAGCAGATTCGTGTGACCGTCGCGGCCACTGCAAATCATCAGGGTGAGCAGCAGCAGTTCACGCTTACCTTCACCGACGCGCGCAAGGACGCTACGCTCGCATTCATTGCAAACCCCAAGGTTTTATATTCTCCTGATATCGATCAGATGAAGGGACAGATTCTCGGGCAGCTCGACACAAAGAGTTCGACCGTTCCTAGCTCCTGCGATCCTAAGAATTTCACGTTCGAATATGAAGCCCCTATGTATCTGTTTGGGAGCCAGAACAACCTCAACATCACCAAGGGTTGGTCTCCGCTCGAGGGTTCGAAGGATAGCATCCGAGAGTATCCGCGTATCGGTGCGGGCGACCAGAAGCTTCGCGTCAAGTTCAACGGTAACGCTGAGTACAAGCCGTCTGGTATCGTCGAGGCATCGCTGAAGGTCAACAAGGGCAAGATCAAGATTAAGGTCAAAAACGGTAACATTTTTGCCGGCGAGAAGGATTCGACCGAGAAAGTTCATGCCCTCACGACACTCAACACGACCGACAACGTGGATCTCTATCGTATCTACTCCGGTCTGTCGAGCACGGTAAAGAGCAAACTGTACCTCGAGCTTCCCAATTCCATCACCGACAGCAGGGTCGTCAAGATTCTCGACCCCATCGCCCAGAGCGCTTTCGGTGCCCCGCTCTCTCAAGTCATCAAGGGCGGCAAGGTGAGCTTTGGTCAAGTGCGCACTTTTATCCAGGGCATCACGAACAGCCCCGCATTAAATTGGCTTGCAAACTTCGGTCTTATCGATAAGGGCGCACTTAATGCCCTCAACAAGACCCTCGTTGCTCTCAAGATTCTCGACAATGCCGAGGTTGAGTTCGGCGTGCCGCGCGACGCGGGGCTCTACACGACATTTGTGGTAAGTAACAATCCTAACTATGAGACGGCTGTGGGAACAGGTGAGCTGCTCGTCAGGCTCAACTCGAAAGGTACGGCGCTGACCTGGAACCATAATGGTACTGAAGGTAAAAAGGCGGGGACGTTTGCGCTGTCCGACGTCCAGCAGAATGCCGACTGGTATACGGCGACTCTCAGTGTCGATGGTGATACCACAATCGAGCAATCGGGCGTCCGCTATCACTTCACGGGCATCACCCAGAAGGGCAAACTCTTCAGCAGCTCGAAGGCTCCCACCGAGCCGGGCCGCTACCAGGAGACTGTGCGTACCAGCGGCGGCAATTTCTTCGCATGGGCCAAGACAAGGTCGCTTGTCATCTCTGAATAAGGTATCTATCGGGCAGGGATCGGCATTCGAAGAAGCAGACTGTTCCCTGCCTTTTTTCGTTGCGGAAAGGCACGTTGGATTTATATGAAAAAGAACGACACAGTACAGCATGTCAACGGCTCGATGGACATTTCGCGCCGCAACTTCGTAAAGTTAACGTTCACGGGAGTCGCCGCCGCGGCGGCAGCGGCAAGCCCTGTACAGGCATTTGCCGCTCAGGACGCCTCCGGTGCAGTGGATAATTCACAGTATCCCAAGGAATATAAGATTGCCATTCTCTCGGATATCCACTATATGTCGCACACGCTCTTTGGCGAAAACAGCGATTTTGAGCGCGCAGAGAACTCCGATCGCAAGATGTTCCGCGAGAGCGCGGATATCCTGTGCGCTGCGTTGCGCGAGGTTGTGGAGGCAGAGCCCGACCTGGTTATCGTGTGTGGCGATTTGACCAAAGATGGTGAGTATGTCTGTCACAAAGAGGTGCACGATCTTTTCCTGAAAGCGCAGACGACTCTGAAAGCGCGTGGAAAGAAAACACGCTTTCAGATCATCAACGGCAATCATGATATCAACAACGATGATGACGGGCGAGATTTTAGCTCGGGATCCGCCCAGCATCTGGGCGAGGCGGGACTGACCACACCCGAGAAATTCAAGGACCTGTGGAAGGATTGCGGCTATAGCGATGCTATAGCAAAATTCAACGAGAGCGGTCACGATGGTGGAAGCCTGTCGTATGTGACCCGCCCGGTCAAGGGACTCACGCTTATCTCCGTTGACTCCTGTAAATACTCTCCCGATCAAAATGGCCTCGGCCGCTACGAGCATGTTACTGCGGGTGTCATCAAGAAGCCCCTTTTGAATTGGGTCTGCGAACAGGCCCAGGCCGGCAGGAAGCGCGGGGACGTGGTTTTGGTTATGCAGCACCACGGCGTGGTCCCTCACTTCACTATGGAGCCCACTATCATGGGCGAGTATCTGGTCGACAACTACGAGGAGGTTGCGGCTGCTTATGCTCAGGCAGGTGTTTCCGCCGTGTTCACCGGTCATATGCATGCAAACGATATCTCCTCGAAGGCCTACGGTGATAAGACCCTCTACGATATCGAGACCTGCGCTACCGTTACCTATCCTTCCGATATCCGCATGGCAAGCCTCAAGTACGGCCAGGGCGCCGACGCAACTGATGTAACCCTGAGCCTTGAGAGCCACCCGCTTGGAGCGGTGGCCTTCAGCGGTCTAGGTAAGGCGTCTGCCGACGATATCGCTGACATTACCGCGTACGGTTACGACAGGCTTCTGACAATCCCGGTCGTTGAGACCATGGTATGCGATGTCGTTCTCACACCAGCCCTCGCCTCCATCAAGACGCGTGATGCTCTGAAGTCGACGTTGGGCTCCTTGCTCAAGACTGACGCTGCTGGCTTAAACGAGACTATCTTCAAGACGCTCGCGTCGACGCTTCCTACGGATGCTTCTCACGGCGTGGTGCTGATTGATCTCGAAGCGCTCAAGCAAAAGCCTGAGGTCGCCGCTGTTGCCTATAAGTTGTTCGGCAAGCTCGTGGCCTGGTATGATCCGAAAAACGGTTGCGTGAACATCGATCAGGTCGCTCTGGACGATTTGGCCTCAAAGGACCAGGTCGCCGTCGTTGACCTCTCTGATCAAGAGGTTTCCGAGCTTGCAGCCGAGCTTGAGGCACAGCCTGCACAGGCAAGTGACGGAAGCTCGAACAAGGTAAAGCAGTTTTTCGATGAACTGGGTGAGAGAATCAAGCGCGACTGGACGCTCCACTACACGATTTCTCCGAACTCTTTTGACGTGTTTGCCGACAACTTGTTTGATCAGATTGTCAAGGTCGGTATCAACCAGCATTCCACTGAGCTTGTGAGCCTCGTGCGTTCCTTGCTTCTCGCATTGCTCACGGCTCCGCTCGACGTGTGCGAAGGCCAGCTGTTTGATGTGGTCAAATACGCCTACGGTACCCATCTGTACGGCGATGAAGCGGATCATCAGGATCAAAATCTCTCGAAGGCCATCGCGGCTATCGCGCGCAATACCGGCAAGGAGGATGGAGATGGATCCATCGTGAGCATCCTACGCTTTGCCCTCTCCTGCAATGCCGATTCCGGCGAGGACAAAAACGTTCAGGGTTGGCTGAGCACGATTGCGCGCTATTTCACCTTCAATCTCAAAGACCTCGTTAAGGCCGACGAGAGCTCGCTTTCCAAGACAGTGCTCGATATAGTCTCGCTTGTCGTTGGCGGTACGGGCGATATCCTGCGCCTAGTTGGGGTCGAGAAAGTCTCCTCACTTGTTCCCGATATCCCGCAGCTGCGTGAGCTTGCCGGTGGTCTCCTTGAGTCGCTGACGGTCGACCCGGGGCAACTGGACCGTAATAATAAGGTTACTGCCACGTTGTCCGCCTCGGCCGATGCCGGTTCTGCAAACTCCGGGGATGGCAAGCAGGACCAACAGAACAAGCAAGATCAGACGGAACAGGCCGGCAAAAAGCCCGGTGAAGGAAATAATGACGGACAGGACAGCAACGCCCAGGCCCCTACCAAAGGACTGGTACTCCGCTGGATTTACGCTCAGCAAAACGTCAAGGCTGATAGCATCGTTTCCGACCCCAGCTGGTACAAGGCTCACCTGTGGAAGGACGGCGCCCTCAAGGATGAGCATGTCCGCTACCACTTCACCGGATTTACGGCGAAGATGAAGTTCTATAGCAGCTCCGCAGCGCCCACCGAGCCAGGCAGCTACCTTGAGACCGCCAGCGTCCATGGCATCTCGGGTATCGCAATGCCGCTCACACGTGGCTTCAAGATCGTGAAGTAGCGCCGCTTCCCTTCTGCGATTTCCAGCTTGCTCGCTCCCGTTCCGTGCGCATACGTCGCCTAATCGGTGCGTGTCCCGCCGGAGCGGGGGTTGCTTGTGCTTGGATGTGGCACAGTGGGCTCGCATTGGGCGGTCAAAGACGTTTGTGCCTCGTGCTTGTTCGTACGATGGGGTTTCTCAAGCTTGAAGTGCCGCTGCTATAATGGGCGGGTAATTGAGAGCTTCACATGGAAGGAAAACCCGCTGTGAGCAATGCCGCTAAGGGTGCCAAGGGACCTCGTTTCCATCTCGCTATGGCCGTATCGAGGGCTGCGGCTTCGGCACTTAAGCTTGCGCGTCGCAACGCCGGCCAGATACCGGGCGTTATCGCCGAGAAGATCGATCCTTCGTTTCTCGCCGACATCGATAAACCCGCGCGCGTCGTCTTCGTCTCTGGAACGAACGGCAAGACAACCACGAATAACCTGCTGTGCGACCTGCTGCGTGATAACGGCATCGAGATGATCGATAATCGTGCGGGCGGAAACGTTCGCAACGGCATTGAGAGCACGCTTATCAAGAACGCCACCATTTCTGGTCGCCAGAAGCTCGACGTGGCGGTCATGGAGCTCGACGAGCTTTCGTTCCGCACTGTGCTGCCCAATCTGGTTCCCGAGGTCATCCTCGTCACGAACCTCTATCGTGATTCCTTCTCGCGCAACGCCAACCCCGACTTCATCTTCTCTGTAATGAGTGAGAACATCTCGCCTGCAACCAAGCTCGTTTTGAATGCAGACGATATGATCAGCTGCCGTCTGGCGCCGCAAAATTCGAACCGCGTTTATTATTCCATCGCTCGTCTCGAGGATGACTCGCCAGACCCTCAGGGCATTGTGTGCGACCTCACCGCTTGTCCTCAGTGTGGCGGCAAGCTTGAGTATGACTACTGCCATCTGCGCCATCTTGGTCACGCGCATTGCAAGAACTGCGGTTTTACTAACCCCGAGTCCGATTACGAGCTCGTGGCGCTCGACCGCGACGCTCATACGTTTACCGTGTGCGAGCACTGCCATGAGGGGGAGCCTACCCACACGTACCACTTTGGCAATTACTCGATTACAAACCTGTATAACCTGTTTTCTACGGTTGTGGTTGCTCGCGAGCTAGGCCTTTCCGCCGAGGCCATCGCAGCTTCGCTCGAGCGCGGCATCAACGTGACTGCGCTGCGCTATACAGAGAAGACGGTTGGCGGCAAGCGTTTGGTTGCAGTGGCGTCCAAGGGCGAGAACAGCACGGCGACGTCGGTGGCGCTCGATACCATTCGTAAAGAGCCCGGTAGCAAGGCAGTCATCGTGATGCTTGCCGATGTCCACAAGGCGGCGAACCCCAAGGAGACCGAGTATATCGGCTGGTACTATCAGACCGACTTTGAGTATCTCAACGATCCCAGCATCGAGCAGATTGTAATTCAGGGCGCCACGAATCTCGACTTGCTTCCGCGCTTGCGTATGGCGAATATCGACCCCGCAAAGCTTCACATGGTCGAGACGCCCGAGCAGGCTGCTCAGGCGGTCGACCCCATGAGCGTTGATTCTGTGTTCTGGGCATTTGACATCTTTAACGGTGGCGACGTGGAGAAGAGCCGCGAGCTTATTGGGAAGAAGATCGAGGAGGCATCTGATGTCCGCTAATGCAAAGACTGTCATCGAGGTGCTCTACCCCGAATACGCAAACCAGGCAGGGGACAATGGCAATGCCATGTATCTGCGTGCATGTCTGCCCGATGCCGAGTTTATCGAGACGACGCATGACGACGTTCCCTATTTTGCCGAGCACGTGCCCTCGTTGATCTTGCTGTGCGGCATGTCTGAGGCGCAGCAGGTAAACACTATCAAGTTGTTGCAGCCGTATCGCGACCGCCTTGTCGAGCTTATCGACGCCGGTGTGCCCATGCTCTTTACGGGCAGCGCTCCGGAGGTTTTGGGCACCAAGATCGTGAATCCGGATGGCTCGGAAACTCCGGCGCTGGGCCTTTTCGATTTTGCGACGCACTGCAATATCCCCGCGCGTTATCACGATGTGGTGATTGGCGACCTTAACGCTCCCGAACGCGATGAGGCTATCAAGGTCGTGGGCTTCAAAATTCAGTTCACTCAGATGGAGGCCAGTGCGGGTCAGCAGCCGTTCTGCCGTAACGAGGTGGGCTTTGGCCTGAATAAGCAAACCAGCGAGGAAGGCTTTAGAAAAAACAACCTTATGGCAACCTGGCTTATCGGCCCGCTGCTGCCGCTCAATCCCGATTTTACGCGCTATCTGCTCGACCTTATCGGCGAGAAGGATGCTCCGCTCGCGTTTGAGAAGGATGTGCGCGCGTCGTACGAGGAGCGTTTGAAGACGTTCCGCTTGCCGGGAATGGGCCTTGCGTACTAGGTACGCTTTTCGTTGCTTGTGGGCTGGCCGTTGACGGGGCCCGGGAAGGCTATCAAGAGGATTCGGGCGGTGGGACCAGGGGTCCCGCTGCCCGTTTCTTTTATGTCTATCGGTGCTGAGCCATGCTTTGGGCCGCACGTACGCGTTTTTTCATCCGCTCTCGCCATTTCTGGCAAAAAAGGTCAAAAATGCGCGATGGAAGTCCGTGGATTTGACATGAATAAAGCTCTGGGAGGTGCGCAGGGCTTCATGCGCAATATGAACGCTGTTCATATTTGATTTGGTGCTGTTCTGTTCTGTTTTGGAGCGCATTCCAGCTCGCTTCGTCACGCATTTCTAAACTTTTTTGTCATTTCGAGCTGCTGCGGATGCAAGATTCTCCAAAGGGAGATATGCAAGCGATTTTTTATGCATATACAGCTTATCTTTATGCATTTTATCCTTATGGTGCTGCCGTGTGCACCGGGCGGTGCGGGTGCGGACGATAGAGCCTGCAGGCTCTTTGGGCGGAAGATCGATACCGTGCCGGTTCGTTGCCATGTGCAGCCGAGGGTGTGAAAATATGCTTGATGTGTTGTCACATTCAGAGGGGAGGGGGCGGCTATGAACGCATTTGTCTCACGTCGTGCGCTCGTATCTTCGGTGAGCCTTGCCGCGATGTCGGCAGGATTGTGCGCGTGCGGCATTTCTGGCGGACGGAGTACGGGGTTTTCCGGTTCGTCTTCCTCGGCTAAGTCGTTCGAGCAAAAACCTCTTGTCCAGCAAAAGCTTGAGTCCATGACGCTCGAGCAAAAGGTGGCACAGCTTTTTCTTGTCACTCCCGAGCAGCTTACCGGTGTGTCTCAGGTGGTTGTTGCCGGCTCTGCTACGCAGCGAGCTTTCGAGGATATCCCCGTGGGCGGTCTGTGCTACTTTGCTCAAAACATTACGGGAGACCAGCAGCTGCGAGACCTTCTTTTGGGCATCTATAGCATGGCATCACGATCCGGTGCCGGCATTGCCCCGTTTTTAACTGTGGACGAGGAAGGCGGCAGCTTGGTGTCGCGCGTTGCCAATTCGGGTTACTTCGATGTGCAGCGCTTTCCGAACATGGCTGAGGTGGGGGCTGCAGGAGACGAGGCACAAGCTGCCCATGTCGGTGCAGCAATAGGCGAGTATCTGCATGAAATTGGTTTCAATGTCGATTTTGCTCCCGTTGCAGACGTACTCACCAATCCTTCCAACGAGGTAATTGGGCCCCGCGCGTTTTCCTCCGATCCCGACGTGGTGGCGCAGATGGTGTCCGCCGAGGTCCTGGCGATGCTCGATACGGGCACAATGCCCTGCATAAAGCATTTTCCCGGTCATGGCGATACTGCTGGCGATTCCCATACCGGCGCTGTCGTTTCCTCGCGTTCTGCCGAAGAGATTCGAACATGTGAGTACAAACCGTTCCAAGCAGGAATCGATGCGGGGTGCCCCTTCGTGATGGTGGGACATATCGAAACTCCCAATCTGGCGGCAGATGGCTTGCCGGCATCGCTTTCCAAAACGATGATTACCGACGAGCTCCGCGTGCGCCTGGGATTTGGGGGTGTGGTGATATCTGACTCGTTTGTCATGGGTGCAATTACGCAGCGCTACGCATCGGCCGATGCTGCTGTGCGCTTTATCCAAGCAGGCGGCGATATGGTTTTGATGCCCGAGAACCTGCGGGACGCATACCAGGGACTGCTCGAGGCGGTAAACGAGGGCGTGATTGAGGAGAGCCGCATTGACGAATCGGTCATGCGTATTCTCAAGGTCAAGAAGTGCGCCGGAATGCTCATGTAGCGTGGGTTTGCTTAAGGCCAGGTGCCTGCTGGACTGGGCGCGTTTTGCACAATTCCTTAAAGGCTAAAGGGAGAGGGTCCAGCTGTAGGTCGATTGATCCACGATGGTATCGATGGACCAGGTGTGGGAGCTGCGCCAGGCGCTTGCGGGGTCGTGAACGGTCACATTTCCGCTGTCATCGATATCCGAAAGCACGATAAAGTGGCCAGCATTGGTGAAATCGCCAATGTTCATGAGTGAAATAACGGGCCTGCCCTGCGAGAGGGCAGCGGATATCTGGTCTTTATTAGTGTCGAACATCTTGGAGCTCACGCCAAAGGCGGCGGCGCCTTCGGTCATGAACGACCACTCGGTGGCACCGCTCGGAGCATAGCCGTGCGCGTCGGCCCAGGCGGCCATCGTGGCTGGCGTGTAATCGATATGGCCGGTGAGATAGACGTAGACCATCGTGAAGGCGGTTGGCCCGCAGGCGTTGTCGCGGACAGTGCCGCCGCCATAGGGGCGCTGCGCCCACATAGGGTCGGTTTGGTAGAGATAGGGCATCTTGCCTTGCTTCCACGACTTCTTGGGCGTTGATATGGGGAGGTCTGCCGGGCTCATAAGAGGCATATCGAGTTGAGTCGCCTCAACGGCAGGCTCTACACCTGCGGATATGGCGCCAAAGAGCGCGCCGATGATACCGAAGATCACGATAAGGGTTGCCAAAAGCCCACGTCGAATGCGCAGCGGTCCGGCCGGCGCCGCCGCTCCGCGATGTGTCCTAAACCCTGCCCCGCGCATGCCAGGACGTCCAGAGGCAAAGTACATATGGTTGTTGGAATAGGTGCCACGGCGGAGCGGTTGGCCGATTGCGGAGCCTTGCGGGCGCGATGGGCGCGCGCCGGTATTTCGACGTGATGGGGGCTGGCTGCCTCGCGTTTGAAATTGAGCGCTGCGCAGTGGGCGCTGGCCGATATGGGACGGACTCGAGGCGCTGCGCTTCGGTCGGCTTGCACTGCGCCTCGTCGGGGTCGAGGGGCGTCCAGGGGTGCTGTTGAGTTTTCGCCCCGATGCAGGAGTGTAGGAGCGCTGTGCGCGGCCGAGGTCATCGGCTTGATGTCGCGCCGCGGGGTCGTGTGCGCGCCGGCTGCTTTCGGTTTGCGAATGGTGCCTGCGCTCCGGCTGCGAAGGAGCCTGGCGAAAATGAGGCGCCTGTTGAGGCTCATGCGAAGGAGGTCGCTGGGGGCTTCTTGACCGTGCGGAGGCGAGGCGGACCGTAGGACGTGCGGTCCTGCTTTGGTATCGGTTATTGTCTTCTCGTGCGTTCATGGCCCTCCGTTGCTGGCGTCAAGTCGCCGAGTGCGCAAGATTGCCCCCATTCTATCTCAAGTAGGATGTTTACCCCCTTCGAGCTCGGCTTTGCATACATATAACCGCTGGTCCCGCGCCTGGGTCCTTTCGCCGCCAAAGGCTTGACGTATAAGAAGGATGTAACGCATTGACAGGCTTTTTGCGCTTTGGGGTGCCGAGCACTCGATTGCGGGACCCTTGCAGTCACGCTCGTAGACGCCTGCATTCTTCAGGCAACGGATGCGTTTGTTTCCTATTAAGGTAACTGCCGAGGAATAGACGCGCACGCGACGCCTCCGCTCGCGTTGCTGCGTGCGGATAGGGCAACTTTCTATGACGGCCCCGGAGGGGGAATCGTGGGCAAGAAATATGCGATTGTCGGAGGAAAACTCGTTGACGGTACCGGTTCTGCACCGGTTGAAAATGCTCTCATCCTTATTGGAGAGGATGGCAGGATCGAGTATGCGGGTAAGCACGAGGACGTGCCCGCTGCAGCCAGCTCGAGAACAAACAGTCGCATCCTTGGGGCGATCAGGTGGATGGGCCGTGGGAGCTGCGCCGTGCTGTTCGGCAGCGCCTGCGCGAGGACCCCGATGCCATCAAGATTTGGGCTACCGGCGGCGGTATCTGGCGTTGGGCCTTCCTGCGGCGCCACTTCTGAAACGAAGAAAACATGCCGACGTTTGATGATGGGGCGTCGGGGCATAATGGACGCATGCACGTTATCGCGGAAGGAGGCCCCTTCCGTGTCCATGAAAGGACTTCCCTTATGCCTGCACTTATCACGCATCATCTTTTTGGCGAGGAGAGCATCGACCGCCTGCCTGCCGGGATCGTCGCGTCGGACGAGGAGCGCTGCGCGTTTCTGCTGGGAAACCAAGGCCCGGACCCCTTCTTTTTCCGCGTGCGTACGCCGTATATGCGCGACTGCATGCAGCTTGCCAGGGTGATGCATCGTTCGCGCATGTCAAAGCAGTTTGCCTGTCTTCGCAACGGCGTGAGCCGTTTACAGAAGCATGACGCTCGGCTTGGGCGCGCTTTCACCCTGGGACTTCTTTCCCACTACGTGCTCGATCGCAACGCTCATCCGTTTGTGTACGAGCAGCAGTTTGGCGTGCTCGATGCCGATCCCGATCTGGAGTCGGCAGCTAGTCAGGTGCATGCGGTGATCGAGAGCGATTTGGATGTCTTGATGCTTCAGTTCAAGCGCAACGGCGCCACGACGGCGGACTATCCACCGGTGAGCGAGCTTGTTACCAGCGAGCGCATCGATAAAGTGGGCGGCGCGCTGATGAGTCATGTGGCGCGTAGCGTCTACGGCCTCGATGTGGGCGTTGCCGAGTATGGCGGCGCTGTGGCGGATATGCAGATGCTGTATCGCATTATCGAGCCGGCGGGCTCGCTCAAGACCGACGTTATCGGCAAACTCGAGGGCCTTGTGTCCAATTATTCCCTGCTGGCGTCGCTTGCGCATCCCGTGACCAATAAACAGCCGCTGCGCGCTGGTAACATGGGGCACATCGCATGGAAGAACCCCTTTACCGAGGTTGTCTCGCATGAGAGCTTCCCGGAGGTTTTCAATCGCGCGCTGGAAGACTACGAGCGTGCGGCAGCGTGCTTTGTCGAGTGCTCCGATATGGAGCAACTGACGGGGCACGTCAATTATTCTGGCCGTCCGCTTGCTGCCGATGAGGAATTTGACCGCGAGGAGTAACGCATCGTCTGCGTTGTTTTTGACACATAATTCGCTTGACCAAGCCCGCCTTGCGCGGGCTTTTTCTGCATCTACCTGGGGCCTCCATAACATGTCTCACAGTAATCCTGTCGACTATCTGGCACATGGCAAGGCGGTGTGGAGTATTCATCGCGCGTGGCGGGAAGAGCCTGATGATGGACTTGCATTCGCGCAGCGTTAACGGGTTCTTGACGTGTTCTTGATAAAACTTGTCGTACGATATCCTATTGACATTCCGAGCAACCGCCGCTGTGGCCAATTAAGGGGAGACGCACACCATGAAGTACACCAAGCTCGAGCGGAACTGGGTTATGTATGATGTGGGCAATTCCGCACTCGTGCTGCTGCAGACCTCCGTGGTGCCCATCTATTTCAACGCGCTCGCCGCAGGCGCCAGCTCGGCTGGTCTAGTTACCGCATGGGCCAATGCCCAGACGATCGCCTCGCTTGTGGTGGCGTTTCTCATGCCGATTCTGGGTGCGCTCGCAGATTACGCTGGCAACAAGATCAAGTTCTTCATCGGCTTCTTTCTTACGGGCCTGGTGCTGTGCTTTGCGCAGGCTGTGCCCATGAGTGCCATGGCGTTCCTCGTGATTTACGTGGTGTGTACGATCGGCCTTAACTCGTCCATGACGTTTTATGATGCCATGCTTCCCGACATTACCACCGACGAGCGCATGGATGCTGTTTCCAGCTCTGGCTATGCCTGGGGCTATATTGGCTCGACCATCCCCTTCATCATCTGCCTCGCGCTTATCATGGCCGGCCCTTCGGTGCTCGGTCTCGAGGCGATGTTCTGCACGCGCATGGCCTTTGTCATCACCGGCATGTGGTGGCTCGCATTCACCCTGCCCCTGCTTCGTACCTATAAGCAGAAGTACGGTCGTGAGCGCAGCGGCGAGGATACGCTCGGCCATATCGTCTCCGGTGTGTTCTCCGAGGTCGCTCAGACCATGAAGGAGATTGCCCGCGATAAGGTGGTCCTTTTGTACATGGTGGCGTTCTTCTTCTACATCGACGGTGTGCATACCGTCATTTCCATGGCTACGAGCTACGGCTCTTCGTTGGGCATTGATTCGACGCAGCTCGTCTTGGCTCTGCTCGTCACGCAGTTCGTGGCGTTCCCTTCGGCCATCATCTACGGTAAACTCGCCGGTCGCGTGGGGACTCTGCGCATGATTACCGTGGCCGTGGTCGCCTATATGTGCATCGTCTTGTTTGCCGCGTTCTTCCTCAAGACCGCTACCGAGTTTTGGATCCTCGCCATCCTCGTGGGTATGTTCCAGGGCGGCGTGCAGGCGCTTTCACGCAGCTACTTTGGCAAGATTATCCCTAAGGAGAAGTCCAACGAATACTATGGCTTCTTTGACATTTTTGGACGCTACGCTTCTGTCATGGGAACTCTGCTAGTATCTGTTGTGACGTCACTCACGGGGGATCCTTCTTTAGGAGTGCTTTCCATCGGGATCCTTCTGGTTGTGGGTTTCGTTTTGCTAGTAAAGCTCTCCAAGATGCAGGGGTCCGCTGCGTAAGCGGACGTGCGCACACCTGTCTTGGAACGGAGGGCTTTACGGCACAGTAAAGCCCTCCGTTTTCATAGAAGGTGAATGAGGAACAATGAAATCGAATTATCTTGCCCGTGTTGGTGTGATCGCTGCCGCTTATGCAGCGTGCACCCTGATTGCCCTGCTCTTCTTGGGAAGTCTCGCGTGGGGTCCCATCCAGTTTCGCGTGTCCGAGGCGCTGTGCGTGCTCGCCCTGTTCACGCCTGCCGCAATTCCCGGCCTGACGCTTGGCTGCGTGATCGCCAACGTGATGAACATTGTCATCTCCGGTACGGGTATGCTGGGCATGCTTGATGTGGTCTTTGGTTCGCTGGCCACCTTTGCGGGCGCCCTTTTTACGTGGAAGATGCGCCGCCATCCCCTCGTGGCACTTGCGGGCCCCGTGCTTGCAAACGCGCTGATCGTGCCCGCCTATCTTCCGCTCTTGCTGCAGGGTGTGGGCTTCTACACCATTCCCTTTACGACGATCTCGCTCGATAACTCCTGGCTGTTCATGTATCTGTTTGGCTTGGTGACCACTGGCGTGGGCGAAGCGGTTATCATGTATGTACTTGGGTACCCGTTGGCACGCTCGCTGGCAAAAACGCCGATGTTTTCTGCAGAGAGCGCCGATTTGGGTATGCATAACTAACGGCGAGTTAGCACGCATGCGGGTCGAGTGGCGCCGCGGCTGACAGATGGGCATGCGCGGCGATGGATGGAGCCAGCATGAAACCCGTTGTCGTGATTCCCACGTACTGGGAAGCAAGCCAGGATGGCGTCTGCACGCCGGGCGGGTACGACCACGCTACCGATATCTATTCGACAACGCCCGATCTTGATCGCTGCCTGCGTTCGCTCGAGCAGGTGCGCAAGCTTCCGCGCGTTGTCATTCTTGTTGTGTGTCCTGCCGCGACGACCGCGCGAGTGCGTCGACGCGTAGAAGAAATCGCGGCGGCACACCCCTCGATTGATGCCTTGGTTGTGACAAACGCCGAAGCATCGCATATAGCCGATCGCGTGGCGGAGCTTGCCCCCAACGTCATAGGGGAGCCTATATCGCTGCGCGGCTACGGTGCCATTCGAAATATGGGTCTGGCCGTCGCGGCGATTTTTGGGCACGACACCGTTGTTTTCTTGGATGACGACGAGATGGTGCTCGGCCCCGATTTCATGGATAAGGCCCTCTACGCCCTGGGGCAGCAAAACAGGCAGGGCGTCCCCATTTTGGCCAAGAGCGGCTACTTTTACGATCGTGCCGGGTCGCCCATGGCCGACGCCTCCCCAACGGGGCCCACAACGCGTTGGTGGACCAAGCGCCTCGAATTCAATAGCTGGATGAAGCAAGCCCTCGCGGGGACGCGCATTTCCCGTTCCAACTACGTGTGCGGCGGATGCTTCTCCTTGCATGCGCGCGCTTACATGCATGTGGCATTTGACCCGTGGATCACGCGAGGCGAGGACCTCGATTATCTCTTTAACATGCGCCTTTGGGGCTTTGAGATGTGGTTTGACAACCAGTGGGTGGTTCGCCATCTGCCGCCGGTGATAACCCAGCGTGCTCCGCGCTTCATGCAAGACGTATATCGCTGGTACTACGAGCGCGCAAAGATCGCCTATGCCAACCGTCAGCACGACCTGAATCCGGTGACGCCCGAATCGCTTATGCCGTATCCGGGGCCATGGATTTCCAAGCAGCTCGATGATCGCGTTCGCAAGACGGCTGCGGCACGTGCCATGCTGACGCCCGAGAAATTCGCCTATCTCAAGATTTTGAAAGATGGCATCCCCGAGGCGGAGTCCTATGCGCGTACGAACGCGAGCAATTATGTGCGTCTTCAGAGCTTCTGGCCCGCTATCATGAATGGGCTGTGGAACGATATCGATATGCAGGCCATGCTCCTGCAGCATGAAGAGGAGAACGATGAGCGACAATAGGACCACGCAGGCCGAGGCTTCTTCGCAAGACGGTCTTACGTCGGGAGTGCGCATTCTGGTGGCGGTGTGCGCGGCGTTGCTGATCTTCTATTTCATCTACGCCCTGATGGTGGACAGCAAGCCCCTGGCAACCGTGTTCGCCTGCGCTCTCCTATGTGCATTCCTGCTGATTTTTATCTTCTTGTCCCTCAATCCGGATATCCTTCGCTCACAGTACACCGAGCAAACGCTCTCGTCGGCGTCGGAGATGCTGGAGGATATCAAGGACGGTCTGACTCCCGAGGGCGCCCAGGCAATCTGTCGCAGGCTGCTTACCGAGACGCGTGCTATGGCCATCGCCATGACGGACGATACGTGCGTGCTCGCTTGTGCGGGCGATCTTGCGAGCGATTTTCCGCCCGGCTCTCCCATCCATACGCCTGCCACGCATTATGTTCTCGAACATGGTATCGTGCAGAGCTTCACGCATGCCGTGGACGTGAAAAGCGAGGTCCGGGGGCATCGCGAGATCCCTGCGGGTATCATCGCCCCGCTTAAGGTGCGCGGCAAAGCCGTGGGAACGCTCAAGTTCTACTATCGGCGTTCGCACGAGGTCAATCGCACCCAGTATGCGCTGGCCTCTGGTTTTGCCGAGCTCATTTCCACGCAGCTTGCCATCCATGAGCTCGAGCTGCAGTCCGAGCTTACTGCCCGCGCCGAGGTGCGCGCGCTACAAGCCCAGATCAACCCTCACTTCCTGTTCAACACGCTCAACACCATCGCGGCCCTTACGCGTACCGAGCCGCTGCGCGCCCGCGAGCTGTTGCGCGAGTTTGCCTCGTTCTACCGCGCGACGCTTGACAATTCTGGCTCGCTTATTCCTGTCAGCCGCGAAATCGAGCAGACGCTGCGCTATCTGACGTTTGAAAAGGCCCGTTTTGGCGAGGACCGCATTGGGGTGAATGTCGATATCGACGAGGGGGTCGAGGATACGCTGGTGCCTGCATTTGTGATTCAGCCCTTGGTGGAAAACGCGGTGCGCCATGCGATGGGCGACGAAGATCCGCTCCATATCGATATCTCGGTTGCTCCCGAGGGCGAATCCATGGTGGAGATCCAGGTTAAGGACGACGGTGTGGGCATGGACGAGCAGACGGCGGCGCGACTGTTCTGCACGCAGCAAAAGGCCCCGCGCGCGGATGCCCCCCAGGGCGGTGGTGCGGGCGTGGCCATGCACAATATCGCCGACCGCATCGCGCGATTTTATGGACCCCGCTCGAGTACGCAGGTTATTTCCTCTCCCGGGGCGGGTACTTCCGTTGTTTTGCATCTTGATTTACAAAAAAGTATCCTTGAGTAGGGATAGAATGAAAGTTCGGCATGGTATGCCGGCTCGGCGCGATTTTTTAATGGTGCCGGTACTATCGATGGTTACTCCAACGAAGGGACCATATTGATGCTACGTGCGATGATCGTTGACGACGAAGCACCTGCACGCTCTGAGCTGCGTTTTCTGCTTGAGCAGACTGGAAAAATCGGATCGATTAACGAGGCTTCGAGTGTTCGCTCGGCTATCGAGATGCTCATGGAGAATCGTGTCGACGTGGTTTTTCTTGATATTTCCATGCCAGGTGCTTCGGGCCTCCAGCTTGCGGAGGCGCTTCACCGTTTGAAGAACCCCCCTGCTGTGGTCTTCGTTACCGCCTACAGCGACCATGCTGTCGAGGCATTTGATGTGGATGCTGTGGACTATCTTATGAAGCCGGTCGAGGAGGCTCGTCTTGACCAGGCCATTGGCAAGGTGCTTGCGCGTGTCAAGCCGGTTTCGGAGAACAAGTCATCCATCGAGCGCATCCCCGTGGAGAAGGGCGGCCGTAAGGTGCTCATTCCCGTGGACCAGATTCGCTACATCATGGCCAAGGACGATTACTCCTGCATTTTTACCGAGGATGATCGCTACCTTTCCACGACGTCGCTTGCGCAGTTCGAGTCCAAGCTGGGAGATTTCGGCTTCTTCCGCGTGCATCGCCGCTATATCGTGAACCTTGCATGCGTTGAAGACGTTGAAACCGCTGCCTCCGGTGCGATTCAGCTGGGCATCACCAGCGTGGAAGACCGCATTCCCGTCTCGCGCCGCCGCGTGGTGCCGCTTAAAAAGGCGCTGAACCTCTAATGGATACGTTGGCGGATGCAAAGCGTATCGATATTATCTCCGATACGCATGGATACCTTTCGGATGAGCTTCTCGCTGCCCTTGAGGGTGCCGACTTGATTATCCATGCGGGAGATATGACGTCTGAGGCCGATTGGGACCATCTCAATACCATTGCTCCTATCAAAGCCGTGTTGGGCAACAACGATTACTATCGCGATTACGGACCAGGGGTGCCGGCGCTCAATACGTTTACGTATGAGGGCTTGAGCTTTGCGGTGGCCCACTATCGCGAGGAGCTCCCGGTGGAGACGGTCGATGTGGCTATCTGCGGCCATACACATCGTCCCAAAATCGTGCAGTTGGGCACGTGTTTGGTTATTAACCCGGGATCGCCTACGTATCCGCGTAGCGCGCGGGGCAACACCATGGCTCGTCTTTTTGTGGCCGACGGTCGGGTTATCTCGGCCGACATCATCGATCTATAGTGTGGCGCGAGGCGTGGTCCCCGCGCCATTTTTGTGCACAAGGGCGCTGTTTACCTGCTAATTCATTGAGTACGGGGTGTGATTAACCGTCTGTTCGGTTGCTCGATATTCGGGCGTCGGAAAAAATATTTAAAAAAGTGTTGCGCACATCTTAGAGTTCTGTGTATACTAGCTCTCGCAGCAACGCCTGCTGATGGGGAGTTAGCTCAGCTGGTTAGAGCGCCGGCCTGTCACGTCGGAGGTCGCGGGTTCGAGTCCCGTACTTCCCGCCATCAAATGTTAAAAGCCTTGTCTTCGGACGAGGCTTTTTTCGTATAGATGCAAAACTGTCGTTGATATAGGAATATTCCCGAATGGCAATTCATGAGGGGAGATTCCGGTGTTTTGTGCAAAATGTGGGAACAAGTTGAGCGACGGCGCTCGTTTGCAGTGGACTGCAGCGTGCCTGCGACGGAGGCGTTCGATGCGCCAATTCGAACACACGAAGGTTGATTTCCGATTTCAGCCGAACACATTGATCTGATGGCTTGCTCCCGCAGTTAACCGAACGCCCCCGAGGTCCCATCCGGGACCCGGGGGCGGCATTTTCCCAGTTGAAGGAATGGTGGAGATGTGTTTCGATAGGTCCGGTGGCCATGCTCCGCCCGCCGCCCGGCACCTCTTCCCAGACTCAGCCGGACGGTCGGTCCGTCTATTCCGCTTTTCTTCCAGGCTAGGCCAGAGGGGCATCGCCCCTCTCTTCGCGCGCCCTCTCGATGAGTCCCGGCGTCAGGTCAAGGTCGCCGAGTGCCACGTCCCCCACGCCGTAGGCGTCCAGCAGCGCCGCCGTGTCCTCCCCGAGCATCGCCCTGAAGGCGCGCGCGGGCGTCGCGAAGCCGAGTGCGCCGTGGGGCTCGGAGTTCACGTGCGACATGGCCAGCGCCGGGTCGGCCGGGGCGAGCCGGTCGAACCTGATCCCGGCGCCCTTGGGCAGCAGCTCCCTGATCTCGACGTGGTTGCCGCTCGCAGGCGCCCTTCTGTTCTACTGCGCCCGGGGTCGCAGTAGAACAGCCTCGTCTCACCTGCCCGTACGTGAGCGGCGTGCCCTTCATGACCGGCATGAACCGCGTCG
>JAFEHB010000529.1_pt1 | contig 25569 bp, 17 predicted proteins | sample 9267121 | NCBI WGS metagenome assembly JAFEHB01 (sample SAMN17103336, study PRJNA684904) | human gut metagenome | isolation source: diarrhea sample from child under the age of five | host: Homo sapiens | place: South Africa: Mafikeng, Mafikeng Provincial Hospital | collected 2019-09 | reverse complement strand
GGTTATTTTGTTATACCCTAAATTACCCTCTGAATTTGTTTTTAAATTTGGAGGGTTTTTATGTTCCTTTTTTCGGGCGGTTGTCCATCTGCTTATATAAAGCAAAGTTTATCTATACATAGCATATCAGGGACTGGCAGGAAGCCAGTTAAAAAAATCCCTGCCAGTGCAACGGTACTTCTCACCATGAAGGTAGAAGTACAATCTCCATACAACAGAATTAGTATTTCCCATAACCGTAGAGGTCACAGAGCCTTTGCGGTTTTTCTTTTGTCGTTTTTTATCGGAATACGCCGCAGGGCTGTTACTTGTTTTGGGTGTCGTTCCCCGCCTCTCCATCTGGATTTTTACATTTCATCGCAGGCTAAAGCCTGCTCAATTCAGATTGATTGGAGGAAAAAAGAATGGCATATAACAACGGACGTGAGGACAGGAAGTGGCGTATCTGGAAAGAAGCCGAGGAAAAAGTGTTGCGGGAACATGGAGTTGATGAAACTACCATTGAACAAATCCGTATAGACGACAGGGCAGACTTTAATTCCAACAGGCGGTTTTACCATTGGACAAGCGATTTCGGGGAATACCTTGAGGGAATGGCAGACAAAGAGCAATCATCCGAGATAAAGACCGTTACGGATTTATTAGATGAAATCGAGGATGAAAATCTGTATCAGGCATTGCTTACGGTGGACAGGCGTACTCTGCAAATCGTTCTGCTGAAAATGCAGGGCTATTCCACAAAAGAGATTGCCCCGCTTGTGCATTTAACGACGGGTGCTATCTATGCACGGTTAGACCATCTCAGAAAAAAGTTGCAGAAGATTTTATAGGCATCTAATACAGCACGCTTTCTTATGGGCTATTGGGTGGGGGATAAAATTCTCCCGCCCAATTTTAGAATAAGTGAATAAAATCCCTGTCCATAGGGAATACTAAAAAGTTTGTGCAAAATCTTGACAGCCATATTGCCGCTATGGTATTCTAAAATACTAATGGGGAAATTGGAAGATTGAAAATTAAATAAGTACATAGATATAAAATTGAAATGTTGGTCAATCGACAAGGCTGACATGGGTTTTGAATTTCAAAGCCGCTACATAACATTGCGAATCAGATTGAGAGGGAATCCTCTTGTCGTTCGTGGTGTGGTGCAGCGGCTTTTTCATTTATCCAAAAGTCAAAGGTAATCAAATCCAGAACGGAGGTGGAAGCACATAGGATTTTCTTTTCGGAGGGTAAGGGCAGGTATAAAGAATGTCGCTGCACAGAAAAGTTGCCCTGCGGAGATGTCCGCAGGGATAGCGAGCATCGGATTGTGTCAGCCACAATCCCAATCCACAGCCTAAAGGCGTGTGGACTAACTTAGGGGACAGGTCTACGCTCCGCTTCGGTCGGCGCTAAGCGGACGTCCACTGGACGTCCAGCGCCCCTAGCTACCCCGATAAAAGAAAAAATAAGACTGGAGGATTAAGAAAAATGAGTAGAGAAAAATCAGAAAAAGTATGCATTACTTTTAGATTGAGCGAAGAAGAACATGAAAAATTAAAGCAGTATTCATCCGCCTGCGGTCTGTCCGCAGCAGAATTTATGCGTCAGTTATGCAGGGGAAATGCCCCACAGCCAATGCCGCAAACCGAGTTTTGGGAACTGCTAGGCAAGCTCTATGAAGTGCATGATGCTTTCAGAAAATGCGTCCCTTTCTATCCTGCCGCCGCTGAAATCTGTAAGGAGATTGAGCAGTTAGTGATGGATTTGCAGCAGAGATTTACTATGCCACAACCGTTTGATATGGAAAAATATGCAGGGAAAGGGGTAGTCTGATATGGCGGCAACGAGCCTCTGGCACATCGAAGGACGGTTGAAAGACCTGATTTCTTATGTGGAAAATCCAGAAAAGACCGTGCCGAATAAGGAGATGCAGGACTTCTTTGACGTGTTCTCCTATGTGAAAAATCCAGAGAAAACGGACAATGGAGAGTTTGTTTCCGCCATCAACTGTTTAAAAGAAACAGCGTTACAGCAGATGATTCTGACGAAAAAGCAGTACCAGAAGACAGGCGGGTATATCGCTTGGCACGGCTACCAGAGCTTCAAGCCAGACGAGGTAACGCCCGAACAATGCCACGAAATCGGCTTGAAACTGGCAAGGGAGATGTGGGGCGACAAGTACCAGATAATCGTTGCCACCCACCTTGACAGGGGGCATCTCCACAACCACTTCTGCTTCAACTCCGTTTCCTATCTGGATGGGAGCAAATATAATTACTCAAAATCGGAGCAGAAACGGCTAAGGGAAACGTCAGACCGCTTGTGCAGAGAGTACGGATTATCGGTGATTGAGAACCCGAAGAAAGCCCCTTCAAGACCGCTGTATCTGGATGAAAAGAGCGGCAAGCCGACACGCTACAACGTCTATCTGGAAGATTTGGCGGAGGCAATCAGCGGCAGTCGGGATATTCCGCACATGATGAGATACCTTACCGACAAAGGCTACGAGGTTGATTTTTCGGGCGGGCATTGGAAGATGAAGCTGCCGCAGTATAAGCATTTTACAAGATTAGATACGCTTGATGAACGCTTAACGCCCGATTTTATCCGCTCACATTTAGGCACAAGGGCAAGGTACGGGAACTATAAAGCGAGGATTTCCTACTCTCCCCATATGCCAGAGGAATATAAAAAGGCTTGGAAACCGCACCAGAAAACCACGGGAATCTTAGCGTTGTATTATTACTGGTGCTATCAGTTGGGGATATTCCCGAAAGGCACGGACTACAAGCCGACAAGCCCGCTGATGAAAGAGGAGCTTCGGAAACTGGACGAGATTACCGCACAGGTACGCTATATGTCAGAGCATGACATCTCCACCCTCTCCGATTTGCACGCCGACAGGGAGAAAAACCAGACGGAAATGGACATGCTTACCGACTATCGGCGGCACTTGCAGAATAAGATACGGCGTGCTTCACCCGCCGAGAAAGAAACGCTCCGAGAAGAAAAAAACGGAGTGACGGAGCAGATAACAGAACTGCGAAAGCGGCTGAAATATGCGGATGGAATTGAAAAACGCTCTGCCCACATTGATGATTGTTTAAACCAAATCCACGATACGGCTGAAAAACAGCGTTCAAACCAGAACGGGAGGGCAGGCAAAACAGACCGCAGGAGGGAGGAATCATTGCGATGAGCAGAAAGTCCGAAGAAGAAATACAGGCAATCATGGAGGAATACAGGGACGCCCCTATGGTAAATCCCGATAAAGTATATCCCCCTCTGCCGCCCGTCCAAAACGTCACTCCCCTTGTCCGTGTTCCAGAGCAGATGAGCTTTACCGAGAAAATCGGCGGCACGGAATACACCGTCGACGCCCATTTCCGAAAGGACGGGCGGGATTTGCTTTCCAAGCTTACGGATATTTTTATGCGTGGCATGCAGGGATATGAATGTTATAATGACGGGGATTGGAGTGGCGATGACGGAGCATAGCAGACCGCAGAAGAATTACCGCTTTAAAGCGTTGAAGTTTGAGGACAGGTATGGTACACTGTACCTACACTTCACAATACCGTGTCTGCTGTCGGAAAGGAGAACCTTATGAAAAGACAGCAGGAAAAATTTACCGCCTTGTACTGCCGTTTAAGCCAGGACGACGGACGGGAAGGCGAGAGCAACAGCATTGTAAACCAGAAAGAATATCTGATGAAGTACGCAAAGGAACACGGTTTCCCTAACCCGAAATTCTATGTGGACGACGGCTATACGGGTACGAATTTTGACCGCCCAAGCTTTAAGGAAATGTCGGCGGATATTGAAAAAGGGCTTGTAAAGACAGTCATTGTCAAAGATTTGTCACGCTTCGGCAGGAATTATATTGAGGTCGGCTCTTACTCCGAAATCATCTATCCCGAAGCGGGCGTGAGGTTCATCGCCATCATGGACAACGTGGACACTGGCAGCCTTGAGAGCAATGAATTTGCCGCCTTTACCAACCTTTTTAACGAATGGTATCCCAAAAGCACGAGCAAAAAGGTAAAGGAAGTTAAGAAAGCGAAGGGGCTTGCAGGCGAACATCTGGGTGCGCCGCCTTATGGATATTTACGGAATCCAGATGACAAGACCCGATGGCTTGTGGACGGGGAAGCGGCGGCAGTCGTCCGCAGGATATTCTCCCTCTGCATGCAGGGAAAGGGCGTGTCTGCCATAGCCACAACCCTCTGGAAAGACAGGACGCTTACCCCGTCAGCCTACAAAGCGTCAAAGGGAATCGGCGTTGCAAAAGTGTCGGAAGACCCGTATTGCTGGGAAACATCTGCCGTAGCCGCCATTCTGGAAAACGTAGCATATATCGGCATAACGGAAAGCTTCAAATCCACAAGGCTTGGCTTTAAGAGCAAAAAACGCATCCCCACCGCAAAGGACAGGCGGGCGTATATCGAAAATGCCCATGCCCCCATCATTGACAGGGATATATGGGAAAAGGTACAGATAATACGGGAAAACAAACGCAGACCGAACAAAAGCGGGATTACGAGCATGTTTTCTGGACTGCTCTATTGTGCCGACTGCGGGGCAAAGTTAAGCCTTGCCACTGCCAACGGATACGCCCATTTCCGCTGTTCGCAGTACAAACGGACGAGCCGCACGCAGAACTGCACGCAGCATTATATCCGAGAGGACGCATTAAACCAGTTGGTTTTGAAACAGCTTCAGCATTTCCTGTCCTATTTACAGCAGTTTGAGCGGGTATTTATCCGACGGCAGATAGACACCACCCTTGCGGAACGCCGATACGAACTGTCCGCAAAGCAGAAACAGATAGAAAAAGACGAAAAGCGGATGGATGAGCTTGACCGCCTGTTCCGCAAAATCTACGAGGACAATGTCAGCGGAAAACTGAATGACGAACGCTTTTACAAGCTGTCAGACGGATATGAAGCGGAGCAGGGACAGTTAAAGCGTGAAATCGAAGCGTTGACCGCAGAGGTCAGCCAAGCCGATATGGAAGTGACCAATGTAGCAAAGCTGATAGCCGTCACGAAGAAATATACCCGCATTGACGAACTCACGCCCGAAATCCTAAACGCATTTGTGGATAAAATCGTAATCCATGAGCGTGAGAAAAAGGACGGGAAACGGACACAGCAAATCGACATTTACTATTCCTATGTCGGGATTGTGGATATTCCCACAGACGAGGAAATGCGGGAAATGGAGCGGGAATATATGCGGCGTACTACACGTCAAACCGCCTGAATAAAGGCGAAAGCAGGAGTAAATCTGTACTCCTGCCGATACATATCTATTTTTATCCCTATCTGGTTTAACTCATCCATCAAAAACCATACGGTTATTGCTCTTAGAAAAAGAAGAACATTGCGGCCAATACCAGTCCGCAATGTTCTTCTTTTTCGCATTATATTTTCAGCTACCAGTTATTTTTATTTCACCCGTTTCATCTGTACCGCCATATACTCTCTTCCCGGCAGTTCCACTTTGAACTTGCCGCTGAATACTCCGCGGTCTTCAATCGTCATGTTCCAGGTATCGATGACATTGACCTGGAATCTGCTCTCATCGTCAAAATAATATTCCCGGAAAGACGGGCGCATGAAGCTGTAATAAAACAGATAGTAATCTTTCACCGGACGGTATTTTTGCGTACTTTCTTCCGGTACACCGCAAACCTCATCCCAGCCGCATTTTTCATACGGGCAGAGACCGATTCCCGGTGTCTCACACATGATCTTATGCAGGAAAGCAAACCGTTTGTGACTCTCTCCGTGAAGCACACCGCCGTGAGACCACCACAGAATGTCGTTCTCATTCATGTAAGTTTCCCCATGTCCCGGGTAAGCGCCTCGGCAGGCAGCTTCCCAGAAACGTCTCACCATCTCCTGTGGAGAAATATTTCCCCAGCCGTGCTGGATATTTCCTTCGTACGCAATCTCATCCAGTACGACCGGTTTTTTGAATCGTTCTCTCCATTCATTGACATATTCTACAGTCTTATAGATATCCTGCCGCTGGATGCTACAATGTGTGATCCACGGTCTGGTGTGATCATAGAACGGGATACAGTTGTGGATAGACCGCAGATGATTGTACGGATCTTTTTCGCAGATGATCTTTGCGTAACGTTCCCAGTCTTCCACTGTTTTTTTCGGGAACAGATCATATTCATTTGCCAGTGCCCACCAGATGTTTCGGTATGCACTGAAACGTGCAATCACGTATTTCCAGTACAGGTCATCCTGCTCTTTCGTCATCTGGGAAAATCCCCAACGATCATACGGATGCATCACAATCAGATCCGCCTCGATGCCAAGGTCACGCAGCGCCAAGATGCATTTTTCAATATGCTGAAAATGTGCCGGATGGAATCTCTCAAAATCCCAGTGATTCCCTTCGGTCTTTCCGGTATATTCCAGAAAGTTTTCTTTGGTCAGTACACTCGAATCCATCGGTGTTCCCTCATATGGATAAGAACGCGGTTCTCCCAGGTTGTAATCATAATGTTTCGGGAACACGCAGAAACGGATCTTGTTAAATGCACTGTTTTTCAGTGTTTCCAGTGTCTGCGCGATCCGTTCATCTGACTGCAGGTCCCACACATAACAGGTTGTACCGATGGAATAATAAGGAGTTCCGTCTTCGTAGGCAAAATGATAGGTATTCGCCACGCGGATCGGTCCGTGGTTTCCCTCGCCTGCCGGTGTTACCTGAAACTCTCCGGTCAGAACTTCCCCGTCTACCGCGCTTCCTGTCACTTCGAAGGAATATGTTTCCGCAAAAGACGGCATAAATCTTACTTTATATACGCCTTCTCCGTCATAGAATCCGTCCACGGTCACTGTCTCATGTTTTCCGGTAAAGGTTCCGTGAATCTCATAATCTACAAATGGATTTTTGTCGGACTGCCCGGCTACGGTCACTTCCAGAACATCCCATTTTTCCACCTGTTTTTCATAGTTGTATGTTTGCATATGCTTCCTCGTTTATTTTGTTTGATTCTCTGTTTATATTATTAATTTTTGTTTATATTTTAAACTATTTCAATTATTTTTTCAACTCATTCTGCAAACATATCCGTTGACTCGTTGTCCGCGTAAATAAAAAAGTTCAGTTTTCCAACAGAATCTGAACTTTTTTATCACTTGCTATTTTGTTTTATCTTTCCTTAACCGTCTTACCCTCTACAAACACACAATTTGTATACAACTTACATTTTTCTTTTACCGGGTATTCTATTTCTTTCAGCAGCAACTGCACGGCCCAGTATGCTCTTTCTGTATGAGGGACACGGATACTTGTCATATCAATGCCTCCGGTCAGAAAACTCGGCAGAGCATCGATACCAATCAGACTCACATCTTCCGGAATGCGAATATTTAATTCCTGCATTGCCATAATCGTTCCCATGGAAACATGATAACTTTCCATGATATATGCCTGCGGCAGCTTTGCTGTCTTTAGATACTCCCTCATCATCTGGTGGACTTCTTCTATGCTGCTTCCTGTATTGATGATACGCCCGGAAGCATCTCCCAGCCCCTTCTTTTTCATAATTTCCAGAAAACCTCTGCGCCGGCTCAGGTAATTATACATCGGTAATGGATTACACAGATACTGAATGTCTGTATTCCCTTTCGCCAGAAGTTCGTTTACCGCAAGTTTCACTCCCTGACGGTTATCAATCAGAACCACCGGGTATTTTTCAATATCCGGTGCCGCATCGTAAATCACCAGCGGTTTTCGGATTCCATCAAGTAACGGACTGTTTTCCGACTTTAATTCTGTTCCGAAAATAATTACACCTGCCACATCATCCGCATTGCATTCCGCAATCATACGGGACTGATCTTCTTCCCTGAAATCTGCATACAGCAATCCAAGCGAATATCCGCTTGCTTTCATATTTTTTTCAAATACCTGATTCACATCTGTCCAGAGATCCAGCTCAGCTCCCTGTATATTTTTCATTCCATTGGTAATTTTGACAACTTTAATCTGCTGTCTTTTTCTCTGTTCCGGCTGTCTCGAAAACATTCCTGGTGGCACTGTACCATGTTCTTCCAGCTGTTTCTTGCACGCGAGGACTTCCTGACGCGTCTGTTCGCTCACGCCCGGCTTTCCATTCAATGCCAGAGATACAGTGGATTTAGAGATGCCAAGTGCCCTGGCGATATCTATGGATTTTACATTCATGTAGAAGCCCCCTGTCTGTTCATCACAACTGTTTTAATAATTCAGTTGACAATGGTTTATTTTAAACCTTTTAAACATTTTATCTCAAATCTGTTTTCTGTGCAAGGATATAATAATCAAAATTGGTCCACTGGACCAATTATTGATATGCACTGTAACAAAAAAGGAAAGTTGTGCCATAAGAATATTATCAACAACTTTCCTTTTTTTCAGTTTACATCTTTACATTTACCACACCAGATCCTTCACTCCAACCTCACACAACTCACACGCACATCCATCTTTCATCTGCGGCCAGCGTTCCAGGAATCTTGGGGCGTCTTCTTTCAGGGGGTAGATCTTTACCTGCAATTCTTGTGGGAAATCAAAGTAACGCAGGCTGATCTGTACCGGTTCGCCGGTGTAGTAGCTGTCGGTGAGCATCTCGCCATCCCGGAAAATCTCGATTTTGTCTCCGCCGAAATCCAAAGAGAGAATCGTATCCTGCCAGGTTTCCGGTGAAGTTATTTTCAGGTTGTAGATCCGTGAATCCTCGCCGGCAGTTCCTTCCGTCACGGTCACCCTGGTATCCTCTGCTTTTTCTCTTCTCCGATACAGCGTAAACTCGCGATCCAGACCACACGCTTCGAAGCCATCCGGAAGAACCGAAAGATCCTTCAGTTTCGGATAACACCGGATCACCGTCTCCTTCCCTCCTTCTATGTGCAGCTTTCCATCTTCCTCCCACACATAGTCATCCGAAAGAATCAGATAATCCCGATCCAGCGTCACTTTCCACGCCTGCAGTGCACGTTCCCGGTCCAGATGAAGCACCGGGAAATGCTTTTCATCCTTCCACACAAATGCAGGATCCCAGTCACCGTAAAATACCACACACGATGTTCCGTCTTCTCCCCGCAGTCTGCAAAGCGGTGTTGCATTTGCCGAGAGCAGTTCCCCGTCTCCTTCCCGGAAATGGTACGGGAAAAATCCATAGCTTCCCGACAAAAGATCCAACTTCGGAAACTCCACCGGTGCTTCTTTGCATCTGCCCTCCAGCGTCACGCCGTTATGTGCATCCATCCGGCGTTTTCTCTGATAGTTATTAAAGAACACATATCCATGATCGTCATCATGCCGCCAGGACAGACGCAGCGTGCGCATATCTTCCGGACCTACCCCCACCGGATCGATTTCCGCCGGAAGTGTCACCAGATCCTGTCCAAAGTCTTTCGCAAACAGTGCCAGCAGCTTAATCTCTTTATAAGTATCTGAGATCTGCCCGAACTGTCGGATCGGTGCGCGGAAATCATAACTCAGTACCGATACATTATTCGGATATCCCGTCTCTTTGCTCTCTTCCAGCGTGGAGAATTTTCCTTTCGGATTCGTTCCGCCATGATACATATAGTACCCAAGCATCGCCACCCCGGAACCAAGTTTGGTCAGTGACATGGCCCCGATATCGGTTCCCACCGGAACCGGTCGGCGGTGATCCGTCGGCTGCAATCCTCCGCCAAGTTCTGCCGTAAGATAAGGAAATTCTGCCGGATCAAAGGTCAGCTGTTCCGACACATGATGATCATTTGCCACCAGTGTATCGTTCCGGTTGCCGGTAAATACATAATTCTCATTTGCTTCCAGCTCCGTCAGCCGGCTGTCCCACGGTGCTTCACAGTACCCTGCCATCACCGGCAGCATACCACCCGTCACTGCACCGCCCCAGCCGGTCGCTGTATACAGTGGCACGCAAAAGCCAATCTCTTTTGCCATCTTCTGTAAGGTTCGCATATGCTGCTCACCGGCTTCTCCGGTCTGACCGCCTACATGACCATATTCATTTTCAATCTGAATCCCGATGACCGGTCCGCCGTCCTCATACATCTGCCCTTTTACCTGCTGATACAGCGCCTCCCAGTACCGTCTCGCCAGCGCAAGATACGCCGGATCATCGCAGCGAAGCGGGATTTGCTTTTCTAACAGCCAGTCCGGAAATCCACCGTTTCGCACTTCTCCATGACACCATGGTCCGATCCGCAGGAACACCGGAAGATCCAGTTTCTTACAGATAGCCAGAAACTTTCCGATATTCCGGCATCCGGTAAAATCATATACGCCTTCCTCTTCCTCATGGTGGATCCAGAATGCATAGGTGGCAACTACAGTAACTCCGCCTGCTTTCATCTTCCGCAATGATTCCTCCCACAGATCATCCCGGTAACGGCTGTAATGAAACTCTCCCATGACCGGGAACCAGGGTTTGTTGTCTCTCATTAAATATTCTTTATTATATGTATACCCCATTGTATTTCCTCCTGATGATCGTTCTGCTTTTATCTTTACTATACAGGACCGGAGATAGAAAAGAAATATGTGATGTTGCTTTTTGATGGAGAATGTTCCTGTATCCATGGCAAATCATTCTATCTACGATATTTTATTTTCTCCCGTTTCACCAGTACAACGATCAGCCCTGCGATGGCAACGATGATCACGATCACGCTGACCAGTAACGGGGTATTGTTAATAAACTGTACAAAGCTGTTCTGTGTTACCAGTACCCGGTAAGAAGCCGGCACCTGTGCATTGGTCTCCGGATCGTATACCTCTTTGGAGATATTACCGGCTTTGTCACACGATACCAGTTCGATAGTCTGATACTGGTTGCTGCTTGCAATATCCACCGGAAATTCTCCGTTCAGCTGTGCGATCTCATCTTCCTCAAAACGTTTGAACAGTTCACCGTCCAGATATACTTCCACATAAGCCAGGAAGATGTTGTCTTTTACATTCAGTGTGAACTCATGCATGTTTTCTTTGTAACGGCCTCTGTCGGTCAGGTTGGATACAACCATCGTCGGCGCGGTCTTATCCACGGTAAATGCAATCGTCTTTGCTTTTGTCTTGTTGGTGGTGGAGTTATGTGCCGCATCTTCAGAATAGATATTGATCACATAATTTCCTTCCTCTTCAAAGCAGGAAGCTTTGATCCGGTACAGATATTTCTTCCACTGTCCCTCTTCGCCGGATTTTGTGATGGTGTAATCTTCGCCTTCTTTCAGGGTGACGATTTTGCCATCCAGACTGTAGGTGATCTCGATCGTTGTCAGATCATCCACATTGATCTCCGTAATTTCCAGATCCTGCGGTTTGTTTGTATATTTCTTATCAACCAGAGCTTTCGTACCGCTGCCAAGTTCATAGGTAGAACCGTCACGGTTTACAGAGAATGTGATCGAAGATTTTGTCTCATTTCCTGCTTTATCGGTTGCTTTCGCAGTCAGTGTATAGATATCATCCATATCTTCCGGGAAATCCTTAAAGATAACATTCATGCCGGTTGCACTGCTTGAGATACTTGCCAGAGAATCAATCTTGATTTCTCCTTTGTTGACACCCTTCAGTGTGATCTTTACGCCACTTGCGATAAAATTCGTATCAGAGATACTGATCCGCGGGGCTACCGTACCGTTGTTTGCCGATTTGTCTTTTACACTGGTGATCTTCACTTCCGGATTCTTCAGATCCACAGTAAATTTATCCTGTGCATAATCTGCGGCTTTATTGTCCGCAAGATCCAGTCCGCTGACGGTAAAGGTATAATCTGCATCATGGTTGAACACTACATTGGCAGTATGTGTATCTCCACTGTTTGCCCATCCACCGATGGAAGGTGCTCCGCCTGCGGAAGCCGTTGTGGACACGGTGATCTTTGACGGGTCAAAGTTGTGTTCGGTTACGGTAATGGTGGCTGTTCTTGCCGCTTTGTAGTAATTGCCATTCTGTGCACTGTTATTGTTATAAGAAACTTTGATCACAGGAACGGTCTTATCTACCGTAAATTCTTCCAGATTTTCGGTGTTGGATTTGTTTCCTGCAAGATCGTAACAGTCATAACTTACCGTATAATCACTGTCACCGGAGAACGTAACGGTTGCGGTATGGATCTCTCCGTTATGGCTCCATCCGCTGATACTGTATCCGCCTCCCGCGGTGGAAGTTACTCTCGGCAGATAGGACTCATCAAAGTTTCTCTCATCTACCGTGATCGTCAGTGTCTTATCGTTTTTGTAATACTTTCCGTTATATACATCGCTCTTATCAAAGCTGAAACTTACAATCGGTGCTTTGTTATCGACTTTGAGCGTTTGTGGCTGTGAAGTCACGCTGTTCGCTGACCAGTCTTCTGCGTACACACTGACTTTTACATCATTGGAATAAAACAGGTTCGGATCAATCGACACCTGACCGGTCCATACTTTCTGGTGTGCTGCCTTGGATAAGCCGGTATTTTCATCTGCCAGTGTATTGCTTTCCACATATCCGGTCGTTCCGTTCTCGATCCGGTAGGTGATCTTTTCCAATCCGGCATACGCGTCATTCACGATCGGATCTTCCACACGAATACTGAATCCCGGATAATCGCCTGCACTGTAAACGCCTTTTCCCCATCCCGGACTGGTCGGTGTGATCGTAACAACCGGTACCGGACTTGTATTGTCAACAATGATTCCATCGGTACTGAAGTATTCTGTATTGCCTACTTTGTCAGTAACTTTTTCATATACTACAAGGTGCTGGTTTGCCGCATACGACAGACCGGAAACATACGGTGTCCAGTCCGTGCGGTTTTCCAATTCTTCTCTTGTCAGTCCGTCTACCGATTTCAGATACTGTGTGGATTCCACTCCGGAAGTCGCATCCTGGCTTGCCATAGATACCCGCACGTTGTTCTTTCCAAAGTATCCAAAGGTAATGGTTTCTATCAGACTGTTCCAGATCTGCGCCGGTGATCCGTTATTCTCCAGATCTTCTGCTTTTACTTCTCCTTCCGGATTCTTACGATCCAGTGTCACATGATCTGTAATCTCTTCTAACGAATTACCTGCCAGGTCTGTGCAGCTATAGGTGATTTTATAATTTGCATCCACTGCGATTTCTGGAAGTGCGAGCGTATACTTTCTGCCCTCATCCGTACTGCTCTCTGTCCATCTTTCCTGCGTTTTGACTGCCTTCGTTACAGCATTTTTATAATCGGTAATATCAACTGCCGCCCCGGTACTGTCCGTCGCTTCCACAGTTATATCTGCAAATTCAGCTGAGAAGTTCTCTTCGGTCAGAGCAGCCGTAATACCGATCGTACCATTGTCACCTGCTGTTGCATTGTTCGCTCCAAACCAGTCATATTTCGGATCCAGCGCAAGCTGGGTTTCTGTGTTGTTTTGTTTTGCTGTGTAAGTAAGATTAAGGGTTGGCGCTACGGTGTCGATGATAAATTCGAATCCTTCGTTATTTTCAGTATCTTTAGCATCATCTCCTGTGTTACCTGCCGCATCGGTTGCAATTGTCTTTACTTTGTATTTGCCATCTTTATCAAATACAATACTAAAGACATACTCTGTCTGATCCGTTGTTTTGGTAATATCCGGCAGTTCATCTTTTGTTATTTCTTTGATACCGAGACTCTCTTTGTTTTTCTCGAGTTCATCAAGCGTATAATCTTTTCCATTAATGGAAACTGTTATATTCTTTAAAAAACGTTCCGTCACTGTGACCGTATAAGTCACATCGCTGTTTGCATATTTTTTGTTTCGTAAATGTGGTTCGTTTTTTTCATTCAGATTTTTCTGTGTATATTCAGCTTTAACTGTCGGTGATATAGAATCAATAACCAGGGTATGGACTGCATCGTTTTCCATAGTATTTCCTGCATTATCTTTCGTCTCACTGGCTGGTGCAGTAATAGTAATAACTTTAGATTTCTTCGAATCAGCTGTTAACGGCACACCCTCTGGTGCTGTTGTGATTGTACGATAGGCATCCAATTCTTCCAGCGTCACATTCTGTGGAGATGCCTTTTCAATTACCTTTTTATCTTTCCCTGTTGTTCCATCTCCATATACATAAGACACCTGATACTCCATCTGTGCCAGACCAGAGTAGAACTTAACATCTGATGCCTCCTCTTTCGCTGTCACATTCAGATTTACGTCACCGGAATAGTAATTAATGCCATTCCATTCGCCGCACTTTACATCTTTAGCTGCGGATTCTGTATATGTTACAGAAATATCGTTTCTGTTATCTTCCAGAACAATACCGTTAGATCCGTAGATTTTTACATTTCCTACATTATCTTTTGCTTTTACAAAGATTATATAGTTGTTACATTCCAGGGTCTCTTCCGCTTTCAGTTTACCGATGTTTTTAATTGTCCACGTATCATTACTATTTTTTACCAGGTCTTCCGTCGTAAATTGTTCCTCAGTCAGTGCTTCTGTATAATCAGCCTCCGTTAGTAGTTCCTCGTATTTTTCTTTCTTTACATCTGTTCTTGCAATGAAATAAGACATTCCGTTGACACCGGATTTCTCATCCTCGAGTTTTATATTCGCTTCAATCGTATGATTTTTATAGATACCAAAGGTGATAGCTGTTCCCAAAGTACGAACTATATTATCACTCGTATCAAGTGTGGTAACACACACTGGTGCTTCTGCATCATACTCAAAGTCAATGGAAAACGCCTCTGTTTTTGCAATGATTTTTCCGCTGTTCTCTTCTTTCGTCAAGTAGAAAGAACGACTAATATTCTTCTGCTCATTACCCAGTCCCAAACCAGCAGTTGTGATATCTTCATTCTTGTCTCCATTGACCCAGTAAACCCTGTTGTATCCACCAGTTTCAGAAAACTGAACCGTTGCATTCTTTCCATAGTAACGCTTTCCACCTGCTTCATATGCATTGGTACTATTAATGTTATCAACAGACAGATACCCAGCGGCATTTTTTTCTCCTGTGATTTCCAGTGTTCCGGTTGCTGTCAGATCAAATTTGTAATTGTTTGTCGGATTTGTTATCTGATCTTCTTCCTGCAACACTAAAGCGCCTGTATGTTTACCGTCTTCTGCCGTATCCTTTTCCTTTACATTTTCCTCTGTCAGATCCGTAGCTGTTGTATCCACTACCTTCGGAAACTTAAAACCTTCTACTTTTAATTTGTCTTCATCCTGTCCGTTCACAAAACCGGTTGCAAAAACCAGATTCAGGTCTTTCAGATCTTTCCCCTCTGTTTCTGTCTCCTCTTCGTTTTCATACACATATTTCAGATCACGGAATCCTCTGCTTACACCTCGCACACCAAGCTTCAGTGTTCGTTTCTGAATCGTCAGCGGAACCTCCATTTCCACTTCCTCGATCTTATAATTTGTTTTCAGGGCTTTTATGATATTACCCGTATCTTCTCCGTTCTCTGTCACATTTTCAAATTCTACCGAATCAAGCTTTTCAATCTTGAACTCTAATTTCTGCTGTTTCTCCTCACCATTACTGTTCAATTTGACATCTGACAGGTTACCCTCATACGATTTGAATGTTACATTCTTAAAATATGTTTCAATATCCTGCAAATTCTTGTCTGTTCCTTTGACTGTGCCTTCCCCGGCATCTTCCAGTGTTGCCTGGACATCTACCAGCTTTGTGCCATCGTAAATTTTATAACCTGCGTTATCTTTTTTACCCGGTGCATAAGCCTTAACACTTTCTTTATTAATTTTCAGTGGATAGGGATCTACCTTTACATAGATAGTTCTCTCAAATGTATAACTTTGTGTTTCACCGGTAATCTTTACCTCTGTTTTTTCACCAGAAGCATTTTTCGGTGTGATTGTTATTTTTCCACTTTTCGCATCTGCTACGACAGTAATGTTATCCTGCGGTGATACCAACTGAGCATTTAACTTGGTAAGTTCTTCATTGATCTCATTACCATCACTGTTTTTCAGAACAACAGGAAATTCCGTATCTTCTGTTCCGTATGTCAGTACTAATGGATTTTCAGCCGTATATTCTGTAGAGTTTTCATCAAGCCAAAGTTTACCGCTTGCTTTCGTCAATGAATATTCTCCTTTGACCTCTGCCGGACTATACGCATCATCCCCTTTAAATATTCCCTCTATAGAAAATTTTTCGGGTTTTCTACTTAATCGTATATTATCTATACTCACCTCTCCATTCTCATCCGTTTTATATGTACCCATAGTACCTACCTCGTCATCAGCTCCGTACTTCCATTCAATTTCACGATTTGCCAACGGAGTACTGCCGGACTTTAATTCAAACGTAAATGTTCTTTCTTCACCAACAGTCCATTCTTTTTCCTCATCTGACTTTATACTTAACGTTGTCTCATTTCTTCCAGATTCTATCGTCTGGCTTGCAATTTCTGTATCATCAACTTTTGCTACAATTGTAAACAATGCTTTTTCGTTTTCATCACTTCCTTTACTTCCTTTAGAAGTTGTGACTTTACATTCCTGGGCATCTGATGGACCTGTTATTTCTGCTCCACACTTATTTTCTTTTTCTCTGATCTCCCATCCATTAATATAATCTTTCCATGGTCCATCTACATAGAAACTATTGACTGCATTCACATATACAAGACTCATCCCTGGGAAAACTTCATTTCCCTCTGTCTTCACTTTAAGTTCTGTAATCGTTATATTCAGACTTTTTGTCTCTGCATCCACGGATGTTTCTGCTGTAACATTGTACAAATTGTTTCTATCACTTAGACTAACACTGTAAGAAGCATCAGAAAATTCTTCATACAGAATATCTGTGCTCAGTTCATTTCCCAGCTGGTCATTTTCGATCCTAAGCTTTTTCTGATTTTCACCATAATTAATTACCAGATCAATTCCCTTAGTCAGACCGGGACCTGTCTCTGTCGTTGCTGCATTTGTCACATTCACCGAAAGCTTCGGCTCCTCCGTTGCCTGTACCGTATACGGACTTGCCGTCATACAGGTAGAAAAGGCGAAGACCACTGCCAGGAAAAATGCCAGTACCCTCTTAATTTTCTTTGTTTTCACTTTTCTTTTCCTTCCTTTCACTTAGTGTCATATATCTGTAAACTCTGCCATTTACCATCATGTGCAGATAAAAAGTGAATACCATAACAGCCAGAACCACCAGAAGAAGCCCCTCCGGGATGTTTCCCGTCAGATTGCTCACGATGGTGATGACCATTGACAGTAACAGGATCGGATCCACAATCCGTGCTGCCTTGGTTCGAAAGAATCCAAAGATTCCCGGAACCTTCTTCTGTTTCCACTCCCGGTAACCGGCATCTCCTGACAGGTTCCTCCGACAGATTTCAAAAAGAACTGTCCCCGCCAGAAGCGATGCCCAGAAGATTCCTCCAAGTGCATACCCCGCAGTCGTCATTTCATTTTCTCCATTGATTGCAAACGGCTCCAGAAAAAGGGAGCAGGCATGAAGTCCGAAACAAAGGAGCGATAATCTCATATATTTTAAAGTTTTCCGTTTTCTCTTTCTCATATCCCGATTACCTCATCCGTATGAATCTCCACGAGACTCCGTATCACCACGAAGTCCACATCATGGTGTAATACATCCGTCTCCGGTTCGACCGCTTCTAAAGAAACCGTTTCGAGTACTTCTGTCTCGCCTTCTGCCACAGTTCTGTCCAGCATCTCTGTTTCTTCTTCTCTCATCGGCATCAGAGTTGGCGTTGGTATGTCATCGTGTGTGACCAGCCGGACCGGTGTGTCATTTTCTCCGATCAGATCGCTGTAGACCTGTTTTTTCTGCCCGGCTTCGATTTCCGGCCGCTTTGTGTCTGTCTTTCTTTTTGTTTTTTTAGCGGTCTTTTTCCTCACGGTCGGTGTCTGCCCGCTGACCATTTCCTCCACTGCTTTCCGCGCAGTTCTTCCAGTCAGTTCACCGAAGACCTGCGGAATTCGCAATGCGAAGAATAAAATGATGGCAATTGCCAAAAAAACCAGTGCTGCAATTCCGCAGTACAGAAAAATATTTCTGTAAAAGGCGTATTTCTCTTCAAACCCCTGCACAGCTGTTGCTACTACTGTCATCATTTCTCACCTCCTTCAGAAGGTGTTACCGCATTTGCCGCAAACATTGCCTGAATCTGCTTTTCTCCAAGAACGGCAGCATCTAGAATATTTTCTTTCAGTTCCTTTGCCACCGGATTGTCTGTCACGTCCGCCGCATTTACCGCTTCCGTGATCCGGTCAAGTGCTTCTTGCATCTTATTCTGTGTAAGACCTGCTTCCCGGAATGCATCATAATGGGTACAAATCTGATATACGATCTCGTTGTACAGACGAAGTTCTGTGATCACATTATCCTGTCCCGCGATATCATCACTCATCAGAGCCATCAGATCTTCCCAGTAATCTTTATAGGAAACCTGCGCGTCCCCCGCCTGGTTTGTCTGTCCGATCTTACTGTTATACGCACTGATCTTACCCAGAATATCCGATCTCGTCTTCCATGCGGTCTTCTTATCTTCATCCTCGCCGAGATCCAGACTGTTCAGATCTGCCTTGCTTACGATATCAAACCAACCTCCGGCAGATGCCTTGTTCTGTCCGGTTCCTTCCGTATAGTAATAGAGCATGCCCATGTTATAGGCAAACCGTACATATCCCGCCTCATTTTTCTGAAACAGTGTTTTATTGTCTTTCGTTCTTCCGTTGTCCCGGGAACTTAATATAGAAAGAATGTAGCTGTCCTCCTCGGAGGTGAATGTATTGTCTTCCCCGACGGCATTCACCAGTCCCAGCCACGCATCTTCCGCTTCCGGATTCAGCGCAATCGCTTTTTTATAACAGCTGAGTTTCTCCTGTGTCGATGCTGTCTGTGCGCTCTCCACATAGTAGTCGTACCCGGATGTCTCTGTGTTCTTTGCCAGTGCCGCGCCGGTCAGAGATCCTGCTCCCAGCACAGCCGCCAGTGCCAGACTTGCAGAAAATGCAAGCATCTTGTTTTTCAGTTTCCGTCTGTACGGCAGTCCCAGTTCTTCCGGGTGTTCCAGATCATATTGCAGCTGTGCACAGTTCTGATACCGCTGTTCCGGCTCCTGCTGTGTACATTTGGTAAGAATCATCTCAAGTCCGAGCAGTTCATTGCGGAATTCTCTCGGCGTCTCCTCCAGAAGCGTTGTCCGGCACTGCGTGATCGGTAGAAAATGAAACGGCGATTCCGCCGGGTTCCGTCCGGTAATCAGATGATGCAGTGTTGCTCCCAGACAGTAAATGTCGCTCTGCGGACGGGCTTTTCCCTTGTGATTCTGACTTCCATACTGTTCCGGTGCCGCATAACCGGGCGTTCCGAGACTCGTGGTATCTTCTATATTTTCTATTTTAAATTCTCTTGCAGTACCAAAATCGATCAGTGTGATCTCACCGTTCGGCCGCAGCATAATGTTCGATGGTTTCAGGTCACGGTACACAATCGGCTGTTCCCTCGTATGCAGGTAATTCAGCACATCGCACAGCTGAATCCCCCAGGAGAGCACATCTTCAATCCCGATCGGCAGTCCGGTCTGTTCCATGCTTTCTTTCAGGACTTTATTCAGAGATTTTCCCTCAATATAGTCCATAACAATCAGGAAAGTATCCTCATCATCAATAACATCGATGATACTTGGCAGATATTTGTGATTCAGTTTCTTTAACGTATCGGTTTCTGCGATCAGTCCCTGTTTGACTGTGGCAAAATCCTGCACACCGTCTTTTCTGACCTCTTTGATCGCCCATGTCTTATTGGCACGTTCATTCAGTGCCAGATATACAACACTCATTCCACCCTGACCGATCTGGTTCAGTATCTTGTATTTTCCATCTATGACGGATCCTATTTCCAGCATCTTTACCCCTCCTGCACAGCCTTGATCGCAACAGCAGAGATATTATCCATCTCCATTCTGGACTTCACCAGTTCTGTCAGATATACAAGCCGTTCTTTCATTCTTTCCTCATTCACCAATCCGGAAGGATTTAACTGCATAAATAACTCCTGTTCACTGATCTCATGCCGGAATCCATCACTGCACAAAAGGAAAAGGGTTCCCGGCAAAACAGTTCCCCGGTAAAAATCAGGAAGAACCTCCTCCGATGCTCCGATACACTGTAACAGAACATTTCTCTGCGGATGTCTTTCCGCATCCTCCGGACGAACCCGTCCCAGATCAATCTGCTGCTGCACCAGGCTCTGATCTTTCGTCAGCTGATATACCTGATTGCTGATCGCATACGCCCTGGAATCTCCAACATTCATGATAAAATATTCATTTTTTATCATGAGCAGCGCAACAATCGTAGTCCCCATCCGCTTACCGGTTCCTTCCACATACTGTGCCAGCTGCAGATTCAGTATATTCGCAGTTCCATACCAGTTATTTTTTACTTTTTCCAGAATCTCCTCAACATCCGTGACCTGCCGGAGTATCTGAGGAAAATCTGTCTCAAACCATTGCTCCATCGCACGTATCACGGTGGCACTGGCTAATTCTCCGTTTGCCAATCCGCCCATACCGTCACATAAAACACAGAAAAATACTCTTCCGAGTTTTGTCTGTGCTTCTTTTATCATGTAGGAATCCTGATTTGTCTTTTTTTTGATTCCTACATCCGTATGAGCCGCCATAAGATATCTCATATTCTTATCCTCTGTATCTTCCTTTCTCCTGTTTCTTCCATATTCAGGTATCTGTTTCGACTTCTTTATACTTTTTTTATAATATTAAACGCGTTGTATCATGTTTGATCAATTATTATTTAAATTATATCAGATTAAGCACTATATTTTTAAGGATTTTCCCATGATTTTATCCGACAGATAAATTTTATTTATTTTTTATATTTATTAACCCATTCCGAATATCCTGTCTAATAAATGATAATACTATTAATATCGTGTCAAACCTGACATTTAAGTTTTTGTATGGTGTAAAATATAGCTACTTGCTTCTAATATTCGGATATTTACTTCTTCAATCGGATATCTGTCATATTAAATGCTATATTTATATTTGGGTTATGTATGGAGGTGATACACTGATATGCAAGAAGAAGACTTTGCCAAACGACTTAGTGCTCTTCGACAGGAAAAAGGAGCCTCTGCCAGAGATATGAGTCTTTCACTTGGACAAAATGCAGGGTACATCAACAATATTGAAAACGGACATAATTTACCTTCTATGACAGTTTTTTTCTACATCTGTGAATATTTGGGAATTACTCCAAAAGAATTTTTTGATTATGACAATGAATCGCCGGATACTACACGGCAATTATTGGAAGCATTGACTAAAATAGATAAAGAGACCCTTGTTCATTTAACAGCGATTATACTGGCTCTCTCTAAAAAATAAATGATTTTTACTTCAGGAAGCGAAAAAATTTTCGCTTCCTGTTTTATATGTTTTTCTGCCTATGTTTGTTATTCCCAGAAAATATACTTTCCTGGCTCCACAGCATATTCTTTTTCTCCGATCACAATCTGTGCCGGAACCGGTGTTACGATCTCGTACCGGATCGCACCGTCTGTGTGCGTCCACCGGGAGCTGATCTTTCCGTGTCTGGTCTCAATCGATGCTCCCAGCCACTCCAGCTGATCTCCCGGTTTTGGCTGAATCCACGCTTTTTCAAATCCCGGATGTTCCTCCACTACCCGGATACCTGCCGCCTGTTCATAGATCCAGTCTGCCACGGATCCGTATGCGTAGTGGTTAAATGAGTTCATATCAGTACTCCAGAACTCTCCGTTTTCCATGATGCCATCCCAGTGTTCCCAGATCGTTGTCGCACCTTTTCCCACGGCATACAGCCAGGACGGATATTCTTTTCTGCATAACAGTGTATAGGCAAGATCCGTATGTCCGTAATTGCTCAGTACATGCAGAATATACGGCGTTCCGACGAATCCGGTCCGCATCTGGCAACCGTCATCTCGGATCATTTGTGCCAGTGCATCTGCTGTTTTCTGACAGTCCTCCGCCAGTCCGAACTGCACCGCCAGAATATGTTCCGTCTGTGTCCGGTACTCCGGATAAGTGTTTCGGAAGGTCTCCACGATGTTTTCATGAAGCACCTCGTATGCCGTCACATCTTCCCCGATCACATGCCCTGCCTTTACCACAAGTTCTGTCGAATGTGCATAAAATGCTGAAGCGATAAAAGCTTCTCTGCTCGATCCCTTATAGCTTCCCTGCGGTGCATCCAGACCAAGCCAGTCGCCGAAGTGTTCTCCACCAGTCCACAGACATGGGGTTGTTGTGTGATTCGTCACATAATCCACCCACTTTTTCATGCTGGTAAACTGATCTTTCAGGATCTGTGGATTGCCATATGTCTGATAAATCTGCCACGGACAGATCGTTGCCGCATCCGCCCAGGCGGCACTGGCATTTCCGCCAACCAGATAATCCGGAACCACATGACCGACTGCGCCATTCTCCATCTGATCCGCTGCCAGATCATGCAGCCATTTCGTAAAAAATCGCTCCACATCAAAATTATAGCTTGCAGTCTTGGTAAATACCTGCGCATCCCCGGTCCATCCAAGCCGTTCGTCACGCTGCGGGCAGTCGGTCGGCACATCCAGGAAGTTATCTCTCTGTCCCCAGAAAATATTGGATGTCAGCTGATTCAGAGCCGGATCCGAAGTCTGGATTTCTCCTGTCTTTCGGATATCGGAATACACCGCGATTCCCCGGAACTGTTCCGGCGTTGCTTCTCCCGGAAATTCGTCCAGTAAAAGGTATCGGAAACCAAAGAACGTCAGCGCCGGATGCCAGGTCTGTGTTCCCTCGCTGCAGATATAAGTTATCTCCGCTTTTGCACTTCTGTAATTTGCATTGTAGAAATTTCCTTCTGCATCCAGAACTTCTCCATGAAGGATATGGATCCTGTCACCTGCATGAGCGTCCACGGTAAACTCCACATATCCGGTGATTTCCTGCCCGAAATCAACAACCATTTCTCCTGCCGGTGTGCGGAAAACAGATTTTGCCGCCACCACTTCCTGCTCCCGGATCTCTTCCCCTTCCTGCGGAATCAGAATCTCTTTTGACCATGCGAATTCTTTTACTGTATTCCACTCTTTCGTCACAAAAGTGGCATCACAGGTCTCCCCGTCATAAATCTCACTGAAACGAATCCCACTTTCTCCCCATATCCAGCTCTGATCCGTTACGATTACTTCTTCACTTCCATCCATGTATACAATATGCACTCCTCCGAGAATACCTCCCGGACGCCCCATTCTTTGCAGCTTGTCAGGTGTGTCCTGCCATCCGGGCATTGGGGAGCGAAACCACCCTTTCCCAAGTGTTACGGTCAGTTCATTTTCCTCTCTCATCAGATCTGTAATATCATATTCCTGATACTGCAATCTTTTATCATAAGCCGTCCACCCCGGCGCCAGCACATAATTTCCAACTCGTTTTCCATTCAGATGCGCCTCATACACGCCCAGCGCTGTCAGATATAACGTCGCACGTTCTACCTTCTTTTCTGTCTTCCATCCCTTTCGAAAAACCGGACACACCCCACCGGTCTCTTCCGAAGTCCGGATCCATTTTGCCTGAAACTCCATAGCTTTCTACCTCCCAATAACTACTGCATTTGTACAGTTTCTCTTATAACCCAGTGTACAACGTTTCCGTCAAAACCGGAATATCTTTCAGGACTTTTCATTCACTTTTTCCATCTCTTCTACGAATTTTTCTTCCGTCATGTGCATTCGCAAAGCGGCTTCTTTCACGGAGAGCAGGCCATCCTTTAGTCCTGTATACGCCTTAATGAAACCGAAAAGTTCTCCTTCTGCTCTTCCATCTTCAATCATTTCATCTACTGCCTGACACACATTAATTTCCTCCTCTTCTTCTGATATTGTAATCGGTGTATTTGTTATCGCTTTTATTACCTGCGCCGCCGCATTTTCCATATACATTCGAGTATTTTCTGTTATATATTCCTTTAATCTTTCTTTATCTTTTGCATATTTTATGCATCCCAGCACTTCTCGAAGACTCGTCTGAAACAGTTCCAGCTGATCTTTTCTTCCCTGTCTTTCGGTTTTCTGCCGTAATATCACTTACCTGTTTTCCATACTGAAGCGCATCATAGATCAGATTTCTTACTGGCATCGCATAATGGATATCCGTCTGATTTTCAACACCAAGCAGAAGATACACCGTCTCCCCATCCTCCTTCACTACGGTTTTCTTCAATATATCCCTATATTTTTGTACCGTTTCCGAATCCTGATGTTTCTGATCACCACCCTGCAGAATCGCCATTTCTGTTGTGTCGATTTCCCTCAGTTTTTCCGGTTGAATCATCTGCTGCCCATTGTACAGTAAATAATTGAAGGCATCCGCGAAAACCCTGTTCTCCTTCATGTAATTTTTGGTTATGGTATCCTTTTTTCCCACCAATCTCCTCCTTTTTGTTTTTGCGCAGGAGATCTTTTCATATAAGATGAATATATTCTGATTATCCGTCCATGAAGCAATCTCACTGCTGATTTTTAAAAATATAAAAGCATTGAGACTTCTCCGAATATGGAATCAAGATATGTTCTTAGAAATGATAATTGAATTCCTCAATGAATGGAAATCGTATGCCTTGCAGTTATCTTAACACCTGCTGATTTTTTTGTCTATCTTATTTTTCAAGAGACGATGGATTTTCTTTCCACCGCCTCTTTTCACACCCTTATTTCAACACTCTGACCTCAAACGGTTTCAGCACAACTGTACCGCTCACTTTCTCCCCTGTATACAGATCCGTCATCTCTTCTTTGACCTGGATCTCGGCTTCTGCGTCTTTGTAGTTCAGAACGAAGCAGTATTCAGTATCGTCTTTCTTTCTCACCGCCAGTTCGCAGGTCTCCGGAACTTCCAGTTTTGCTTTATACGGATCTTTCACACCCAGTTTCTCCAGGAATACTTCTGCTGTTTTCTCTGAGAATGCTGCGCCGAAGTAATATACGGTTCCTTCTCCGTAAGTATTCTTAATCAGTCCAGGTTCTCCTGCATAATAGCAGTTCTCATATCTTCCAAGAACTTCTGCATGTTCACCCACTGCTACCAGCTGATCGTTAAATACAGCAGCTTCCAGCTTCGTGCCATCCCAGTCGATCACGATATCTTTGTTGTCCGGGGATACCAGTGTGTATTCCGGAATATCCACACCACTCATCTCGGCAAATTTGCCCGGCAGTTTGTCCATGACACAACGGCCGTACATATCTTTGTATCCGCTTCTGCAGCCCAGAACTAGGCAACCGCCATTCTTTACATACTCTTCCAGTACGACTTTTCTCTCCTCTGAGATCAGTACCGGATGCGGGTAGAACAGTACGCTATATGGTTTCAGGTCTTCTGCGGTTACATCGTCGCGCAGATAGATATAATCCATCGGTGTATGGGTTCTCTGTGCAGCTTCGAAGATGCCAAGCTGGCTCTTCCACTCTACTTTTTCATGCCATATATCCAGCTGGCTGTCCCATGCGTTGTCATAGTCTTTCAGGAAACCAACTTTTGCT
>JAFEHB010000048.1_pt2 | contig 25781 bp, 19 predicted proteins | sample 9267121 | NCBI WGS metagenome assembly JAFEHB01 (sample SAMN17103336, study PRJNA684904) | human gut metagenome | isolation source: diarrhea sample from child under the age of five | host: Homo sapiens | place: South Africa: Mafikeng, Mafikeng Provincial Hospital | collected 2019-09 | reverse complement strand
AAGTAATTTTTATGTCTCCTTTAGTTGCTTCTGGATAAGATAAAAATTTGAACCAAGATTTTCCTGATGAATCCTGGTTTATAAAGGACATTTTCCATTTATCAATTCTTCCATTAAATACTATCAGTGTCTGTTTATTATATACAACCTTATTCTTCGTTAAATCAACAGTTGTAGGTTCAACAAAATGATTATAAAAGTCAGAACCCAAAGTATAATAGTCTGATCCATCTGCAGAAACCTGCAGACTCTTACTCGAAACTGAACCTTGAGCGTATACTTTTCCAACTCCAAATACTGCTATAATTGATGTAAATAACAATAATATAAATAAGTTTCTGATTAATTTTTTTGTCATCATCTTCTCCATTTTGGCTTTTTTAATCATAATAAATAAACTCCATAAAATCTGTAAAATATTTTTTCACTAAAAGTAATGCTTCTCTTAATTTTGAGATTGCTCCTTTTTTAACTCTTGCAACATCCAAATTTGCGAAAACTTACATATTTCAAGTTTTTGATTTTTATCAAGATTTTTAAAAAGGAACTCAGCAAAATTTGCTTTTTCCTGTTTTTTTGAGTAAATACTATCCATTCCCAATAAATATCTTGGTGTTACATCAAAATACTCTGCTAATTCTAATAAACGAATGGCTGAAGGAATCGTTTGTGTTTTATAATTGCTTAGGGCATTGCGAGAATATCCTAATTCTTTTTCAATTTGATTGAACGACTTTCCTAACTCATTTGCTAGTTTTTTAATTCTTTTATAAAATATACTTTCTTCCATCATATTTCCTTTCAAAATATCAGAACCTTATTTTCAGAAAAATTAAGATTTTTCTGAAAGTACTGTGATTATTCTGTTATAATCACTTATGGAAAATTCACTAATACTAACATTTACTAAAACAGTATGTAAAATACAGCATTTAAAATAACATACTTTAGTAAATAAAAGTCATGATATAAGAACGTTAAAGAATTATAAGTGGCTTATTAAGTGTTTGTCGGCATAAAAAGACTCCGAAAAATCTTAATTTTTCGGAGTCTTTTTATAGTATTTTACAAAGCATCATGGTGTTTAAACAACAGACTGTTTATATACCTACTTTATCAGACTTTCTTTTTAAATTATAAAAATATTACATTAGTTACATGTACTCTTTATTATACATTTTTTTATTATTTTTGCCAACATGTTTTTTATATACATTAATTCCGTCAAAACACCTTTATTCCGTTTCATGTCCCAATCCACTATTTTTTTCGATAGAAATTTCGAAAACTGTCAATACTTCACTAGTATTTTTGTAGGTTCTTTGAAAGTGTTCTATAGGATAATCCCCACCAATATATTTCTCACAAACCAAGGCCATTGATTTTCTTTTAGTGATTTCATCTATTATTTCCTTAGGTTTTCCGTGAATTATAATCGATTTATAATGCAAAGTAAAATTATCCTTATCCAATTTTATTGCATCAACAATATTTAATGATACTTTCACATTCTTTTGGAGATATTTAACAACATTCTTTTTACTGAAGTATGGAGATATATAACGTTTTTTTCCTTATCCCAAACATACATCATCGGAATCGTTTCTACCTCTTTATCCAAGTTAAGAAGTCCTAAAACTAAATAAGTACCATTTAAAAGCGTATATTCCAAGTCACTTTGGTTTAATTTGTAACTCATTTGATACCCCTTTCTTTTCTTTATACTACTGTCAGTATATGCTTATTTTTAAAAGTTTACAACCGAAAAAGTATTTTAAAAATCTTTCAATAGAGCTTTAATAATGAAAAATTATCTACAAAAAAACTATAAATTATTATGATTTATAGTTTTTCTTTTTTTACGTTATTAATCACTTTTTTCACTTAATTGATTGTAAATTTCAAGATTAACTTTTAATACATTGACTGTTTTTTCACCTAGAAATCCTAAAGTTTTATTTTGAGTATTTTTATCAATAATTTTTTTCAAATTATCTACGCTTATACCTGTAGACTTCGAAATTTGAGGAATTTGAATCAGGGCACTCTGTTGGCTAATGCTAGGATCAAGGCCTGAACCTGATGATGTCAATAAATCCGTAGGAATATCTTTCTTATTTATGCTCGGATTATTATTTAGAAAGTTTTTTAATTCACTCTCTACACGTTTTTTTAGTAAGGGATTACTAGGTGATAAATTTTGAGAACCTGAAGCCACTCCCAAATATTTACCCTCAGATTTTTCTTTTGCAGTATAAGTATTATAATTAACAGCTGAAGGACGTCCCTTCATGAATTCTTGATCAGAAAACTGTTGACCAATTAATTCAGATCCTATCACTTTCCCCTTATTAACGATAAGACTACCATTAGCCTGATAGGGAAAGATACTTTGTCCCAGACCTGTTATGAGCAATGGATAGAAAAGACCACAAATCACTGTAAAAACCACTGTAACTAGAAAAGGTGTTTTTAATTCTTTAAATATTTTTCTCATCACTTCTCCTTTTAGCATTAAAGACCAATCATGTGCAATAATGGAGCAATGATTAAGTCAATAATTTTTATTCCAATGAATGGGGCAATAACTCCCCCTAAACCATAAACTAACATATTATGTGTCAGCAATTTATCCGAATGCTGTGGTTTATATTTTACGCCCTTCATTGCTAGAGGGATTAAAAGTGGAATGATTATTGCATTAAAAATTAATGCTGATAATATTGCACTGGAAGGCGTTGCAAGATTCATGATATTTAAAACATGAATTTGTGGAATAGCAAGCATAAACATTGCGGGAATAATCGCAAAATATTTGGCGATATCATTGGCAATAGAAAATGTTGTTAGTGCTCCTCTTGTAATTAAAAGTTGTTTACCAATCTCTACAATATCAAGAATTTTAGTAGGATCACTGTCTAAATCTACCATATTTGCTGCTTCTTTGGCCGCACTTGTCCCTGAATTCATTGCAATACCAACGTCAGCTTGTGCTAGTGCTGGTGCATCATTAGTTCCATCCCCTGTCATTGCAACAACTTTTCCATCGTTTTGTTCAACTTTTATTGCTTTGATTTTATCTTCTGGTTTACATTCAGCGATATAACTATCAACCCCAGCTTCTTGAGCAATCGTTGCGGCCGTCAAAGGATTATCACCAGTACACATAATTGTTTTAATTCCCATTTCACGTAAACGAGCAAACCGTTCTACCAATCCTGGCTTTATTGTATCTTTTAAATAGATAACTCCCAGAATCTTTGAATCTTCTGAAACTACCAATGGGGTGCCGCCTACCGAAGATATTTCATCGGTAATTCTCTTCAAATCATTAGGAACTCCCCCTCCTTGTTGTTGAATATAATCAATCACAGCATCTGTTGCTCCTTTGCGAATTGTCTTTCCTGTCGGAAAATCAACTCCACTCATTCTTGTTTGAGCTGTGAACTCTACAAAAGTCATTTCAGCTGGAGTCATAAAGTCCTTATCTTCTTGTTCTTCTGCTAATCTAATAATAGACTTGCCTTCTGGTGTTTCATCTTTCAATGAAGTTAAAACAGCATTTTCTGTCAATTCTTCTAAAGAAACACCGTTTACTGGAAGAAATTTTGCGGCCATTCTATTACCAAATGTAATTGTTCCCGTTTTATCTAAAATCATAGTATCCACATCACCACTGGCTTCAACTGCTTTACCAGACATTGCAATCACATTAAAACGTGTCACTCTATCCATTCCAGCGATCCCAATTGCCGATAGTAAGCCACCAATTGTTGTTGGAATTAAGCAGACCGTTAAAGCAATGAGTGTCGTTACACTTAACTTCACATGAACAAAAGAAGCAATGGGGTAGAGTGTCACAATAACTATTAAGAAAATAATAGTTAAACTCACAAGTAGAGTATTTAATGCTATTTCATTCGGCGTTTTTTTCCGTGAGGCTCCTTCAACAAGAGAAATCATTTTATCAAGAAATGATTCTCCTGAACTAGAAGTGATTTTTATCTTGAGCCAGTCGCTTGAAACAGTTGTTCCTCCTGTTACTGAGGCAAAGTCACCACCAGATTCTTTTACAACAGGAGCAGATTCTCCTGTTATTGCCGATTCATCGACGGAAGCAATTCCTTCAATCACTTCTCCATCACTTGGTATCAATTCTCCTGCTTTAACTAGAACTATATCATCTTTTTTTAACTCAATTGCATCAATAATAGTTTCCTTAATCTGATTAGTAGCTTTATCTTTATTAATAATTCTTGCTTTCATATTTTTTTGCGTTTTTTTCAAGCTCTCTGCCTGAGCTTTTCCTCTGCCTTCAGCGACAGATTCTGCAAAATTAGCAAAAAGAATTGTTAAGAATAAGATTAAAGTCACAATTATATTATAAATTTGACTTGACGATTGAACTGTCCCAAATAAGTTAGGAAAAATAGATAGAATTAATGTAATAGTAAATCCAACCTCAACGACAAACATGACTGGATTTTTCATCATATATGCTGGATTAAGTTTGATAAAAGCTCCTTTGATAGAACTTTTTATAATCTCTTGATTCAATAGTTTTTTATTTTTAGAAATCATCATAAGCCTCATAATGTTAAAGATTCAGCGATTGGTCCAAGAACCAAAACTGGTAAAAATGTTAATGCTGATATTACAATCACTATTACAAGTAGAACGACGGTGAAAGTTCCACTATCTGTTTTAAGTGAACCTACAGAATTATTTACCGACCTTTTCATCATTAATGATGAAGCAATCGCAAGTTGAATAATTAAAGTGAGATATCGGCCTAAAAATATAGCAACTCCAGTCGTAATATTCCAAAAAGCGGTATTATCTTTTAACCCCTCAAAACCCGAACCGTTGTTCGCCGCCGAAGATGTATACTGATAAACAATTTGCGATAAACCGTGAAAGCCAGGATTGGATACTCCAGCAATACCCGCGGAAACAGAAACGGCTAGTGCCGTAAAACTTAAAATAATTAAAGGGTGAATGATAATTGCTAGAGCAGTCAATTTCATTTCTTTTCCTTCAATTTTTTTCCCTAAGTAAACAGGAGTTCGACCTATCATTAAACCACAGATGAATACTGTCAAAAGAACGTAGAGAATCATATTCATTAATCCAACGCCTTTTCCTCCAAAAACAAGATTAAGCATCATATTAATCATGGCAATACCACCACTTAATGGTGTCAGACTATCATGCATGTTATTTACAGAACCTGTTGTGAAAGCAGTAGTAATTTCGGTAAAGAAAGCTGACATATTTGTGCCAAATCTAGTTTCTTTCCCTTCCATGTTACCCATAGCTTGACTTAAGCCTAGGTGCTGTAAAATAGGATTCCCTTTGGACTCAGCCCAAATAATTATTGTAAGCCCGATTAAAAATAAAACACTCATCACGATAAATAATGGTCGAGCCTCTTTTCCTAAGAAAAGTCTTCTTTTACTTTTTAATTTAGAATTTAATAATTTATTTTCTTGATGACTATCTGAAACCATATATCCAAACGCAAATAATATCGAACCAGGTAATAACATCATTGATAGCATTTCAATTATATTTGTAATAATATTTGGATTTTCAAAAGGCATTGCTGAATTTGCTGCAAAAAAGCCACCACCATTTGTTCCCAAATGTTTGATGATTTCAAGTGCTGCCACTGGGCCTAGAGCAATATCTTGCATTTTCCCTTCAAGGGTTGTAATTGTTAAATTATGTACTAATGTCTGAGGAATGCCTTGTGATATCAATAATAAAGCGCCAATAATAGAAAATGGAAGTAATACACGAGTAATTACTCGTACAAAATCATAATAGAAATTTCCCATATCTTTGTATTTTCCAGACAGTCCTCGAATGAAAGCCATTGAGGCTGCAAAACCAGAAGCTGCTGATGTAAACATCATAAAGGTAATGACAATCATTTGACTCATATAGGAAAGGGCAGACTCCCCAGAATAGTTTTGTAAGTTAGTATTAGTGATAAATGAAATTACAGTATTAAAACTTAGACTTTGCTCCATTGCCCCAATGTGGTTAGGATTTAGAAAGGGAATTTCTTGAATTCTCAAAATTAAATAACCAATAAACACCATTACAGCATTTGTTAATACTAGAGATAGCGCGTATTTTTTCCAAGTCATTGGCTGTTTTTTCATAGCAATCAATTTATATATAAAGCCATCAAATTTATCCATGACCGGATCTGCAAAGGTCTTTTGATCTGTCGCTATGTGATAAAGGTATTTACCTGTAGGTATCATTAATAATATGGCCACTGCCAATACGAAAATAATTTGTAACATCTGTTCCCCCTAAAATTTCTCTGGATAAATCAGAGCATAAAAGAGATAAATCGCCAATAACATGATAATAATCCCTAAAATAATAAACATTTTAAAAACTTCTTTCTAATTTTCTTTAATTTGCTTGTCACACCAAGCTATTAGAGCCAGAATTAGTAGAAAACTTACTACTAGTCCTCCAAGCATCAATAAATCCATCAAAATATTTTCCTCCTCCTTGATGTTGAAATTATTTTAACACTTGAAAAATAAAAAGAGTGTAAAGATTTGATTATTCGTATAAAGATAATCTAAAGATTTTCATAAAAAAAGTACTGACGAATCTGTCAGTACTTTTTAGTCAATTTTTATCATTCGATAGCCGACACCAATATGTGTCTGTATCATCTTTGGATAATTGGAATCAAGTTCAATCTTCTTACGTAGCGTATTTGCAAATACTCTAAGTGCTGAAAAATCTTCCTCATAATACCCCCAAATTTCTTTGACAAGATAGTTGTAGGTCATCACACGGTCCAAATTTTCTGCTAATAAACAAAGAAGTTTGTACTCAATCGGTGTGAGATGTATCTCTTTTTCATTTACGAAAACACACTTTGATAAATAATTTATTTTCAACCAGCCATTAGTAAAAGTTGTTACTTCTGTCAGTAAATTTTGATTATTTCCAGAAAACTTAGCTCTTCTCAAACTTACCCTAAGTCGAGCCAAAAGTTCATCAGTACTAAATGGTTTTGTCAAATAATCATCCGCACCAGCATCTAAAGCTGCTATTTTATCAGCATCTTCTCCTCTGGCGCTGACTACGATAATTGGAAGTTGAGAGAATCCACGAACTTTAGAAATAATCTCTTTTCCGTCCATATCCGGTAAGCCTAAATCTAAAATTAGTAAATCTGGGCGCTGAGAGATAATCTCTCTTAACGCTTCCTTACCATTTTGAACAGCTACATAATTATAATCTTCAACCTCCATTGTCAAAGATAAGAGTTTATTAATTGACAAATCATCTTCACAAATCAATATTTTTATATCATCATTGTTCATCAGAAATTAAAACCTCCTCTAAAGGTAATTTGAAACCAAAAATGGCTCCATTTGGCTGATTATCTTTAACATAAATTTGTCCTCCATGTGCTAAAATAATACTTTTACACAAAGAAAGTCCTAAACCTAAACCACGCTTAGAATCAACTTGCCGATTTTCGTCAGTATAAAATAAATCAAATATTTTTTCTTTGGCTTTATCAGTAATGCCAGGCCCATTATCAGAAACTTCAAGAACTAACTCATCATTAATTTTTTTGGTTTGTAGTTCTATTTTAGAATTAATTGGTGTATATTTCACCGCATTATTAATCAAGTTAACAATCACTTGTATCATAAGAGCCACATCCATTTTTGCCATTAAGAGTTCATCTGCTAAATTTAAACTAAATTCATGCTGTTCCAAATGCCTGTCTACATGTTTAAGTGCTTCTTCAACTACTTCATCAATAATATTTGCTTCCAACTTTAATTCTATTTTTTCATCCAATCTTGTGATAGATAAAAGATTTTCAACTAAATTAATCAACCACATTGAATCATCATAGATATAAGCTGATAATTCTTGAATTTGAAGTTTGTTTATTGTGCTATCATTTTTCATCAGTAATTTTGCATGTCCAGAAATACTAGTAAGTGGAGTTCTTAAATCATGTGAAATAGCACGTAACAAATTTACACGTAACTGTTCTTGCTCAATTTGAATTTCGTTTTTTTGTTGGACTTCTCGAAGAATTTCTTTTTCCAAAGCTAATCCTGCTTCACCTAATATAGCCAGAATTATAGATTTTTCAAATGTTTCCAACTCATTTTTGTCCTTCATTAGGATACCGATTACCGCAAAAGATTGATCTTTCCCACGAATTGACAAATATAAGTAATTAGCAGCTGATAATGTATTGGTCGTTGCTCCTGCACGTTTATTATTGTGCATTACCCACTCAGCTACACCTCTCTCATTAAAATTCTGGTATTTTTCTAAATTATACTTAGAAGACTCAGTTGAAAAATATGATTCATCTCCTAAAACTTTATCTTTGATTGGATAAATCACAATATCTCGATCAAGTAATTTTTTTAACTGTTGAACAGTTCCTTCTAGAATTTCTGCTACCGAATCAACCTGTGCTAAATCTTTATTTGTTTGTAAAAGTACTTCTGTTCGATATGATTTTTCCGCAGAAACTCGAACTTGTTCTTGAATTCTTTTGATTAATGTTGACGTAATTAATCCAGCAGCCAACATAATTAAGAAAGTAATTGGATAATTAGAGCTAAAGGCTACAAAAGTGTAATAAGGTTCTGTGAAAAAATAATTAAAGCAAAGTACAGATAAGACTGAGGAAATGAGACTAAAAATTCTTCCTTTTGTAAAAATAGCATTAATCTGAACTCCTAAAATATAAAGCATAATTATATTAGCAACATTAAAGTTCCAGTATTTGAAGGCTAAACCACATGAAGTGACAATAACTAGCATCAGTATTGTTTTCAATAAATCACTTAATGAAAACCGGATTTTTTTAAAATTATACAAAGTTCCAGAAGTATTTTTTTGTTGTCCCCTTGCATTTGGAATGACATAGATATCAAGTTCTGGCGCTTCCTGACTTATAAGATCTACAATATTTTCCCTACTCCAAAATGCACTTTGTACACTTTTACCAATTACCAGCTTTGACATTTGACTAATTTTAGCATATTCAACAATTTGCTTAGAAATATTATCTCCATAAAGGACAGATAGTTTTGCGCCTAACTGTTCAGCCAAACGTAAATTCTGTCTCAGTCTATCTTTTTCTTCTTTGGAAGAATTTTCTAAATCACCGATATATAATGCCGTAAATTCTGCTTTAAATGCAACTGCAAGTCTCGCAGCTGCATGAATAACATGAGAGGCTGAGGGTGAAGCTGAAACACATACTAAAACATGTTCTTTTGCATAAATACTTTTTTTATTTTGAGCTTTACGAATAGCGCTCTTATTGACTTGGTCAGCAGTTTTTCGTAAAGCAATTTCCCGAAGGGCGATAAGTTTTTCTAATGTAAAAAAATTTTCTTTTGCTCGATTTACTTTGTTTAACTGATGAATTTTTCCTTTATCTAGTCGTTCTAATAAATCAACGGGTTCGATATCAATTAGCTCAATTTGATCAGCCTCTTCAAATATGTAATCAGGAATTTTTTCATTTACAATAATCCCAGTTATTTTTTCAATTACATCATTTAGACCTTCAAGATGCTGAATATTTATTGTTGTAAAAACATCTATTCCTGCTTTCAAAAGTTCTTCAATATCTTGAAATCTCTTCTTATTTCTTGAACCATGGCAATTTGTGTGGGCTAATTCATCAACTAGGATAACCTGAGGTCTACGAATCAAAGCTTCTTCTAAATTGAACTCTTTTAATTGAATTCCTTTATAATTTATTTTTTTTAAAGGTAAGGTTTCGAGCCCTTCAATTAATTTTGAGGTCTCTGGTCGATTATGAGGTTCAATGTAGCCTGAAACAACATCAATTCCAGATTTCTGAACCTCATGCGCCCCTTCGAGCATAGCAAATGTTTTTCCAACACCAGCAGCATAGCCAAAATATATTTTTAGTTTTCCCTTTTTCATTGGTTGCCTCTAAATTTTCTTGTCCATATTATAGCATAAAAAACGTAGTCCATTAATGACATAAACTTTCTGGCCTTCCTAATTTTACTATCTTATAAAATTATTTTTTAGATTTCCACTTAACTAAATCACTAAGCTTAGATTGATAAATAAATCTGTTTAATTTTTTTGATAGTGCACGAAACATTTTGGCTTATGTTACTATTTTTCTATAGTAAATTCAAAATATAAAGTTATCGCAAACATACATAATATATCATGGGTTTTGACATAAATATAAATATAAATATAAATATAATTATATTTTATGTATATGAGTGATGTTAAGTACATATTTATTTTACAATACCTACATATTATATTACCTTCAATTCTTTCAGCCGATAAAAAATTTATCTGTTTATACTCATCCTCTTTTGTTGTTTTCCACATCCTCTAAAATGGGTATTTGGCTAATTTGAAGCATCCTCTTGGAGTGGTAAAAGGGTATTTTATTCGGCAATTATAGGCAATTTTTCACAAACTAGGAGCTAGTTTCACACAACTCATTGTCAATTTCATTTGATTTATTTCACGAAAAAAGCCCCTGAACGCTTAGGTGTTCAAGGGCTTCTTCTTTTATTTTTGTTATTTCACAAACTGCTTGATTGTAATCAATAAAATTCTTCAGGCAATAATTTTTCTGCTAATTTAATGTTATCAGAATAGTCCAAAGGAACGTCAATTACTACTGGTCCAGTAGTATCTGGGATTGATTTAAGAATTTCAGCAAGTTCTTCTTTGCTGTGTGCACGGTAACCTTTTGCTCCCATCGCTTCAGCATATTTTACGTAATCAACATAGCCAAAATCAACGGCTGCTGAACGACCATATTTCATTTCTTCTTGGAATTTAACCATATCATAATGGCCGTCATTCCAGATAATTTGAACGATTGGAAGATTCAAACGTACAGCTGTTTCCAACTCTTGCCCTGTGAAAAGGAAGCCGCCATCACCAGAGTGTGAATAAACTTTTTTACCTGGGCGCAACAATGCGGCTGTAATTGCCCAAGGGAGAGCAACTCCGAGTGTTTGCATTCCATTTGAGAAGAGGAGGTGACGTGGTTCGTATGATTTGAAATGACGTGCCATCCAAATGTAGAGTGAACCTACGTCAACGGTTACTGTTTCATCATCTTTGACGATTTCTTGGAAAGTGCTGACCAAATCAAGAGGGTGCATTCTACCTTCTTCAGTATTTTCAGTATCAAATTCGTGTTGCTCAGCAACTTCATGAAGGCCATCGAGATAATCTTTTGTTCCTTTTGGAATTTTGTATCCACGAACAGCTGGTAAAAGATTATCCAATGTTGCTGCGATATCACCAATTAATTCACGTTCTGGTTGGTAGTAAGTATCAATTTCAGCAATGGCATTATCAATAACAATAATTCGACTATCAATTTCTGCATTCCAGTTACGAGCTTCATATTCAATTGGGTCGTAACCAACAGCAATAACAAGGTCAGAACGCTTCAGAAGCATATCTCCTGGTTGATTTCGGAAAAGACCGATACGTCCATAAAAAGTATGTTCTAAATCATGTGAAATAACCCCTGCACCTTGGAATGTTTCAACGACAGGAATATTAACATGAGTTAATAGATTACGCAATGATGAAGCGACTTTAGCATCTGAAGCACCAGCTCCAACCAAAATTACTGGCAATACAGCATTTTTAATTGCTTGTGCTAAATAGTTAATGTCATCAATAGAGGCATTCCCCATTTTAGGGTCTGAAAGTGGTTGAATGGCCTTGATTGATACTTCGGCATCCGTTACATCTTGGGGGATTGACAAGAAAGTTGCACCTGGATGTCCTGATTTTGCAATACGATAAGCATTGGCAATTGATTCAGAAAGTGTATCAGGGTCAAGAACTTCTGCTGAATATTTTGTTGCTGATTGCATCATTCCAGCATTATCCATTGATTGATGTGCACGTTTAAGACGGTCACTTCGTTTAACTTGGCCACCGATAGCCAAAATAGCATCACCTTCTGATGTCGCAGTCAAAAGCGGAGTCGCAAGGTTTGATACACCAGGCCCACTTGTAACAACTACTACACCAGGTTCGCCAGTTAAACGACCAACAGCTTGAGCCATGAAAGCAGCTCCTTGCTCATGACGAGTCACGACCATTTGAGGGCCTTCTTCATTTTCTAATAAATCAAAAATCCGGTCAATTTTTGCTCCTGGAATCCCAAATACATACTTCACTTTATGGTTAATCAAACTATCGACAACCAAGTTCGCCCCAAATTGTTTCTCAGACATTTTTTATTTTACCTCAATTTGTTCTAATTCATATTTCATAATCTCTTGGATTACTTCACAATCATTTTATCAGATAATAGAACCTTTTACAATTATTTTGACGCAAGTTTGTGAATTTTCTAGCTTACAATAAAAATAATTACTGACAGCTTTGTCAGTAATTATTTTTTAAGTCTGTCAGTAAATTTCTCATATTTTCATCATCCGGAACAAGTTCCAAATATTGTTCAATAATTGGTTCTGTTTTAGAAATTTGACCAATTTCTTTAAGAAAATCAATATAGTCTTCTAAAAACTCTGGATTCTCTGACAGATTGGTTTGAATGAGTTCTTCATACAAAGCAGCCGCTTCAGAATCATTTTCCAAAGCTTTATGTGCTCCTGCAAAAAGCCATTTAGCTAATAAATGTTCATCTTCTAAAAGCTCTTCGAGATTAATGACGGCTTCAAAATCTTCTTCGTTGAAGTATAAATTAGCAAGCAAAAAGACTGTTTCGTCATGTAATTCTGGTAAATTTAAAGCATCCATGAGATAACGTTCCGCTGCAGCTTTGTCCTTAAGTTTGAAACTAATTTTTGAAGCGAAGTGTAAGAGAGGAACGGCATTAGGATTTTTTTTCATCCCTTTCTTTGCCATTTCTAGTGCAGCTTCAAATTCTTGATTAGCTTCTAGGGTTTGGGCATAGGCTAATTCATAGTTCAAAAATTCGACATCCATTTTTTCTAACCGTTTGAAATTAGCAATGGCTCTTGTTTCATTATGAGTTTCTCCATAAAGTAGAGCAATTTTATACAAGGTTTCTGGTTTTTCATCAAATTCAAGTGATTTTTCAAGAAATGATATGGCATTCTCAAAATTACCTAATTGGGCATAAGAGTCACCAATTCTTTGATAAATAGAAATTTTTGTTTCATGTAAAATTTTGCGTTCTGAAAGTTTTGCATATTCGGTAATGGCAGCTGAATAATCACCTTGTTCAAAGTAGGACTCAGCCAAAGCAAAAGTAATCAGAGGAGAATCCGATAATTCTCTTGCTTCTTCTAATTTAGAAATTGCTGTTTCAAAATCACCTTCAAATTGATATAAGTCAGCAATTTTGACTAAAGCAGCAATATAATTTTCATCATTCACCGGGATTTGATAAAGGTAATTTAATGCTTCATCCAAATTACCATTATCTTCTGCAATTTCTGCTAAGTTAATCAGGTAATCAGTTGTTTCCGGATCTTCTGACATAATTTGGTCATAAATTTTTTGACTTTCATCAATGAAACCCATCATTTGCAAATATTCGGCTAGGTCAGCCAACATTTCACTATTATCATTTTTTAATGCTTTGGCAAGTGAATTTTGCATTCCAATCAGATCTCCCTGATGTAAGAAATCAATTGTATCTTCTGAATAAGACATTTTTCTCCTTATTTTTTTATTCTATTAATTACTTATTTGCTTCTTCTGTAGCCGTTTCTTCACGATAAAGAACTGAAATTTCACGGTACCATTCGTAAACATGGACAATAATAACTTTCAAAGTTGCATAGAATGGAATAGCAAGTAATACTCCCCAGACACCCAGAATTTGACCCGCTGTCAGTAAAACAAATAAAATTGTAATTGGATGAATTGACATTTGTTTTCCAAGAACTAAAGGAGAAATAAATCTTCCTTCAAGTGTTTGCTCAATAATAAGGACAATGATTACTTTTACAAGCATCAAAGGTCCACCAATTGCTAAACCAACAATTACCATTGGAATAGCAGCTAAAAATGAGCCTAAAAATGGAACTAAATTCAAAAATCCTGCGGTGATTGCTAAAGCAACTGCATAACGCAAACCAATAATAGGTAAACCAATCATAAACATGATAGCAACCGCAATTGCGACCAAAACTTGGCCACGGACATAATTTGAAAGCTGACTATTAATTTCGTGCAAAACTTTTGAAGTTTCTTTACGCCAATCATTTGGCAATAAATGAGTGACAAATCCATTTAATCTTTGACCATCTCTCAATAAGTAAAAAAGAACAAATGGGAATACAATTAATGAAATTAAGATACTTGTGGTTTTACTGATGAGATGTGAAAGGGTCGTAACAGCATTAACAGAGAAAGCTTTTGACCAATCAATCAATTGATTACCAATTGACTTAGCAAACTGGTCAACCTGTGGTCGAAATTGTTCAAAATGTGGATTTTTTGCTAAAGCATTAATCTCTTTTTGAGCAGTATTTACATAGTGAGGGACTGACGAAGCAAAATTATCTACTCCACTGATGATATTAGGAATAGCAACAATTAAGCCCCAAGCAATCAAAGCTGCAATTATTAAGAAAAGAACAATAATTGTCAGAACCCGCGGTACTCTTTTCTTTTCCAAAAAATCAACAATTGGGTTAAGAAGATAATAAAATACAGCTGCCAAAATAACGGGCAGCGAGATAACCGTTATAAATTCTCCTACAGGTTTAAAAATAAATCCAACTTTATTGAGTAAGAGAATATTCAGTAATAAGAGAAGGACGATTGCTAAAGCTGCAACTACTTTATTATTAATAAACCACTTGAAAAACCAAGAGGCTTTGAAACCTCGGTGTTGTTCTTGTTCCATATTTTTTTCCTAATTCTTTTTTTAGAATTACTGACAGATATTATTCAAAGTCATTTAGTGTTCTGTCAGTAATTTTTTCTAGTTCATAATATTGAATCTGTAAAAAAATCTTTTTGTCAGTAATTTTCCAACCATTGTGATTAAAAATTCTTGTCAGTTCTTTTGGCTGATAGACTTTTACATCTCCTTCTGTTGAAAATTTATTAAGTCGCCAATTATAGACTTTTGTAATAAATGGAATATGAATCTCAGCGATGACCAATTTCCCCTCCGGTGTCAGTAGTCGTTTAGCTTCTGCTAAAAAAGCTTCAGGTGAAGGAAAATGATGAAAGCTCGCTGAACAAATAATCAAATCAAAATTAGCATCCTCAAAGGGAATTTTTTGAGCAGAGCCTTGCTTAAAAGTAAAATTAGGATGCTTAACTTGAGCAATTTTTATCATTTCTGACGAAATATCTAAGCCACTTCCAAAAAATTTCTCTTTTCGATTTAACATTGCCAAAAGATTTCCATTAGCACAACCAACATCTAAGATTCTTGAATTTTTTTCAACTTTTAAACGTTTTATAATAAATCTCTTGAAAAAACTGGCTAAAAATCCATCAAAACTATGATCAAAACGACGCGCAATATGGTCATAAAAGTCTTCAGATTCTCTTTCGTAATCATGAGTCTTTTGAACCATTTTAGTCCTCCATCAATGGTTTAGCGAATTCTGCAATCATGCTCTCAGCACATTTCAAACCGTCAATACCGGCTGAGACAATTCCGCCAGCAAAACCAGCCCCTTCACCTGAAGGATAGATTCCTTTTGTCGAAACAGATTGATAATTTTCTTCATCACGATTAATTCTGACCGGTGAAGATGAACGAGATTCAACCCCTGTCATTACAGCATCAGAAAGGGCAAAGCCATGCATTTTTTTATCTAATCCAACAATTGCTTCACGCATAGATTGTGTAACATAGTCTGGGAATAGTGATTCAAGATTAGTTGGTTTCACTCCCAAAGCATAACTAGGTTCAACTGTTCCCATTGCTTTAGAGGCTTTTCCATCAAGAAAGTCTCCAACAAGTTGAGCTGGTGCTTGATAATTAGAACCGCCTAATTCAAAGGCTTTATGTTCTAATTCCTTTTGGAACTCTACTCCAGCAAGTGGATGGTCAGTTGGGAAATCTTCTGGAAAAACTTGGACTAAAAGTCCAGAATTTGCATTTTTTTGGTCTCTAGCATGTTCAGACATCCCATTAGTCACAAGGCCACCTTCTTCTGATGCAGCTGGGACAACCAGTCCTCCTGGACACATACAGAAAGTATAAACGCCACGCCCTGATGATGCCTTATAAGTTAAGCGGTATTCTGCTGCTCCAAGACGTGGATGGTCAGCAAATTCTTTATATTGTGCTTTATTGATTAAAGATTGGGGATGTTCAATTCTGACTCCAACAGCAAAGGGTTTAGCTGTAATCGTTACCCCTTTATCATAAAGTTCTGAGAAAGTATCACGTGCCGAATGACCAATGGCTAAAATAGCCTGATTTGTTTTAATAATATTTCCGTCAGCAAGTTTTACAGCCTGTAATTGTTCATCTTCAATTAAAAATTCTTCAACTTGAGCATCAAAATGTACTTCCCCGCCCAACTCAATAATTTGTTTTCGGATATTTTTAACAATGTCACGAAGTAAATCAGTTCCGACATGAGGATGTGCCTTATAAAGAATATCTTCTGGGGCACCAGCTTGTACAAATTCTTCCAAAACCTTACGACCACGCAAATCACGAACACGACTCGTTAATTTTCCGTCAGAAAAAGTTCCCGCTCCACCTTCACCAAATTGAACATTCGATTTTGGATTAAGTTTTCCTTCAAGCCAAAACTTATCAATTGATTTTACACGCTCATCTACAGCTTGGCCTCTTTCAAGAACAATTGGCCGATAACCATTTTGAGCCAATAATAAAGCTGCAAACATTCCTGCGGGACCAAATCCAATGACTACAGGCCGATGAAGCATTTTTTTACTTCCTATAACTGGATTGACATAATCCAATTCAGGTGCCAAAGAAACATTTTTTATTTTTTTAGACAGAATTCTTGCTTCATCTTTAAGTTTAATATCAACAGTATAGATAAAATCAATTTCGCCTCTATGTCTTGCATCAATTGATTCTTTGTAAATTCGATAATCCAGTAAGTCAGATTCTTGTAGTCTTAGTTTTTTCAAAACAAGACTTTTAACCTTACTGACAGGTTCATCAATTGAAATTTTGATTTGTGTTATGCGAATCATGATTTTCTTTCTATGAATAGGATTTATTATCCTCTTTTATTTTTTATTAAAACTAGCAACTAATTCAATATGATGCGTTTGTGGGAATAAGTCAACTGGTTGAACTTTATCCAACAAATAACCCTCAGCTTCAAAGCGAACAACATCACGAGCAAAAGTTGCTGGATTACAAGAAATATAAACAATACGTCGAGGATTCATCATTGCTGCTGCTTTAATAAAGCCTTCATCCAACCCTTTTCTTGGTGGATCAACAAAAATGACATCGGGTTTTATTCCTTCTGAAAGCCATTTAGGCATGATTTTTTCAGCAGTTCCAACCTCATAATGTGTATTTTCAAGTTCATTTAATTGAGCATTACGTTTAGCATTTTCAACGGCTGCTGGAACAACTTCCATGCCATAGACTTTTGCAACTCTATCAGCCATACTAATTCCAATTGTTCCAATACCAGAGTAAGCATCAATAACAACATCACCTGGTTTTAGACCCGCAAAGTCATAGGCAGTTTCATAAAGCTTTTCAGCTTGAGGTGTGTTAACTTGATAAAAGGCAGGGGCCGAAATTTGATAAGTTTTATCTAGCATCAAATCTGTGATGAAATCTTTGCCGTATAATAAAATAAATTCTTTTCCTAAAATAAATGAACCTGTTCCAGAATTAATATTTAATTGAACAGATTTTATATTTGTAAAACGTTCAACCAAATGATCAATCACAAGTTCAACCTTTTCTGGAAGTTTTTTACTTGTAACGACTAAAGTAATCATCATTTCACCCGTGTGAAATGCTCGACGGACAACGATATTTCGCAACCAACCTTTTGTTGTTTTCTCATCATAAGCTTGTAGATTAATCTTTCGAAACTCATCGCGCAAAAAAAGAATCACAGCATCAATCTCAGGATGTTGAATATAAAAATCTTCCACAGGAATCAAAGTATGAGAATTCTTTCGATAAAATCCTGTAGTTAAAAGCCCGTCAATCATTTGGACAGGAATTTGTGCTTTATTTCGATAATTAATTGTTTTAATTGCTTCAACTACTGGTAAAACTGGATAATCAGACTTACCAGCTGTTTTTCTCAAAATATCTACTACTTGCTTATGTTTAAATTTCACTTGTTCATCATAAGATAGATGACCAAAATCTGCGATTCCTGTGCGCAAATAATCAAGGTTAAGCTGAGTAACACGATGTTTACTCTGACTTATAAATTCATCCACACGCCCAAATCCAAAAGATTTCCCAACCTTAAGCACATGCATTTTGATACGTTCCCCAGGTAAAGCATTATCCACAAAGAAAGGGAAAGAGTCGATTTTAACAACCCCTTGTCCTTCATGTGTTAAGTCAAGGACTTCTGCTTCAAATATATCGTTTTTCTTGAAATTTGTCATGTCCATATTATAACATATATTATCAATCGGGTTCTATAAATGAAGAGTTTTTAATTTTTTTGAAAAAATATACTCCATAATTCCAAGCTTCTTTCACGTAAAATGTAGTTAAAAAGTGTAATCAAATTTTTTCAACAATAAAAAAGCCACTCACAAGGTAAGTAGTTCTAATTTATCTAATAAAGAAAGTGTAGTCTTTATTATGAATTTACATTAACGCAAAATCTCTATTCTACGCTGAGCACTTGCATGAATGAGTTTTACTTTATTCTCTCCAAAAAGTTTTACTAATCTATCAAATTCCGCACTTTTAGCAAATTTTTCATTGTGCTTTAAATTTTTTTTACCATTTTTTTTGGCTTTCAATGTAATATAAATTTCTTGTCCTTTTTCATTGTGTGGAACAAAATTAGTCTGTTCTAAAACTATTTTTTCAATTTCCTTTTTTGATTTTGCCATTGAGACAATACTCCCTTTTCATTTTTATTCAATAAATATCATAGCATAAGATTCCGAAAAACTTAAATATTTATCATTTTCTTACTATATTTTTAAAAAAGCACTTAAAAATTTATGTCATTTGACAAAAATGTAAGCGCATGCTATATTCGTTGTTGGAGAATATCTCCATTTTAATTTTTATTGGAGGAAAATCGTAGAATGAAAAAAGAAGTATTTTTAGACAAAGTAAAAAATGGAATTATTGTATCCTGTCAGGCTTTACCTGGTGAAGCTTTATATTCTGAAAAAGGTGGTATCATGCCTTTGATGGCTAAAGCAGCTGCACAAGCGGGAGCCGTTAGAATTAGGGCAAATTCTGTAAGAGATATTAAAGAAATTCAAAAAATAGTTGATTTACCAATAATTGGTATTATTAAAAGAGATTATCCACCACAAAAACCTTTTATTACTGCTACCATGAAAGAAATAGATGAGTTAGTAGCCACTTCTTGTGAAGTCATCGCCTTGGATTGTACCTCTAGAGAACGTTATGATGGCCTAACTATTAATGAATTTATCAAATCAATCAAAGAAAAATATCCAAACCAACTTTTGATGGCAGATTGTTCAACCTTTGAAGAATGTAAAAATGCATATGAAGCTGGGGTAGATTTTGTTGGTACAACGCTTAGTGGTTACACAGATGAAAGTCCAAAACAAGATGAACCTGATTTTGCCTTACTTGAAAAACTAGTTGAGGAGAAGATTCCAGTCATTGCAGAGGGAAGAATTCATAGTCCAGAACAAGCCAAACGCGTTTATGATATTGGTGTTGATGCCATGGTTATCGGGGGAGCAATAACCAGACCTTTTGAGATTGCCACACGATTTATAAAAGCAATTGGTGAAAAATAGTAGCCCATTCATCGGAATAAAAAAAAGACACCTCCAAAAAGGATGGTGTCTTTTTTTTATGCTTATCTCTCGTTTACATTTTCTTTATTAACCTGAGATCTTTCCCAATTATCGACTAATATCTTCTTATATTGAGGTCTTTCAATCGCTGCTTTTGCATTATACTGTCTTAATTTGGTAAATGAGAATCCACTGATTAAGGCTAAACCTACAAGAAGTATAACAATTTTCTTTGTTTTTCTCTTTATATTTTTAGAGAATAAAGCTCTAACCATAAGAATCATTAAGATACAGATAATTGTTGGTATAACAAATCTGAAACTTTTGAAAGGTGCAATTCCTAAAAATTTAGTTACTGGTGAAATAAAGTAAGTTCCATAAAAGAGTGCTGTCATTCCGACAATAACAATAGCTCTAAAGCGGCTTAACGGACGGCATAAGAGATAGAGTGAAAAGAGTTGAACACTACCAATAACCAAAGTTACATCACTGATAAACTCCTTATAATGAGTCACAAAGTGTCCATCAGTAAATGTCGTATAGATTGGGAATTTATAGGCCAAGCTGAACATTACAAATATAGCAATCCCAATAATGATTCCCGTAGGTAGAGCGTTGTCTCTAATTTTTTGGAGAATATCATCTTCATTTCTTTTTTCATCTTTTTCTAGCACAAGTAGAGCACTAGGAATTCCGACGGTAAAGATACCCATCATCATTAAATTTATTGATTCTAATGGGAAGAGATGACGTGTAATTAACAATAGAACTGTTAAGGTAAAGATGTATATCACTCTTAGAAGATTCATACTAGCGACACGTGTAATATTATTAATTACCTTTCTTCCCTCTTTGAGAATATTTGGAAGAACAGAGAAATCATTTTTCAATAGAATAAATTGAGCAACTGACTTTGTAGCTTCATTACCGCTTCCTAAGGCAATTGGACAATCTGATTTTTTAAGGGCAAGAATATCATTAATTCCATCACCAATCATTCCCACAGTATGACCATTTGCTTGTAAGGCAGCAATGATATCACGTTTTCTTTCTGGAGTTATGCGACCGAATATTGTCTTTTCTTCTACCACTTCCTGTAGTTCTTTTTCACTTTCAGGAAGTTCTGATAGACCAATATAATCCGCTTCTAAACCGACCTCTTTTGCAATAAGTGAGACCGTTTTTGGATGGTCACCCGAAATAATTTTAATCTGAGTCCCTTGTTTTTCAAAGTATTCTAATATTTTTTTAGCTTCTTTTTTAGGTCTATCTTTTAAGAAAATAAGACAAAGAAGTTGGCTTTTTTCTCCCGAAACATTATGAGAGAGAGCGAGAATTCTATAACCTTTTTCCAAAGCTTCCTCAATATCAGCTTGTTGTTTAGGAGTGACATCTTTTGCTACTAAATCAAAAGCTCCTAAAATATAATTTCCTTTATTTTTGATTTCTACAGATTGATATTTAGTTTCTGAGCTAAAAGGTTGATATGAAACTAATTCAAAGGTATTTTGTTGACCACTAGTAAAATATTTTGTCAAAGCCTCCATTGAGGAATTTTGTTCTTTATCTAAGGAGATAATATATGAAATGATATCATTTGTTTCAGCTTTATCATTATAGTATAGAACATTTTCAACATTCATTTGTCCTTCGGTAATTGTTCCCGTTTTATCTAAACATAAAACATCAACCCTAGCCAATGTTTCAATTGCTGATAACTCTTGAGTCAAAACATCCATTTGTGAAAGTTTAATGACACCTAAGGCCAAAGCAACTGATGTAAGCAAGACTAATCCTTCAGGAATTAAACTTGTAATCGTTGTTGCTGTTCCAACAATCGCCATCTTTCTTTGAGGAATCACTGACAAGTTTAATGACGAAAAGACGAACTGATTCAGCAAAACAAGAATTGAAATAGGAATAATTCCTATTGCGATAATTTTTAAAATTTTATCAATTTGTTGTTGTATTTTTGATTTTGATTTTTTTAAAACTGAAGCTTCTTTTGTGAGTTTACTGATAAAAGTATGATTCCCGACTGCCTGAACTTGTGCTTTTGAAGCACCTTGCATGACAAGACTACCTGAATAGATGAAATCACCCATATGTTTTTCAATAAAATCAGATTCTCCCGTAATCATGGATTCATCAACATCTAGTCCTTCTTCCAAACATATCGCATCCACCGGAACCTGAACACCTTTTTTCAGACAAATAATATCATTTAAAACAAGTTCTTCTTTTTCAATACTTACTTGTTCACCTGCTCTTATCACTTCTACTTTATCTTGTTTTAGAATAGAAAGTTTTTCAATAATTCTTTTGGCTTTAATTTCTTGATAGATACCAATTGAGGTATTAGAAATAATTGAGAAAATAAACAGCATATTTTTATAAGAACCAATGATAAATAACACAACCGCAAGTACTAGATTGAGTAAATTAAATAAGGTCATTGAGTTTTTAATGATAATATCTTTATTTGAATTCCCAACTTTAACCGTCATGATATTCAAATTCCCAAGTCTTTTTTGTTCTTCGACTTCTGCATTTGACAGTCCTTCGGTCATGTTTACTTTATTCAATATCTGCTTTTCCTCCTAAACTAATTTCTTTAATTATTATATCTAAAATTTTTCCTTTTTTTCTTACATTTTTGAAAGTATTTGAAAATTATTTTATCAAAAAAGTTATTAGAAGGCTAATAATTCTAATAACTTTTTAGCTTTTAAATTATTTATTGATTATAAAAGATTTTTTTTTGTTCAATATTGAACAAATAAAAAAGTCATCTCATGCAGTGGCTAAAAAAACATGCATTAAAAGACGTTTTTCAACTAAATTTATCTTTTGGAGATTAACCCTCTGGTCTGATATTAATAAAAAATGCTCTCATAAGTTCAGCAAACCTTTTGACTTTTAATAGACAATCATAGCCTTAGTGAGTATGAATGATTTGTAGCATCTATTACTCTACTCTTGAACAATTGACTTTCAGTTGAATATAGGAAGAATTACTCCAAAATAAAAACCACTAAAATTTTCAAGTGGTTTTTATTTTTCAATATTCATGTGTTTTAAAGAAATCAATTCATCCTTATTAAGCCCTTTATATACAGGACCATTTATAATATCGGACTAAGTAATCTCGAAAAGTTTTGCTTGATTTTAAGCCAGATAGATTGTTGGGCAATTTCTTCATCTGTAAGTAGCTTTGATTTTATTAAGTCTCGCTCAAAGGTCCTGCTCATCTCTTTTGCTACAGTTTCATCATAACAAAAGGCACTTATCTCGAAATTTAATTCATAACTGCGAATATCTTGATTAGTTGTACCAAATACACCTAATTTTCCATCCATTACAAGGGTTTTAGAGTGTATGAAGCCATTTGTATAATTGTATATTTTCACACCGTGTTTATGCAGATAATTTGCGTAATATTGTGTTGCTCTAAAAATAAACGGATGATCTGGCATATTGGGAATCATGATTCTTACATCAACACCAGAATTCGCTGCTGCTACAAGCGCCGTTATCATAGAGTCATCAGGTATCAAGTAAGGCGATTGAAGCCAAATATAGTCTTCCGCATCCATAATCATTTTAATAAAACCTGTTCTTAAGGTTTTATTATCACTCTCTGGTCCGTTAGCGACGATTTGAATATCAATGTTGCCTTCTTCTTCTGGTACCACAAAATATGAATCTTTTCGTTCGAGCTTATCTTTAGGATCTCTGACTGAAACATTCCAATCTCGAATAAATGTTTCTTGAAGACCAAAAGCTGCTGTACCAACAATTCTACCGTGTGTATCACGCCAGAAGCCAAACTTTTTACTGTTATAAATATATTGATCACCAACATTAAAACCTCCAGTCCAACCAATTTGACCATCTATCACTACAATTTTACGATGTAAATGATAGTTAAGTCGGGTTTTTGTTAGTGTATTACGCGATGTGATAAAGGCTGTAACCTTACCTCCTGCCTCTTCCAAAGGTTTAAAGAAATCCTTTCTCGTTTTTCCTCCCCATGGATCGTAAACTACTCTAACTTCCACCCCTTCTTTAGCTTTTTCAATTAGATGGTCGCGAAAAGCAGTCCCAATTTTGTCATTAAAGAATGCATAGTACTCTACATGAATATTATCTTTAGCATTCTTTATGTCGTCAAACAAGGCTGAGAATTTATCTTCTCCATTCAGATAAAAATTCACTTTATTCCCACGACAAAGTGGTGTACGTTCCATATTATTAAAATATCTTTTCAGTAATTTTTCATGGGGTGCCATTTCTTTTGGCTCAAATTTTTCATTATTTTCACGCACTCTTTGGGCAAGAATAGACAGATTATATTTATTTTCTTCTTCAAAACGATTTGTTGTCGTTCGATCAAGCCCTCTTCCTAAAAAAAGATAGCCAAGGAAACCAACCCCTGGTAAAAAGAACAAGAACATAGACCACGCAAAAATACTGGCAATAGACCTAGGTTTCCGAAAAATTGTCACAAGGGCAAGCAATGTGTTAATCGTTATTAGTGTTCCCATCAAACTATAGATTGTCGCAAGTGACATAAAATATTTCTCCATAATCTCCATAAAATAATATTATTTATCTAATTATATCAAAATTTATTGGATACTTTATTTATTTTATCTAAGCAAAATTTAATGTTATTTTTATAAGTATTATTGATTCATTAATTCTTAATGCATTTGTCTTATCTATACCATTTAAATAAACCAACTCTGAAAAAAACTATCTCAGCCTCTTCTTTGTCACGCGCCCTTACAGTAGCAAAAGAAAGCCTATCCGCAATACACACATCTTTTCTTTCAGTATCAAATTTTCAAAATTTATCTCATTGATTTTTTCTCCTCAAAGGAAATATTATATGTTATCAGCCATGCGGATGCATTTCTTGAACAAGAACTACCAGTAATTATTTTAATCATTTTTTCTCCTATTTTTTTCTTTTTAACGTGTGATATATGATTCAATCAAACTGAATAACATCTCCTAAATTAATTGTTCCATTTCTATCTGCTTGTTCATTTTCTTCAGTTAACCCTGAGTTATTGATATAGGATGGAAAACTTCACATAAGAATTCCAATAAGGTAGAATCCGGGCCATCCATTAAGTCAAACCGAGAGTCATTAAAAACACACCCAAAATTCCAAGCATCATTGTTAATGATATGTTGCCACATCTCTTCCTCTACGTTATTAAATCTTTCATCTGTTGTTACCATATTTTCTAAAGGATAGATCCTTTTCAAGAAATCTATTTCTTTAAGTCGTCCATAATATGGATAAAAGTATTTTTTATCACTTCCAAAATAGATCTGTTCAATACATCTATTTTCAAATAAGTCGAAAATATCATGACGTATCAATTCAGTAATTTTCATCTTTTCAATCTTTTTTATATTTATTCTAATAAAATTAATTGATGACTTTCAAATATAATAACAAAACAGTACTTCATTAATACTGTTTTATTAATACTTATGTAGCACATTTCTTTCAAAACATAATATAGCAAAATACAAAAATATTTACGATTAAAAGTTTTAATTATTCTACCGGATTCGTTAAATTTGCATGTTCTGCAATTAATTATGAAACAATATCGTTCGTTTTCGAAAATTATTGTCTCATTGAATCCGTTTTAGTGATAGTTGATTTTGCCACCCAAGTCCCACTATTAAATGGATTTTGAGCCATTGTGTTTGATTTTCAAGATAAAAATTTCTTGCCATTTTACTCAACTTAACCGAGTTAACAACTGCTCTTTAGAGCTCAGTAGAGCCGT
>JAFEHB010000524.1_pt1 | contig 25997 bp, 26 predicted proteins | sample 9267121 | NCBI WGS metagenome assembly JAFEHB01 (sample SAMN17103336, study PRJNA684904) | human gut metagenome | isolation source: diarrhea sample from child under the age of five | host: Homo sapiens | place: South Africa: Mafikeng, Mafikeng Provincial Hospital | collected 2019-09 | reverse complement strand
GATTTATACCGGTCACTGTACGGGAGGAAGAGCTTTTCGGATTCTACAGCAGGAGTTAGGCGATATGGTGGAGCAGTTAAAAGTTGGTCTCGTAATAGAAGCATAGATATTTCAAAAGAAATAAAGGAAGTAACGGGAAAGGAATCAACAGATGAAAAAATACAAAATCACAGATATTATTGAGGATGAATTCGGTTGTGAAGGACGGCCGGAAGGGGAAGAACCGATGGTTACGATTCTTCTGGTGGATGATACCGGAAAACAGCGCAGCATCCGCATGGCGGATAAGCTGGCTTATGAAAAGAAACTGGATGTTGGAATGGAAATGGAACTGCCGGAAGAAGAGATAATGACATTAAACGGAAAAGAATATAAAGTGAAAAAACTGCTTGGAAAGGGGAAAGGCGGCTATTCCTATCTTGTGACAGATGGGGAGAAGGAATATGTCCTGAAACAGATTCACCATGAACCATGCAGTTATTATCAGTTTGATAATAAGTTAGAGGCTGAAAAAAGGGATTATAAACGGCTTATGGAAATTGGAATTACCATGCCAAAGCTGCTTGATATCGATGAAACACAGGAACGCATTTTAAAGGAATACATTCCGGGAGATACTGTCTATCAGCAGGTGGAAAAGGACGCACTGCCGGAAATCTGCCTGCAACAGGTAAAAGAAATGTGCACAAAGTTATATGCTGCACATACAAATATTGATTATTTCCCTACAAATTTTATCCTGTGGCAAAATGTCCTCTATTATGTGGATTATGAGTGTAATGCCTATATGGAAGAATGGAATTTTGAAAACTGGGGAATCAAGTACTGGTCTAAGACAAAAGAATTCTTAGAATATGAACGGACCCATTAATAGGACTTAAGAGATTTCCTGAAAAAGAATCGTGCGGAGGTAGTTGCGATGAGTATTTTCGAATATGATAAAGTGGAAGAAGAAAAGAAACTTCGCAAAGCGGAGTTTGAGGCAGGGGTAGAACAGGGTATAGAGCAAGGTTTAGCACAAGGCATCGAACGTGGTGAAAAGCAGGCTTCTGTTAAAACAGCAACCCGGATGCTCCAGATGGGCAGCTTTTCTTTGGAGCAGATAGCAGAAATTTTTGTTATGATTATTTCGATGCTGGTAAGCTTCATGTTCTCGAAACGAATCTGCAAGCTTGATATGGTAGAAATCTTAAAAGGCGTAGAATAACAGCAGATAATAAAACAAAACAGCAAGACCTTTTCTTTTCAGAACCCTTGTGGTATTCTGAGAGAAAAGGTCTTTTTATCAGTTTAAGAGGACAAATGAAAAATACAGGAGAGAGAAAAATGCCAGTTTTTGACTTTAGTAATGCACCGGGCGGGAAGAAGACAGAGTCCGTATGCACTTATACAACTTTTCAGTCCAATGAGAAAGAGAAGACAGCGGAGGAGCCGATTCTCGTACTGGACAATAAGAGCCGTCATTGGAAACATCATTCCGGAGGAGTGTTTGCAAACCAGAGCCAGCAGACTGCTTTTGAATTTAAAGAGGAAAGCGAGACTTACAGCGCAGATATTTTAAAAGTAGATGCACGTTTTGTCAGCCTGATTAAATGGCTGGGAGAAAATCATATCAGTGTGCGCCTTTCCGGAGAAAACCGGGAAGAGGGGTATGCTGTATACAAGATTCGGGAGACAACCTTTGGCGCAGGAACCAAATTGTCTGCAGAGGATGGATTTTTACAGTTTATGATAGAGAGACTTCTTGCCAGCAGTGCACCAACAGAGGAAATGGACGAGGAAGAAGAGGATGAAAATGGAGATGATATGAAGCTGACCAGCTTACAGAGCATTTCCGATTTTATGACCTGCGCCGGCAGAACCATGCCGGATAATATCCGTCTTTGGGCGAGAAGAAACCTTGCAGTAGCACGCTCCCATGAGGTATCACCAGAGGAACGCCGTCATGCCCAGAGAGCATTGTCAATTATGATGAATATCCAGTGGAAGAGCAATTATTTTGAGGCAATTGATCCGGTGGAAGCAAGAAAGATTCTGGATGAAGAGCTATATGGCATGGAGAAAGTAAAACAGCGTATCATGGAAACTATCATTCAGATTAACAGAACCCATACCCTGCCGGCATATGGACTGCTTCTGGTGGGACCGGCAGGAACCGGAAAATCCCAGATAGCCTATGCGGTAGCAAGAATCTTAAAGCTGCCTTGGACAACGCTGGATATGAGTTCCATCAATGACCCGGAGCAGCTGACCGGAAGCTCCCGCATTTATGCCAATGCAAAGCCGGGAATTATTATGGAAGCATTTTCCATGGCGGGAGAATCCAATCTGGTATTTATTATCAATGAGTTGGATAAAGCAGCATCCGGCAAAGGAAACGGAAACCCGGCAGATGTGCTGTTAACCTTGTTGGATAACCTTGGATTTACCGACAATTATATGGAATGTATGGTTCCGACCGTGGGAGTTTATCCGATTGCTACTGCTAACAATAAAGCCGATATCAGTGCACCGATTTTATCCCGTTTTGCAGTAATTGATATCCCGGATTATACCTCAGAAGAAAAGAAGATTATCTTCTCCCGTTTTGCACTGCCAAAGGTATTAAAACGAATCGGTCTGCATCAGGGAGAGTGCGTTGTAACAGAGGATGGACTGGATGCAATTGTAGAGCAGTTTAAACATACTTCCGGTATCCGTGATTTAGAACAGGCAGCAGAACATTTAGCAGCCAATGCCCTTTATCAGATTGAAGTAGACCATGTGCCATCCGTAACCTTTGATGCTGGAAATGTGAAGAAGCTGTTTGTGTAAAAGTGATTGGTAAGGAGAATAAGGATGAGCGGATATTTAATCAAAGATACAACAAAAGAAGAACGTGAGGCAATTGTTGCAGAATCCTTGGGAAATATTTCTGCAACCTGCGATGGATGCAGTGCCGGAATCGTGGAAATGTATCAGGCATACATTGATGGAGAGAAGGAACTCCGGGAGATTAATATGGAATTCAATGCCCGGTATGTAAGCGGCATGGAAGGACCGGAACGCCGGGGATGCCCGATGGAATAAAGGCGGTTTACATAATATAAAGGAGAAGGAAAAATGAGCAAAGAAAAAACAGAATACAGATTTAGCGTGCATGCGGCACCGGCAGTGATTAACCAGGTGATTCAGAATTATCTGGCAGCCAACCAGTATGTACAGATGCCAAAGCCAAATGCCAATTATTATTTCTTTAATGACCCGTGGATGAAGGGAAAACGTTCTATAGAATATTACATTCATGGAACAGAAGTGATTGTGCTGGCATATATGGGAACTTTTGAGAAACCAAGAGGGCTGGAAGGCTTTGTAGGTGCCATTCCAAAGAAATCTTTCCGGGATGATTTAGAACCGCTGTTTGTAGAACTGCATCGCATTGATATGATGGGTATGGCACCACAGCAGGGAATGCCAATGCAGCAGGGAATGCCGATGCAGCAGGGAATGCCGATGCAGCAGGGAGCACCGATACAGCAGGGAATGCCACCACAGCAGGGCATGCCACCACAGCAGGGGTATATCCCGCCACAGAACAGTGCCAATCAGTTTGTGGAGAAATCCAGAAAGACAAGGGAGAACTGGACGATTGCAGGTTTTGTAATCAGCTTGGTGGGACTGCTGTTATCCTTCTTTGGTATTACATACGGAGCAATTATAATTGTGCTGGAATTCTGGTGTGGATTCCAGGGCTTACAGACGAAGAAAAAAGGACTTGCAATTGCAACCATTGTGCTGGCGGGAATCAGTGTACTGCTTTTAATCCTGTCAATCGTGTATACCGCAAGCCATCCGGTGAGAAGTTACAGGTATTATTAAAGATAAAAAATGAAAGTGAAAAGAGACACCCCGGCATTAAAACAGATGCCGGGGCTATTTTACGCAAGAAGCTGCTGCAGGCAGGCACTACAGACCGGTAACAGGAGGAAAAACCAACGGAAAAAATATTTTCTTAAAATTGCACTAAGTTTTCCAAAGAAACGTCCGATAAATAGATTAGACAGCAGAAATGCGAATCATTTCAAGGAAGAAAGGAGATGCCGTTATGCGTATAGAAGCTTATAACCAGATCGCATCCATATATAAAACAAGTAAGACTGGTAAAGTACAGCAGCCATATGGTGTAAGCACAGGCAGAGATGAAGTGCAGATTTCCCGGTTGGGAAGAGATTACCAGATCGCAAAACAGGCAGTCGCAGAAGCTTCGGATATCAGGGAAGATAAAGTAGCAGAACTGAAAACAAGTGTCCAGTCAGGAAAATATGATGTGGATTCCGGAGATTTTGCAAGTATGTTACTGGCAAAATATAACGAAATGAAGAAGTAAGAAGTGAGGATAAGCCGTGGCTAGTTTGATGGAGGATTTGGCAGATGTACTTCTGCAGGAAGATAAACAATATCAGGAGTTGATTGTTCTTTCAAAAGAGAAGACAGATGTACTGGTTGCCGGAAATGTAAAGAGATTGGAAGAAATTACTGCAATGGAGCAGGAAATGACAGATGTGCTTCATGGATATGAAGTGCGCCGCAGAACCATCTTACAGGATATGGCAGATGTACTGGGTAAATCAAAGGATGATTTTACCATTGAGACCATGATACAGATACTGGAATCACAGCCAAAAGAACAAAGCCGCCTTATTTCACTTCGGGATAAACTTCACAGGACATTAAAGGAAATGGCACAGCTAAACACACAGAATCAGGCACTGATAAAACAGTCCTTAGAGATGGTGGAGTTTGACCTGACCTTGTTTAAGAGCCTGAGGCAGGCACCGGAAACGGCAAATTATAACAAATCTGCATACAATACCGGAGATTTGTTAGGAAGCAGCGCTTTTGACACGAAACAGTAGGCAGGAGGAAAAGTACCATGGCAAATGGAATGGGAAGTTTATATATTGGTTCTTCTGGACTTCGGACAAGCCAGAATGCCTTGAATACGACAGCAAATAACCTTGCGAATGTTGACACAACCGGATATGTGCGCCAGCAGGTCATTCAGGCGGACCGCCATTACAATACATTTGATAAAAATGCAGCAATCAGTAATCAGCAGTCCGGACTTGGTGTAAGTATTGCAGATGTCATTCATTCAAGAGATATATTTTTAGATAAATCATATCGTACAGAGACTGGAAGACAGTCTTTTTATTCCGCATGCTACTCTGCAACCAATGAAATTTATACTTATTTTCAGGAGTTGGAGGGAGAAGCATTCCAGGATAGTATCTCGTCTTTATATACTGCATTTGAAGAGTTCTCCAAAGATCCTTCTGATTCGGTAAACCAGAACCTTGTAATGCAGAAATCGAGTCTGTTTATCAGCCGGGCGAAAGCCGTTTACACAAGTTTACAGAACTATCAGAATAATTTAAATACAAAAATTTCCAAAGATATTGACCGGATCAATGAACTGGGAAAGAAAATCTATGATTTAAATGAGAACATTGTAAAAATCGAGGCCGGTGGAGTCGAGACTGCAATGGAATTAAGGGATCAGCGGGATAACGCATTGGACGAACTGGCAGGTCTGGTTCATATCGACTATGATGAGAAATACGATGGAACTGTATTTGTTTCAATAGAAGGTGTTGATTTCGTAAATCGTGCCCAGGTATATGAGATGGGAAAAAGCGTAGATGACGAGACCGGTTATATTACACCATACTGGCCGCAGATGTCAGATACGAATCGTGGACAGACAGCCGATGTATTTAACTTTAATGTAGATATTTCGTCTGCTTATAACACTGACATCGGAGAATTGAAGGCACTGGTAATGCAGCGTGGAAATTATGTGGCAGATTACCGTGATATAGAAGGAAAATCCCGTCAGGAATATAATGATGGTGCAGGAATGTCTGTAATGCTTTCTACAGAAGCAGAATTAGACCAGCTGGTACATAAACTGGTTACAGCAATCAATGATATCTTCTGTCCGAATGTAAAATATGCCGGCACAGATTTAACCGGAACAACAGCAGATGGAAATGCGTTTACCATTACACAGGGGATGAAAGTTTTAGATACAGATAACTGCGCAGTAGGAAGTGATGGAAAGCTTCCACCACAGGAGCTATTTTCCAGGGTAGGAACGGATCGCTATACCGAGGTGAATGTAACGGATGCGGCTGGAAATACCAGGACATACTATGTATACAATGAGGAAAGTGCAACAGATATTTCTAAAATGTATACCTTGTCCAGCCTTAAGGTAAATGATGAAATTATCAGCCAGCCATCTTACATCCCGCATCTGACACAGGATAGTAATAATAAACAGGTAGCGCAGCAGCTTGGTACCGCATTTACAGAGATGTGGAAGAAGAGTGAGATTTCTTTGAATCCAAATGCTACCAGTAAATGTACCTTTATGGAATATTATGCACAGATGATTGGTGAAACAGGAACAGCAGGTTCTGTTTACAATACCATGTCAGAGACACTGAATAACACGGTAAATACCGTTGATAATAAGCGTCAGCAGGTAATCGGAGTTTCTTCTGACGAGGAACTGACCAGTATGATTCAGTTCCAGAATGCTTACAATGCAGCCAGCCGCTTTATGAATGTGGTAAGTGACATGATAGAGACATTAATTAACGGATTGTAATATAGAAGAGGTGGGAATATGCCGTCACAATTTTTTGGATTAAATATAGCAGCATCTGCATTAAATGCATTTCAGGCATCTGTAAATACTGCTGCCAATAACGTATCTAATGTACAGACCAAGGGTTACAGTAAACAGGTAACGAATAAAGAAGCCGGTGAAGGAATGCGTGTCAATGCAAAATACGGAACCACCGGAACCGGAGTAAATGCGGTTTCTGTCACACAGCTCCGGGACAGTTATTATGACACGAAATACTGGAATAATAATGGAAACCTTGGATTGTATCAGAAACGTCTTTACTATATGGAACAGATTCAGACATATTTTACAGATGATGATACGGAAAAGGGTTTTTCCACATTATTAAAAACCATGTTTAACAATCTGGATACCACACAGCATACGAACTTTGATGAGAATGTAAGAAAGCAGTTTATCGGAAGTGCCCAGAGTCTTGCCACCTATTTTAACGGAGTTGCTACGAACCTTCAGGAATTACAGGGAACCTTAAACAATGAGATTAAGTCTACTGTAGATAATGTAAACTCCATTGCGGAGAAAATTGCATTGATTAATAAGCAGATTAATCAGGTGGAAATTAATGGTGGACATGCCAATGAGCTGAGAGATAAGAGAGCACTTTTGGTGGATGAACTTTCCGCAATTGTTCCGGTTGAAATATCAGAAGTGCCGATTACCAACAGTAACTATCCGGATATGGATCTTGGAATTAATAAATACACCGTGAAAATTAATGGACAGACCATGGTGGACGGATACGATTACCGTACCCTCTCTTATGAAGCGAGAGAGCAGAAGATTAACCAGACTGATATTGATGGATTGTACGACCTGACCTGGTCAGATACCGGCGTAAAATTCAATGCAGCCAGTGCATCCATGGGTGGAAGCTTAAGAGCCTTATTTGAAATGCGCGATGGAAATAATGCAGAAAACTTTACCGGAAAGATAGGAACAGAAGCCGGAAGCATCCAGAATACTGTCGTAGATGGAAGAACGGTAACACAGATTACCATAAAGAATCCATCTATGACGGATGTAGAGAAATTGTCTATTGCGGAACAGGGAATCATAACAGTATTAAATAATGATTATCTTTATTCCGATTTTACAATAAATGCAGATGGAAGTTATACTTTTACATTAAAGCAGGAGTTAAATGCATCCCAGAGAAGCAAGTTCTTAGGAGAGAGTGTCAGCATTGGAAAGAGTGTGGATGCTATGGGAATCCCGTACTATATGTCCCAGATGAACCAGTTCTTAAGAAGCTTTACCAAGGCATTTAATGATATTGAGCGGGGAGATGCAAATGATCCTGCAGTGGATTTAAATGGAAAAGAAATGGGAAGCTTCTTTGTAGGAAAGAGAGCTTTAGGCGGAGAATATGATTTTACAGATACACAGATATCCTCCGGTTCCAATACCTATTATCAGCTGACAGCATTAAACTTTGCTGTAAATTCAGAGTCCATAACAGACCCGGGAAGATTTGCAGCAGTAACCAGGTCAGAGTACACCGATGGTGTGGATAAATATACATTGCTGGATAGCTTGAAAAAATTAGAGAGTGATACCAAGCTTTACCGTGGAACGGGGGCAGATGATTTCTTACAGTGTCTGCTTTCGGATATTTCTGTAGATACAGAAGAAGCGGAGCTTTTCAGCAAGAATTATTCCAATATAGAGTCGACTATCGATATGCAGAGACAGTCTGTATCCGGTGTAGATGAAGATGAAGAAGCACTGGACTTAGTAAAATTCCAGAATGCATATAATCTGGCATCCAAGATGGTTTCTGTTATGGCAGAGATGTATGACAGATTAATCTTAGAGACCGGAGTATAAGGAGGTTTGTTAGAATGAGAGTAACCAATAACATGATCATGAGCAATACCAAAATAAATATCAATGGAAACAAGACCAATGTGAATACATTGAATAATCAGATGACTTCACAGAAGAAAATCAGCAAGCCATCTGATGACCCGGTTATTGCTATCCGTGCACTTCGGCTGCGCAGCAGTTTAAGCCAGATTAATCAGTATTATGAAAAAAATATTCCGGATGCAGAGGCGTGGTTAGATGTTACCGAAACCTCTCTTACTAACATGAAAAAGCTGCTGACTACCATTCACACCCAGTGTGATGCAGGAGCCAATGGAACACCGACGGAAGAAGACCGCAAGACTATTTTAAAGCAGTTACAGTCCTTAAGTGACCAGATTTATTCTGAAGGTGATGCAGATTATGCGGGAAGAACAGTATTTACCGGTTATAAGACGAATTCAACCTTAACATTCCAGTCAGACAGCAAAGAGACTTATAATATCAGCGAGTATTTATCGGCAGATAAAATAGAAGAGTATAATTATTCTTATGGAAATGTTAAGACGCCGACAGCTGCAGACGTAGCTGCAAAGACAGCACCGGGTACACCGGAGAATACTACACTGCACAGATTACGCCTTTCCTATGATAATATTACCGATATTACTGGTGGAAAAATCAGTTACAGTTATACAGACACAGCAACCGGACAGATGACCACGAAGGAGCTGAATGTTACCACTGTTACCACCAGTGATCTGGAAGCGTCTTCTTATGCAATAGCAGATAATGACATTGTATTTAATAAAGACACCGGTGAATTTCTGATGGGAAAAACACTTGCATCCAATCTGAAATCATTAGGAGCAACGGTTTCTATAAATTATGATAAGACCGGATTTTCCAAAGGAGAATTAAGACCGGAGAATTATTTTGACTGTACCAATAATACAGATGCGGCTAATCCAATCCAATATACTAATTTTGAAAATGGAAAGAGAGTCCGGCAGGATATTGAATATACCATTGCATCGAATCAGACCCTGGTGGTAAATACACAGGCAAGCACAGTGTTCAACTCTGATATTGCAAGAGATTTAGATAATCTTACTTCCATTGTGCAGTCAGCGATTGACGCACATAGTGTAGTGGACAACATTAAGGAAATGAAAGGCTTAAGCCAGTATTCCTCAAAGGACGACCAGGAATATTTGGAAAGCTGTCTGGCTGCCGCCCAGAAACAGGCAGATTATGCAGACCATCAGCTGCAGACAGTGTTTAACAGGGGACTGACAAAATTTGAAGGCTATATGTCAGATGTAAACCTTGCAATCACGGATGTGGGAAGCAAGGGACAGCAGCTTGATATTACAAAGAACCGCATGTCTAATCAGCAGCAGACGGTAGAGGCATTAAAATCAGACAATGAGGATAAGGATTTATCAGAGATTATCATTGACTATACTTCTTCCTATACTGCATATCAGGCATCTTTACAGGCGGCTGCTAAATTAGAAAGACAGACTTTACTGGATTATCTGTAAGAAAGGAGAAACTGGCATGAAAGCAGCAACAAGATTGTTTGGGGAAATAGAAATTGACGAAAGCAAAATTATAACATTTGAGGACGGAATCATAGGATTTCCGGATATGAAGAAGTTTACCTTAATCTTCGATGAAGAAAAAGAGGGCAGACCATCCATTTCCTGGTTACAGTCCATGGACGAGCCAGAGATAGCATTTCCGGTAATGGATCCGCTGTTCGTTTGTGAAACATATAATCCAAGTGTGGAAGATGAATTGTTAAAGAACCTTGGAACCATAAAAGAGGATAACCTTTATGTACTGGTAACAGTTACCGTGCCACAGGATATCAAAGAACTTGCAGTGAACTTAAAAGCACCGATTGTAATTAATACAGACACAAGAAAAGCGAGTCAGATTATCGTAGAGGATGACCTGCCGGTAAGATACAGAATTTATGAAATTTTAGAAGAAGCAAAGAAGAAGGCAGGTGAATAAGATGCTGGCATTAACAAGAAAAAAGGGAGAATCCCTTGTTGTCAATAACAATATTGAGATAACAGTACTGGAAATCAGAGGAGACCAGATTAAAATCGGCATCTCTGCACCGAAAAATGTGCCGGTATACCGGAAAGAAGTATATTTACAGATTCAGAAGGAAAATGAAGCTTCTCTTAAAGCCGATGGGTTAGAAGCTTTGAAAAATTTACTGTAACCGCTAAATAAATTTACGGGTTCTACCGATATAAGAGTTAGAACAATGGTAAACGGAAATGACAAGAAGCACATGGAGGTGTAAGCAATGTCAATTGAATCAATTAGAAACAGTGGATCGGTGTATCAGGGAAGTTCTCCGGTTCAGGGAACAATAAGAGAAAGTTCCACAGTAACAACAGAAGGATTACAGACAAGTGCAGATGAAATACAGCAGGAAAATGCCAGTGTATTAGAAAATGCAGCAGCACAGGGTCAGAATCCAACAGAAGAAGAAAAAGCAACTGCCTCTTCTTCGGAACAGGTTAAGAAGGCGGTGGAGAGCATCAATCGCAGCCAGGCTCATACAGAAGCAATCTTTGGTATCCACGAAGGAACCAATCGTGTCACTATTAAGATTGTGGACAAAGAGAGCAAGAAAGTGATTAAAGAATATCCGCCGGAGAAGACACTTGACATGATACAGAAGCTCTGGGAGATGGCAGGGCTGATGGTAGACGAGAAGAGATAGGAGGTACTTAAGATGGCAATTCGAGTATCAGGATTAGCGTCAGGAATGGATACCGAGTCGATTGTTACACAGCTCGTATCTGCATATAATGTAAAGAAAAATACATATGTAAAAGCACAGACCAAGCTTTCCTGGAAGCAGGATGCATGGAAGACATTAAATAAAAAGGTAAAGAGTCTTTACAGTAACATGACAAGCTTAAAGTATAGTTCTGCGTATAAGACCAAGATGGCGTCGGTGTCGGATACTACTAAGGCAAGTGTCAGTGCAGAGGGTACTGCTATAAACGGAAGCTACAGCTTAAAGATTAATCAGGTGGCAAAGTCCGGTTATCTTACCGGCGGCCAGTTAGCAGCTTCTACAACCAGAGCAACCAAGCTTAGCGAGTTATTGGGTGATGACAGCTTTGCCGGTGGAAAGATTGAAGTGACATCTGCCGGAAAGACCAGCACTATTGAAGTGACAGCAGATACAACCGTAAGTAATTTTGTATCTAAATTAAATGACGCAGGCGTAAAAGCATCTTATGATGCTACGAACCAGAGAATCTATGTAGCAGCATCCGGCACAGGAGCAGCCAATGATTTCAACCTGTCAGGAGTAGATGACAATGGAAGCACAGCATTAAAGGCACTGGGCTTGAGGGTAGCTTCCAAGAGCAATACAGAGAATTATAAGTCATGGGCAGCGTATGATGGACAGGATATAGCGCAGATTCTTGCGGATCTGCAGAATTCAAAGGATGCAATCTCAGCAGCCAATAACAGCATTACACAGTCGCGCTCTAAGATTTCCGGTTATACAACAAAGGTAAATTATGCATCTTCCTATGAGACCATGATGAATGCATATAAGGGACTTGATAATGCAGGAGAAATCCGTGATTTGGATGAACTGACAGCTATGTCCAAAGCTGATTTATCCAAAACATATGAACTGGATGATGATGGAAACTTTAAAAGAGATTCAGAAGGAAAGCTGATTGTAGCAGACGATACAGTCGCAGATGATAAAAAAGCAACCGGTACAGACCGCCTGAATGCCCTTGCAGCCAAAGCAGGTCTTGTTGAGAAGAAGGATGAAAATGCCGGAGAAGATGTAAAACAGGTTACCATTGCAGAATTTGCGGCAGCAAAGGCTGCAGTAGACAAGTATGATGCCCAGGCAGCTGATGACACCCTGACAGCTGATGAAAAAGCGGATATGAATGATTTCATTACCAGTGTTCAGCATGCTTATAAGGGGGCAGCAGATTCAGAATATGCATCCATAGAAGAACTTACCAATGCATACAATGATAAGATTACGAAAGAGCAGGACAGTATTACTGCCCAGAATCAGATTATCAGTGACAATAAGGCTGTTCTTGAAAAATATGCCCTGTTAGATAACGGGGAAGATCAGGCGACGCTAGAGGCACGTATTTCCTATGCGGTAAAACAGCTTGCCAATGCAGCTGACAAGACACAGTATAATACGGATGCAACCCGCATAGATGGTCAGGATGCAGAGATTTATGTAAATAATGCAAAATATACGTCATCCTCTAACTCCTTCAGCATTAACGGACTGAAGATTGAGGCGCTGGCTTCCACCGAAGGTAGCGAGATTAATGTGACGGTAAAGAATGACGTAGACGGTGTATACAAGAAAATAAAAGATTTCTTAAAAGAATATAATTCCCTGATTAATGAGATGACTTCTCTTTACAACGCAGATTCTGCCAAAGGATATGAGCCGTTGACAACGGAAGAAAAAGATGCCATGACAGATTCTGAAGTCGAGGAATGGGAGAAGAAGGTAAAGAGTGCATTGCTTCGCCGGGATGACAGTCTGGGTAATCTTTTAAATTCCATGACCAGTGCCATGTATAAGGGATATACTGTGAATGGCAAGAGTTATAGCCTTTCCAGCTTTGGTATTTCAACCCTGGGATATCTCAATGCAGATGAGAATGAGGAAAATGCTTATCATATTGATGGTGATGCAGATGATTCAGCGGTTTCTTCTAAGACCAATAAGTTAAAACAGATGTTACAGGAAGACCCGGATACAGTTACGGCATTCATGCAGCAGCTTGTTACCGGTGTATACAATGAGATTGATACCAAGATGCGCTCTAATTCTCTGAGCAGTGCAATGACTGTTTATAATGATAAGCAGATGGCAAAAGAGTATAGCAATTACACTACCACCATTAAGAAGTGGGAAGATAAGATTACTTCGATGGAAGATTCTTATTATAAGAAATTTGCAGCGATGGAAACTGCACTGGCAAAATTACAGCAGTCTACATCCTCGCTGTCAGGTCTTTTAGGTTCATAAGAGCCGATAAATGTCAGTCACAGGCATAGACCGGTGATAATGTGAAAATACATGGAGGTAACACGATGACAATGAACAATGGATATGCAGCATATCAGAACAGTAAGATTATGACTGCTTCTCCGGCAGAATTGACACTGATGCTTTATGAAGGTGCCATCAAATTCTGTAATATTGCAATTATGGGAATTGAGGAGAATAATATCCAGAAGGCCCATACAAATATTGTAAAAGTAGAAAATATCATAGAAGAGTTTCAGGCAACCTTAAATCATAAGTATCCGGTTGCAAAGGACTTTGACAATGTGTATAAGTACTTACAGGAACGCCTGGTTGAGGCAAACATGAAAAAAGATAAAGAAATCTTAGAGGAAGTACTGGTACACCTTCGCACCATGCGCGATACTTGGAAAGAGGTAATGAAGCTTGCACACAGCAAATAACAGCTATATTGAAATCTTAAAACAGAGCCTTACGAAAAAAATAGAACTGCTGGATACAATTATGGCATTAAATGTATTGCAGAAAGATATGCTGGAAAATCCGGATTTAGATCCGGATGAGCTGGAAGAAAATCTGAACCGTAAGGCGGATCTGGTAGAGCAGTTATCAAAGTTAGATGACGGATTCAGTCAGATTTATGACCGGGTTCGAGCTGATTTGACAGAGAACCGCGGGGTATATTCGGAAGACATTGCTCAGATGAAGCGGGATATTAACGCAATCATGGACAAGAGCACTGCAATCCAGAGCCAGGAAAAACGCAATCAGGTATTGATGCAGCAGAAATTTACTTCCGTGAAGAAGCAGATTAAGGAAGTAAAGAAATCCAGACAGGCGGTGAATTCCTATTACAGAAATATGATGAAAATGGGAACACCGGATTCTACGTTTCTGGATAATAAGAAGTAGACTGGAAAAATTTAAAAAATTTTTCCATTTACTATAAAGTATCGAGACAACCGTCCGATATATATAACAAGTAAACAAGATATTGTTACTTAGCAGATGGATTTGAGGAGCGTACGGCCAATAAGATATCTGCAACAACAAACAAGTAGTCGCAAGGAAGCGACGTTAAATTCAAGGAGGAATTAATTATGGTAGTACAGCACAATTTACAGGCAGCAAACACAAACAGACAGTTAGGTATCACAACAAGTGCACAGGCAAAATCAACTGAGAAATTATCTTCCGGTTACAAAATCAATCGTGCAGCAGATGACGCAGCAGGACTTTCCATTTCTGAGAAAATGAGAAGCCAGATTCGTGGTCTTAACAAAGCTTCTTCAAACGCACAGGATGGTGTATCTTTAGTACAGACCGCTGAGGGTGCATTAAATGAAACACATTCTATCTTACAGCGTATGAACGAACTTGCTACACAGGCAGCTAACGGAACTAACACTTCTGTAGATAGAAGCGCTATCCGTGCTGAGTTGGATCAGTTAACATCTGAAATCAACCGTATCCAGTCTACTACACAGTTCAACACAATGAACCTGTTAGATGGTACATTCTCTGGAGCAACAAAGAAGATGAAATTACAGGTAGGTGCCCTTTCCGGACAGTCTATCAACTTCTCAATTGCTAATATGTGTGCAACAAAGATTGGTCTTAAGACAGCTTTAAGTGTAAGTACATTTACAAAAGCTGGTTCTTACATGAAAGCAGTTCAGGATGCAATTGAAGTTGTTTCTAAACAGCGTTCCGCAATGGGTGCTATCCAGAACCGTCTGGAGCATACAATTGCCAACCTGGATACCACATCTGAGAATACCCAGTCAGCAGAATCCCGTATCCGTGATACAGATATGGCTTCTGAAATGGTTACATACAGCAAGAATAACATCCTTGCTCAGGCAGGTCAGTCTATGTTAGCACAGGCTAATCAGTCTACTCAGGGTGTATTATCCTTACTTCAGTAATCATAAGTACTCAACCATAAAAGTAAAGCTGACCCAAAAGGGTCGGCTTTATTTTTTACTTTACAGGAAATTGCTTTCCTGTAAAGTAAAAAAACGCTCCGCGAGGATGCGCACTGCGGCGTATAAGGTAGATGTCGCAGGTGCGAGAATGTGCCAAGGCACATTCTTTGTTACACGGGTAGTGATAATTATTTCCTTAGTGACGAAAAGATTAGTATCATGTAGAATAGAAGAAAAGAGATAAGACGAGGTACTCTAAAGTGGAAGCAGGAAAGTATAGTCAATTACAAGAGGAAATGAAAGCAGTAATCCGGAAGCTGTATCAGAACCAGCAGGAAGAAACTTATCCATGGATTGGTGCACATATTCAGGAGATAAAGGATAGCCTGTTAGAACAAATTACATATTATACAGAAAAAGGTGAAACCGACGTAGCAATACAGGAACAGGCAGTTACTATATTGGAACATTTGATTCATGCATATCAGAATCATCAAATCATGGAACTGGCAGATTGCCTGAACTATGAATATGGCAGATATATGGGATGGGAGATATAATATGACGATATACGAAAAGAATATGCAGGCAATCCGGGAACACCATATAAGACTTCATGAATATCTGGAAACGGCACAGCCGGAGCAATCAGTAGAGATACGTTATGAAGCTGCGGAAGATGAAACACTTTATCCAGTTGTGACAAAAGGTGGGCTGGAATACCGGTTAAACAGTAAATATAATCCAAAGGAAGCATCCATGCAGTATATCAGCCAGTTTGAAAAAGAAGGCTCCTACAGTGTGTTCTTTCTTTTGGGATTTGGAGACGGAAGAAGTATTGAAGCATTGGCACAGACGCTGGATGAAACCATGACGCTTATTGTATATGAGCCATCCGTTGCTATTTTCCAAAAAACATTAGAGACCTTTGATTATACCGACCTTTTAAAGAAGAAAAATGTGTATTTGATTGTAGAGTCAGAGAACATGCTGCAGGAATATTTGGAATCAGGTATCAGCTTTAACAATATCCGAATGCTGCGCCTTGGCATTCTTCCAAATTATGATTCCATTTATCCCAAGGAATGTAAACATATGTTAGAAACGATGATATATTTCATGAATAAGACGAAGATATATCGGAATACCATCTATAATTTCAGGGAAGAGTTTGCGGCACATGCCTTAAGTAATATGTATGATTATCTCTGGCAGACAGATACCCATTATCTGAAAGAACGCCTTGCGGAGGAGGATTTAAGTGATGTTCCGGCAATCATTGTAGCAGCAGGTCCGTCTTTAAATAAAAATGTACAGGAGTTGAAGCGGGCGAAAGGAAAAGCATTGATTCTTGTGGTAGATGCAGCACTTCGTGCAGTGGTAAATGCCGGGATTACACCGGATTTGGGGATAACAATTGATGCAAGAGTACCAGAACGCTTTTTTGAGGGGATAAATATCAGTGCATTTCCATTTGTTTTTGAAGCAATATCGAAAGAAGATATTGTCAGAAAACATACTGGAAAACATTTTTATGATGATTTTCCTTGCAATATAATTGCTAAGATAGTAATGGAAAAGAAAAAATATTGCCTGGAAGAAATTCCGACAGGTGGTTCAATCTCTACTAGTGCTTTTTCACTGGTGAAAGCACTGGGGTTTAAAAAAATTGTTTTTATTGGTCAGGATCTGGCTTTTACCGGAGGTCAGACCTATAATAGTGGGTTGAAAATGGAACAGAAAGAGGATGAACAGTATCAGAAGAAACGTGTCATCGTACAGGTAAAGGGCAATAATGGAACCATGCTGGATACAGACTATCAGATGGATATGTACCGGAAATGGATTGAGAATGAAATCTTAAAATTGCCGGAGGATATTACGGTAATCAATGCAACAGAGGGTGGTGCGAAAATAGAAGGCGCAAAGGTAATGACACTAAAAGAGGTCGTTGATTCCTGCACGAAAGAAATTGATTTTGAAAAATTATTGCAGGAAGTACCGTTGGCATTTTCAGAGGAAGAACGGCAGGATATTATCAATGAGATAAAGAAAGAGCCAAAGCATCTGGAAGAAGTAAAGGAGAATATTAAGAGGGCAACGGAAGTGGCAGAGCAGTTAGAACAGGCATCCAAATATGACGATATAGAGGAGCAGAAGAAGCTGCTGACAGAATTTGGCAATTTCAATGAAGAAATCCAGAAAGAGCCGGTGCAGGATTTGTTATTATATTATAACAGCGAAATAGAATTCTCCCTTGGAGATGATATTTTATCTGCAGATTTAACAATACCAGACTTATGCAATAGGGCAAAAGCCTGGTACAAAGGCTATGAAGCTGCGGTAGACCGCCTCATAGCAGATTTACATGAAAAATTTATTGAACGTTTATAGAATGGATAACATGGTCTGAATCCTGTGCTCAAAGGTGTGGGCATCTAAAATTTTACCAAGAGCGTTGGCAGCAATCTGCTGACGTTCTTTTTCGCGGGAAAGATAATAGCCGGCATAAGTTTCTGCTTCCTCATAGGAAGAATAATAAATAAAGTCTTCTCCTGGAACAAAATAATTAAGAAAATCCTCCTGATAATTCGTCAGAAGGAAACCACCGCTACCCATAATATCGAACGCCCGCAGAGGAATACCCTTTTGTATGCTACGCAAGGTAATGTTAAGATTAATCTTTGAATGCCGAAAAACCAGGGGCATAATCTCATAATAGTCAATGGTTCCCATATTTTCTACTTTGGGAAGCTGCGGAGTAGAATTGTTGGTATAAAGTTTCACTTGATGCGAACTGGAAAGCTTTTTTAAGATTGCAGTGCGGTCTAATTCAGCCAGTTTCCGGGCAAGAAAATAGTTGGCATAAATATAGCGTGGTGTTTCGATGCCGTCCTCGTTTGGCGTATATGGAACGGATTTTTGTATGTCACTTAAGACAGTATCATTTAATAAACCGGGAATAAGGAATTCACCATATACCTGCTGCTGGGCTGCAAGAATCGCATCGAGGTATCCCTTTGTAAAGGCAGGAAGCTTCTGATATAAGCGGTCATAAAGCAGGTGGTCTTCGTTATAAAGAGAACCAACAAAAGAAATCTCGGAAGAGATTTTATCAAGAATGGAATCCGAAGCCTGCATATTAGAAAGTCTTTTTGCATTTGCGGCAAGCGGCAGATAGAATACCCGATCAATTCCACCCTGCTTTAATTCTTCGTAAATCGGATAATCAAAAAGAAAAATATAATTGGTGGGATAAGTAATCGTAAAGGAATACAAAGCCACCAGCGGACTGTCATAAACATAGGAAACATAACGGAGATTATGCCGATGGGCGCAGGTAGCCAGAATCGGATAATAGTTAAAGGAAAATACAAAGTCGTAGGAAGTACCTTCTACGGCAGCATCAAAAGCAGCATCATAGGCGGCACTTTTGCGGACATTATAATCCTCGTGCATAAATAAATCCGTTTCAATTTCACAGTTATGAAATGCTTCTAACATATCTTTTTTGGCAAAAGCCGGTGAATCAAGAAATAATATTTTCATAGAGTTCCTCGTAAATAAATGACATAATTTATGCTTTGAAGTATATCATTGTTTGAAAATATTGTCGATATATATAAAAGAGACAAATATGAGAATGTAAGGAGAAACTAATAAGTGGAAGAAAAATTGCTGGAATTGATACAGAAAATTGCAGAAGTAAAAGGAGACAGCAATGCAGAAGTAGAACTGGAAAATAAAATAGCTTTTGAGACTGGAAAAATGGAAGGATTGTCTTTGACAGAAAAAGAAAGTATTGTAAATACAATTGCTGCGAAGCTTGGCGGAGAGCTTTATACAAATATCTTTTTTGCATTCTGGTCATGGATAGTAACAGAACAGAACAGTTACTTAATGAAACAGGTAAAAGAACTCATAAATTCAAGTAACATAACCTGGCAGGAAAAATATTATCTGGCAGATCAGATAAATTTTGACATGTTTAATAATATTCATCTACGGACACCTGAATTGGAAGAGCTTGTGGTTGAGTTGCATCATATGGCAATCCATGAGGGAAAACAGTTAGTAGATGTTCCGGCGAGCATTGGGGCGGTAGAACAGAATGCCAAAAATAAAGACCTTGTAATCATACTTACCAGTCAGTTTCTTTCTATGAATCATGGACCGACCAAAACAGCATTGGACAGAGCCTATATTCTGCAGAAATATTATGGGAAAAAAGTATTCCTGATAAATACTGCTGAGATGCGGGGAATGGCAGGAGAGATGCCGGTATATCCGGTACGGGTAGGAAGCTATATGCCACATTGGAATGAAGTGGAAGAGATTACTTATCAGGGCGAGAAGATAGCCTTTTTTCAGTGCTATATGGATATGCCGAATATCGAAGATACCCGGGCTCTGGTACAGACCATATGGAAGCTGAATCCTGCAATGTGCCTTAATATTGGAGGGGGAAGTCTGGTGGCAGCCTGCGTAAATGAATTCTTGTCAACGGCAATTATTGCCACAGTGCCGTCCGGAATTCCATTTCCTGAGTGTGATATCATCTGTATTGGACATGCGCCGACATCGGTGGAAGAAACAACTCTTAAGAACTACGGTATAAAAAAAGAAAATGTTATAGTGGGAAGATTTACATCCTCTTTTAAACCGAAGCAACATACTTATGTGCGGAAGGATTTTGGACTTCCGGAGGATGCGTTTCTGCTGGTGGTGGTCGGACTGCGGCTGACAGAGGAAATTTCCGATGAATTTGTTGCAATGTTAGATTCTGTTTTATCAGAGAAAATACAATGTGTAATCATGGGAAAAATGGTTAATTATGAGGAACGTGCAAGACAAAATGAAAAGTTCAGAAAATATGTGCATAATCTTGGACTACAGGAAGATGCACTGGCAATCTATTCTCTGTGCGATTTATATCTGAATCCAATTCGTTTAGGAGGAGGAACGTCAGCGGCAGAGTCCATGTCGGAAGGAGTTCCAGTACTGACAACAGATTTGGGAGATGTAGCCTTAGAAGTAGAGGATGCTTATAAAGTAAAAGATTATGAAGAAATGAAACAGCGGATTTTTGAACTGGAAGCAGACCACAAACAGTGGGAAAAATGGTCACAGGCAGCCAAAGAAAAAGCAGAGGAACTGACAGATTCTAAGACAGAATTTATTAAAATTATAAAACAGATAGAAAAATGTATGGAAAGTAAGGATAAATAAAAATAACTAATTAAATTAATAAAAATTACCGATATATTCTATATGTTGAATAAAAGAACAGAAGATGGAGGAATAAAAATGTTAGATGGAAAAACTATTTTGGTTACAGGTGGAACAGGTTCATTTGGAAACCAGTTTGTAAAATATGTATTGGAAAATTATAATCCTAAAAAGATTATTATATATTCAAGAGATGAGTATAAGCAGTTTATTATGAGAAACAAATTCAAAAAGTATGATGAAAAATTGAGATACTTTATTGGAGATGTAAGAGATCGTAACCGTTTATATCGTGCTTTTGAAGGTGTAGATTATGTGGTACATGCGGCTGCATTAAAACAGGTTCCATCCTGCGAATACAATCCGATGGAAGCAGTAAAAACAAATATTGATGGAGCAATGAATATTATTGATGCGGCATTAGATTGCGGAGTGAAAAAGGTAGTGGCACTTTCAACAGATAAGGCAGTAAATCCAATTAATCTTTATGGCGGAACAAAACTTGTTTCAGATAAATTGTTTATTGGAGCAAATGCTTATGCTGGAACAAAAGATATCAGTTTTTCAATCGTACGGTATGGAAATGTTGCCGGCAGCCGTGGCTCAGTTATTCCGTTTTTCAGAAATATTGTAGCAAATGGAGGAACAGAGCTTCCTATAACGGATTATGCAATGACAAGATTCTGGATTAGTTTAGATGAAGGCGTTCAGCTGGTAATAAAGGCATTATCTGAAGCAAAGGGAGGAGAAACTTTTATATCTAAAATTCCTTCATTTAAGATTACTGATTTGGCTCAGGCAATTTTACCTGGATGCAAGATGCCGGAAGTGGGTATTCGTGAAGGAGAAAAATTACATGAGGTGATGGTTACAAAAGAGGATTCTTTATCAACTTATGAATATGATAAGCATTTTATTGTATATCCTCATATGGACTGGTGGAATTCGGCTAAGATTCAGGCTGGTGGTAAAAAAGTTGAGCCGGGTTTTGAATATAGTTCTGGAAAAAATTCCCAGTGGCTTTCTGTTGATGATTTGAAGAAATTGTTGAAAGATGTGGAGGAACATTAATTAAGGAATGAATATTGCAATCATAACAGCAAGAGGTGGAAGCAAAAGAATTCCACATAAGAATATAAAGAAATTTTGTGACCGGCCTATTATAGAATACTCCATTCAGGCTGCAAAAGAAGCTGATATTTTTGATACTATAATGGTTTCTACAGATGATGAGGAGATTGCCCGGATTGCAAAATCGGCAGGAGCAGAAGTTCCCTTTATGCGAAGCGAAGATACATCGAATGATTATGCAACAACGGCAGATGTTTTGAAAGAAGTATTGAAAAGGTATAGTGAACTGGGAATGACTTATGAGAACGTCTGTTGTATATATCCGACAGCCCCATTTGTAACAGGAAAAAAATTACAAACAGCATTAGATATATTGATGAAGGAGAAAAGAGACAGTGTGATGCCTGTAACGTCATTCTCATTTCCACCACTGCGGGGAATGGTGATAAAAGATGGAACTTTAAATTACAAATGGGAGCAATATGCAATGATGCGTTCACAGGACCTGGAAGAAATATATCATGATTGCGGACAATTTTATATGTTGCGAACAGAGCCATTTCTACATACGGGAAAAATGGTAACCGGGAATACCGGAGCGTTGGTTATTTCTGAACTGGAAGTTCAGGATATTGATAATGAGACAGACTGGGAACTGGCTGAGATGAAATACCGATTGTTAAAAAAGAGGGGTAGATTATAAAATGGAAATTAAAGGGCGCAAAATAGGAAAAGGTTTCCCAACATATATTATTGCAGAAATGTCTGCTAATCATGCAGGAGATATTTCACGGGCAAAGGAAATTATATGTGCAGCGAAGGAAGCCGGAGCAGACTGCATTAAAATACAGACATATACGCCGGATACATTGACAATTGATTGTGATAATAAATATTTTCATATTTCAGATGGGACATGGAGTGGGGAAAATCTATATCAGCTATATCAAAAAGCTTATACACCATGGAAATGGCAGGAGGAATTGCTGGAAGAAGCTGAAAAAGTAGGGATAGATTTCTTCTCAACACCATTTGACAATACGGCGGTAGACTTTCTGGAGGAAATAGGTGTTGAATTTTATAAGATTGCTTCTTTTGAACTTGTAGATATTCCACTGATTGAATATGTGGCATCTAAGGGGAAACCAGTGATTATGTCAACTGGTATGGCTACTCTGGCTGAAATTGATGAGGCAGTAACAGCAGTGAAAAGGCAGGGAAATCAAAATGTGGCATTGTTAAGATGTGCAAGTGCATATCCGGCGATAACAGATGAAATGAATCTTAGGACAATGCAGAATATGGGAGAAACTTTTAATGTGCCAGTAGGACTGTCTGATCATTCTATGGGATCGGTGGGAGCAGTAACGGCGGTTGCACTTGGTGCCAGTATTATTGAAAAGCATTTTTGTCTGGACCGTTCCATTGAAAATCCAGATTCTTCATTTTCGATGAATCCCAAAGAATTTGCTAGTATGGTAAAGGATATCAGACAGGCAGAAAAAGCAATTGGAAGAGTGCAATATGGACCGACTGAACAGGAAAAAGGAAATTTACAATTCCGTCGTTCTATATTTTGTGTACAGGATATACAAAAGGGACAAAAGATAACCGAAGATAATATAAGAATTATCAGACCAGGGAATGGTTTGCAACCAAAGTATTATAAAGAAATATTAGGACAGACTGCATTGCGGGATATAGAAAGAGGAACGCCGCTTTCTTTTGAGATGATAGGAAAATAGAAAAATGAAGGAATATTTAAGAGAAGCAACAAAAGATGATGTGGATTTATTGTTTAAATGGACGAATGATCCTGCAGTGAGGAAAAATTCATTTTCTTCAGAAAAAATTACTTATGAAGAGCATACCAGTTGGTATAGAAGTCTGTTAGAGAATAAAAACTGTAAGCAATATATCTATATGTGCGGCGATTGTCCGATAGGACAGATTCGTATTGTGCAAAAGGAAAAAAATGCGGAAATCAGCTATAGTATTTGCACAGAAAAACGTTCACAGGGATATGGGGCAAAAATGCTTGAACTGGTGAAAAATCAGGTGTTTAAAGATTTTCCAATGGTAGATAAACTGACTGGACTGGTAAAAACGGATAATCTTGCATCAAAAAAAGCATTTGAAAATGCAGGATATAAAGAAAAGTACAGCATGTTTGAATTTGTACGAGTGGATTAAAGTAATGGATGAAATATATATAAGAACAGATATGAATAATCAGATTGCAACCGGACATATGATGAGGTGTCTTGCAATTGCAGCCGCATTGCAGAAAAATAGGATTAAAGTAAACTTTATTGTTGCAGATGAAAGTGCTTTGGAACTTTTGAAAAAATATGGATATAAAGCTATTATACTATATACAAAATGGAATAATAAAGAAGCAGAATTGCCAGTTCTGAAGAAATATATTCAGAAGCTGAATATTAAAAAAATGCTGATAGACAGTTATGAAGTGACAGAAAAGTATTTAAGGGAAGTTCGCAACCTTGTTCGAGTAATGTATATAGATGATTTGAATATATATCCATATGAAGTGGATGCTCTTGTTTGCTATGCAAATTACTGGAAAAAATTTCATTATGATCAATCAGACAATAAAATAAAGAAATATTTAGGAGTAAAATATGCTCCGTTACGAAGTGTGTTTTGGAATTGTGAATCTCATAAAATTAAGAATAGAGTAGAATGCTTGTTATTATTAACAGGTGGAACAGATCCATATAATATTATTCAGAGAGTATTAGATGGTATAGAAAGGGACAACTTCTTAAGAATTGAGGTTATATGTGGAGTTTATAATCAAAATTATGATAGTTTGAAAGAACAGTATGGGAACGAAAAAAGGATTTTTTTTCATAAAGCAGTTGACAATATAGAAAAATATATGCAGGAAGCAGATATAGCGATTTCAGCAGGTGGAACAACTCTCTATGAACTGTGTGCGTTGGGTGTGCCAACAATATCTTATGCGTTTGTAGATAACCAACTGGACAATGTAAAACAGTTTCAAGCAGATAATATTATTGATTATGCGGGAGATGTGAGGGAGGAGAACATTGTAGATAAAATAAACATGTATTTAAAAGAATACATGAATGACATGGAACTAAGAAAGAAGAAATCATTGCAAATGCAAAGATTTATTGATGGAAAGGGTGCAGAACGTATCGCAGAGGCACTGATAGCATTATAGATAATTGGAGGCAGTATAGATGATACCATATGGAAGACAGACTATAGAAGATGATGATATACAGGCAGTGATTGAGGTGTTAAAATCTGATTTCTTAACAACGGGACCGAAGAGTACAGAATTTGAAGAAGCAGTAAAGTCTTATACCGGAAGCAGATACGCGGTTGCAATATCAAATGGTACATCAGCATTGCATGCGGCTTGTTATGCAGCAGGCATTGGACCGGGTGATGAGGTAATAACTACACCACTTACTTTTGCTGCATCAGCGAATTGTATATTGTATTGTGGGGGAACACCAGTATTTGCTGATATAGATTCGAAAACTTATAATATAGATCCAGCAGATATTGAAAGAAAAATAACGGCAAAAACAAAGGCAATTATTCCGGTTCATTTAGCAGGACAGCCTTGTGACATGGATTGTATTCATGAGATAGCCAGAAGACATCATTTATTAGTGATTGAAGATGGAGCACATGCTTTAGGATCTGTTTATAAGGGAAGAAAAATTGGAACATTATCAGATCTTACGACATTTAGTTTTCATCCGGTAAAACCGATTACCACCGGAGAAGGTGGGATGATTATGACGAATCAAGAAGACTTATATCAGAGAATGCTGTTGTTCCGTTCTCATTGTATTACAAGAGATCCCAAATTGATGACAAGAAGTGATGGACCGTGGTTCTATCAACAGTTGGATCTTGGATACAATTACCGTATTACAGATATTCAATGTGCACTTGGAATAAGTCAGATGAAGAAACTGGATCGTTTCCTTGCAAGAAGAAAAGAATTGGTTCAGAATTATAATGAGGCATTTCGAGATAATAAAGACATTATTACTCCATATCAGATGGAGGGAACCGAGAGTGGATGGCATCTGTATATCATACAAGTTCCGCATCATGACCGAAAAAAGGTATTTGAACAGTTAAGAGAAAAGGGAATTGGTGTAAATGTTCACTATATACC
>JAFEHB010000310.1_pt2 | contig 26073 bp, 18 predicted proteins | sample 9267121 | NCBI WGS metagenome assembly JAFEHB01 (sample SAMN17103336, study PRJNA684904) | human gut metagenome | isolation source: diarrhea sample from child under the age of five | host: Homo sapiens | place: South Africa: Mafikeng, Mafikeng Provincial Hospital | collected 2019-09 | reverse complement strand
TAGCAATGTCGGTAGCCTTGTAGGCATAGATGCATGGAGAGTAGTTCCAGCAAGCCAGACCTTCCCATGAGGTGCGTACCAGGGGATAGAGCTTAGGCTCGAAGGCAAAGTGCAGGGTGGCACCTTCCTCAAGAACGAGGTTGACATGGCTCTTCAGCTCAATGGCTCCTGTGTTCCAGGTACCCTTAGGAATGATTACCTTTCCGCCTCCCTTCTTGGAGACAAGAGAGATGACTCTGTTGATGGCCTTTTGGTTCTGCGCAGCGGTAGCTGTGGTCTTGGCACCAAAAGAAGTGATAAGGAACTGGCGCTCGGCAATTTTGGGCAATTGAATGCTCTGCTCGATACGCTTGTACTCATTGTCGTCCCATCCTGCTGCAAAGGCGCAAGCTGGCAATAGGAGAGCGAGCAATAATGTCTTTAAGTATCTCATAATTTGCTTTAAAATAGATAATGATTAATACTGTAGTTGTTATTTTCGCCACAAAGATAATGAATTTATTTCGTAATGGTTGCGTACACAATGTTAAAAAACTCATTTTCCTTCGAAAAAGCTTGGCGTTCTCAATAATAAAGTTTATATTTGCAGCATCTTTTACAAGATTTCAATTTTCTTTATTGAAATCATTATCACGAGGTTGGTGCATCCTGCACCAACCTCTTTTTGGTATATATATAATTGAATTTTAGCAAGTTCGGAAGTTATAGAAGTTAAAGAAGTTATCACTTATCTCTTCAGCCACTAATTGTTAAAAAATAGTGTGAAAGATAATAAAAAAGTCTTCTTGTTTGGTGGTTTTTGATAAAAGTACTATCTTTGCAGTGATTTTTAACATTCGTAACACAATAAAAACAAATAGCCTATAGATTAAGATTTCTACTTGAAGAAACTAAAGAGGTTAGAAAAATGAGAAAACTCGAAGAAATGACCGATGAGCAACTCGCCTTGGCTTATGTCGAGGGCGACAATCGGGCATTCGATTTGTTACTGTCTCGCAACGAGGTGAAACTGTTCGGCTATATCATGTTTGTGGTTCACGACCAGGAAAAGGCGAATGATGTCTTTCAGGAAACATTCGTCAAGGTGGTTACCAAACTGCAGCAGCGCCAGTATGTGCCCAATGGCAAGTTCTTAGCATGGTGCATGCGCATTGCCCACAATGTGATGATGGACATGTATCGCGACAACAGATTGCAGAACATCGTGGAGACTCCTGATGACAACGACATGTCGAAGATAAGAGACGAATACGTGGTCTTCGATAATGCGGAGAACACTATCGTGCGAGGACAGGTGATGTCGGATGTTAAGAAGATGGTCAACCTGCTGCCACCTACCCAGAGGGAGGTGGTGTATATGCGTTATTACCAGCAGTTGTCCTTCAAGGAAATCGCCGAACTTACGAATGTAAGCATCAACACCAGTCTTGGCAGAATGCGTTACGCACTCCTTAACCTACGTCGTATGGCTAAGGAGCACGATGTCTTCTCGAATATTACAATGTTTTAAGACCGTGGATGGTGGCAAGAGGGTCTTTGCTCTTGAACACATAACTGCCACTCACCAGAATATCGGCACCAGCCTCTATCAGGCGGGGAGCCGTTTCTGCCTGCACGCCACCATCAATCTCTATCAGTGCTTTCGAGCCTGATGACTTGATGAGTTGGCGCAGTCGTGCCAGCTTGACTATGGTGTTCTCAATGAACTGCTGTCCGCCGAAGCCTGGATTCACACTCATCAGCAGCACCATGTCCACATCGCAGATGATGTCTTCGAGCACGCAGACAGGTGTGGATGGGTTCAGCGTTACACCGGCTTTCATTCCAGCGGCATGAATCTGCTGTATGGTACGGTGAAGGTGGGTGCATGCCTCGTAGTGCACATTCATCATCATTGCGCCCGCCTTGGCAGTCTGCTCTATGTACTGCTCTGGGTGGACAATCATGAAATGCACGTCGAGAGGCTTGGTGCATACCTTTGACACCGCCTCAATGACAGGAAATCCAAAAGAGATATTGGGCACGAAAACTCCGTCCATGACGTCGAGATGAAGCCAGTCGGCTTCGCTCTTGTTGATCATCTCTATGTCGCTTCTCAGGTCGATAAAGTTGGCAGACAACAGAGATGGGGATATGATTGGTTTCATTCTTTGTTCTTATTTTAGTTGAGGCAGAACGCCTCGTAACGTCCATTCATTTTGATAGCGCGATAAGTGTAGGCTATCTGTTTGATCATATTGATAGTCTTTCTCGACGGTCTCATTTCATCAGAAGTAGAATATTGCTTCATAGGCGTTTTATTATATGTTAAGTTCTTGCTTTTGTTAATATAACGACGTCTTTGCCACTTTATTATATTTCAGCAGAAGAATATTCTAAAAAAATGCAAGCGGCTTCGATGCCCAACGCAATTGCTTTCGTTGCTCATCGAAGCCGCTTTCATCTGCCATCGAAGCCGCTTGGCATAGAGGTTGTTGTCCCCATGATAGGGGGAGGAAGAAGTCTTGTTTATTTACTTACCTTTTTAGTCTTTCCATCGGCATACTTGACGATGTAGATTTGTCCGCGTTGCATCTCCTTGCTGTTGATGCGACGGCCCAGACAGTCGTAAACTCCCATTACCTGAAGACCTTGTGTAGTAGGAGTAGAGATACCTGTCGATGTAAACTGCAACTCAACACTATTGGATGGACTGCTTTCCCCAAAGCTTCCTGTGGCACTTACTGCATAGGTGTTGGTGCCATCCAAAGGAGCAGGGTCTACATAGTCGGTCGTTGTACTGGTGGCAATCTTGATGCCGTTTCGATACACGTTGTATCCGGTGATATTGTTGGAACTGCTGCCCAAGATTTCGAGGTTGTCAATCTGCCAGTAGTAGCTCAACCCCATGTTGTCTGTATCATAGCAGTGGAATCGGATCTGCATTTCTGCTGACTGATAATCTGAGAGGTCGAGGGTAACCTTGGTGTACTTGCCTGCCACCGATGCGGCTAAATCAGTACAAGCATTGAAAATGGGTGTCCATGACTTTCCGTTGTCCTTGCTTACCTCCACATTATAATACTGTGGGTTTGTGGGTTTTTTCCCTGCTGCTGGAGTACGAGAATAGAAGCTCAGCGTCTTGCCGTAAGCGAAGGTCTTAGATGTGAAATATTCATCTTGGTGAATATCCTCCCATGCGGAATACATTGTAGCAGCATAGCTTCCCTCGTATGGTCGGTAAAAGCCCTTGTTGGGGTCGCCTTTCTGCCATCTCCATCCACGATCACCCGAAGTGGTGACAACCCAGCCATTGGGATTCTCTGTGTTCTCAAAGTCATCGTAGAGGAGCGTCTCGCCAGCCGAAGCCGCAGTCCAAGACAAATGGATGCCGTCGTCTTGTACACTTCCTGTCAGTTGTGATGGAGCCGTTATGCTGTTCGACAACTGGGTGATGGTCAGTGGTGCCTCCGTGCTGGCAGTCTTCACCATGATGGCAGCCGTTCTGTTTTGTGGCTCATTGTTCTCACTGTTTGTAGTGAAAGTGACCTCTGCATTTCCTGTACCCTCAGTCTGGCTCACAGTGATCCATGCAGGAAGGTTCTCTAAAGTCCAAGTCTCGTCAGAGGAGATGGTTACTGTAGCCGAACTCTGTGCGCCTCCAGCCAAGGTAATCTCTTTCTTGTTTAGAGAAAGGTGGTTGGTAGATTCGTGCAGATAGAACGAGATGGTGCTTCCGCAAGTAGAAATGTTGCTGATGGCAAAAGGTGCTTCCTTGCCATTGCTATAGAAGGGCTTGGCTGTAGCCTCGCCACCAAAAGCAGTTCTTCCACTCTCGGCACTGAAGAAAGCCTTTGTGATATCACCATCCGATGTGATGGTTCCGTTAGGGCGGAAGATGTACTGTTCGTCGAGTCGGGTAGTGCCATTATAGTTGACGTTGCCTCCTGTGTAGGCAGGGTTGATTCTGTAAATAAGCAGACCCGAACCAGGAAGACTCTTGTCGAAACCTTCCTTTTTGCGATATTCCACTACGAAGTATTCGTCGCTTCCTACTGGTTTGATCTTGTAGGCAATGTTCTCTTTGCTGCTGCCACCTACGGGATTCAAGGTGTAGGTACCAGCTGCGGAAATCTCTGGTATCTCGTCAATCCATTTACAGTAGCGATACTTGGTGTAGGCTGTCATGTTTTGTGCTACGAGCTGATTGTCTGACATCAAGTCCCATATTCCTACAGGGTTGAGGCTTCCTGAAGCATGATACAGATCGTAGGTGCCCAATGAGTGAGACATCTCATGGCAAAGAACTCCGGTGTTGAGGGCGATGCCTTCGAAGTTTTCATAACCATTAGCCTCGTCGAAAACCATGATGTAGCCCACCAACTTCTTACCTTTTATATAGATAGCCTTTTCATCAGGCAAAGCCAAGTCCTTGCGTTGTGGCCAGAGGATGCCTCGCTTGTTGCTCAGTTCTGATTGTCCGCTGAAGATGATGCACAGGTTATCTATGTAGCCATCGTCGTTCTTGTCGATGTCGGTAGCGTCAGCCACGTCTTTCTCTATATAGTTGGCTATTTCTCTTACCAATGCCTGCATGCGTGCTTCACCCTCGGTGTCTGAGTTGTAGCCAGAGGGACGCAATGTGGCATCATACTTCTGGTAGTATGCTCTTTCGTAACGTGTCTTGTAAGACACAATCTTGGTGTCAGTAGTAACAGGATAGAAGGAACTCTTCCATTCCAACTGGTTGTAGGAAGCCTGTCGGAAATAGTTGTATACCGAGTTGTCGGTAGCATTGCTGCCGTTGAACAGGTTCTGATAGGTGTCTATCGTATGTTCAAAAATACTGGCATCCTCGTCGGCAAAGCGCACAAAGCACACCGTATTGCCAACGGTTCCTGTGTTCTTGTTGAATGCTCCTGCCTGGAATGCAAAGAGGAGACAAAGAATGGTTAGTGCTAAAGACTTCTTCATAGTCGTACTTGTTGGATTGAAAAAAGTGCCATACCCATGGTACGTTTCGCCCATGCGATGTGGCACTTTATGAAATAAAATTATTAGAGAGCTACCTTGATAGCCTTGCCGTTGATGCTGACGATGTACAGACCCTTTGCAGCCTGAACATGAGCATTGGCAGAGTTGGCGTGGAAGTTAGCTACCACAGCACCACCCAAGTTGGCTACTGTTACAGCGTCGCCCTGTGAAAGTCCAGAGATAGAAATCTCATTACCTGCTGTGCTTACCTTCACTCCCTGAGCTGTTACAGTATTGATGCCTGTAGAACCTTCTACCTTTGTAACGGTAGTCTTGTAGATGCTTGTGCCAGTAAACTTAGGATACGCTGTCGAAGTCATGGTGACATATACGGCATCCTGTGCAGTGAGGAATGTAATCTTGCCATCAGCAACCGTGTAGTCGGTGCCTTCTGTCAGAGCAGTTTTGTCTGACTTGTAAACAGCAAATTGGGTGTTCAAAGTGGCACTTGTCTGTGATGAGAGGTCGAGTACATCACCTACCTTGTAAGATTCTGCTATGACATAGTCATTCTGTGGAGCATAAGAGAAACCTCTTGCCGCAGTAGTTGCGTCAGGAGCAGGGAGTGTAGCCAATGTGAAGTTATTCTTAGAGATGTTCAAAGTCTTCATCTTGGCACTTGGCAGTTTGATTTCTGTCAACTGGTTACCCATCAGATTAAGTGTTGCATTGCCTGCATCTTGAATACCTGAAGCGTCAATGCTTGTCAGTTTGTTGTTGTTAAGACTGAACAAAGGTTTAGATGCAGTGTTATTACCTATCTTAACTGAGTTTAGCTCCATGCCAAGGGCATATACAAGTTTAATGGTTGGATTGGTGGATAAATCCAATTCGCCAGTAAATTTGTTTTGGCTGATTTTTAGAGTCTGTAATGCCTGATTTTTAGTGATGTCTATTGTTGTCAGGAGATTATTGGAAATGTCCATAGTTGCCAGTTTGGTACATTTGCTGATATCAATGCTTGTCAACTGATTGTTGTTGATGGTCAGCTTCTCCAACTCTGTGTTCTTTGTCAGATCAATGGTTGTCAGTTTGTTGGTATAGGCAGACAAATCTTTCAAGGCTGTAGCCTTAGTTACGTCCAAAGACAATACTTGGGCACCATCTACTCTTGATGAACATTCAAAATAAACAATGTTATCGCCATAGATTTTCACCTTTCCTTCACCAGATACGGTACCAGAGACATCAACCTGGTTCCAGCCATCGTAAGCAGGAATCACTTCAGATGTGACTTTCTCTCCGTTACCCCCCCAGTCTATTTGTACTTTTCCTTCAGTGGCCAGTCCGATGGTAAAAGTTCTGGTGTTACCATCTACCTCTGCCTGCAATTCAATGGCAGGTTCTGTCTGTGCGAAGGCTGTCATTGTACTGATGACAGCCAACAAAAGTGTAAAGAACTTCTTCATACTTGTAGTGTTTTATGTTGATAAATATAAAAGTTTGCGGTCATTTATTTAATGACCTTCTTGATGTTATTGCCTTGCTTGACAATGTACAAGCCCTGCTTCTGACCCTTCAAGGTGTTGCCTACCTTAACGCCATCAATAGTATATACCTCCTGTGCGGCTGTACCCTGTGTCTGTATGTTGGCAATGCCTGCAGTCTCCTGCTTAGGAGTGGTCACCTTGATGCCGTGGATATAAACTTCATGTTTGGTTGTATTTTGGAAATAAACGTAAACAGGCTTATCTGACTTGATGGTAATATTGTCGTTTCCGTTTGTCAAGGTCTCTAATCCTGTTTTGGTTGTATTGCCTGCCCCTGCAAATTTTTTAAATCCAATTAGGTAAGCTTGACGTACGCCATAATCAGTAAATGTAGTCTCTGAATTATCTGTACTTAAAAGACGGCATGTAACTTGATTATCGCATGAAACATTCATGCTGAGTGTAGAACAAGAAGGCAGGCAAAGTGCTATACCGCCACCATTGGTAGCCCCCACAGCACTTGCTGCGGATAAGATGATAGCTCCTTTTTTATAACCATCAGCACCCAACTCGCCGCCTTTTCCGTAGCCAATCGCATCAGGATCAACTGTAGTCGGAGGATATGTTGGTATTTGGTCAGCATAAACCATCTGGATGATTTTGCCTTCAGGGTCTACTTTGTAGTCTTCTTCATTGCAGACACCAACGTACTGGTCAACAATCTCCTGGCTATTGAACCACAACCAGCCATTTTCGTCGACTACTGAAGCAGGAAAAAGATTGTACTCCTGTGCTTGAACTCCGATAGCGCTGAGTAATAGCGCCCATGCTAAGTAAATTTTTCTCATAAAGATGATGTTTTTTGTTAAGGAATGTTCTTTCGTCAGCATCTTGTTGACGAAAGAACTATTATCCGTTGTTTATATTGAGTGTTTTGTTGCTACTTCTGAAGTTTCGTATGTACGGAAGTTATAGAAGTTAAAGAAGTTATCACTCCCTTCGGTCGTTAGAAGTTATAGCCAACAGCCTTTTTGTTTGAATATCTATCTGTAAAGCATATGGCTTTAACTTCTCTAACTTCTTTAAATTCTTTAACTTCCCCATTTTCGAAAGTTGAGTTCTTTATTGTTCTGTCCAGTCTGGGTTCTGGGCAATGCCGTGATACTTGATCTCGCTCCAAGGAATGGGCAGATAGTATTGTTTTTTGTCGAAGACTCTCACACGTTTAGGGAAACGGTTTACGTTGCTGATGGTGTACTTGGTGTTTACCACCTCGTTGTTTACCACAGTTACGTCGACACGCATCGCCTTCAGAGGATTGGTCTCGCCGTTCATCTTCTGTTCTGCTACACCCCATCTGAAGAGATCCCAGTAGGTGGTTTCCTCGAAAGCCATTTCCACACGACGCTCGTTCTTGATGTCGTCGAGTGTAGGATTCTCGATATCGGGCATGTGAACACGCTGACGGGTCTTGTTGACATACTCCTTTGCCAAGTCTGTGTTTCCTAAGTCGTAGCAAACCTCTGCGTAGTCGAGCAGTGCCTCTGCAAATCGCCAGATGATGTAGTTCTGCTTGCTGGCATAGGTGTCGTTGTTGTCGATAGTCTGGCTTGGATCAACAAACTTGCCCATGTAATAACCAGTCAAGGTGACGGCAGCCGACGTAGAAGTTCCATAAGGTGTAAGGTCAACACCGGCAGTACGGTTTGTATAATGAATGTCCATCACGTGGTTGCGGTAGGTACATCCATCATACAGGATGTTGGCATAGAAACGATAGTCTCTGTTGTCGTATGGATGCTGTGCATCGTAGGTCTTGCCAGGCTGCATGCCATACTCGTCCACATGGTTCTGGGTAGGAGTGTAGGCTGCTGTCGTACCTGTAAAGAAAGGAGAGGCCGCGTCTCTATCGAGCTTATGACCAAACTTGTTGGCAAAGTCGCCATCATCAGAATGCTGTACCTCGAAGATAGACTCCTGTGAGTTCTTGGTCAGGAAGATTTTGCGATAGGCATCGCGGATCTCATCCTGTGTGGTGGCAGAGATAGGGATGAGGCTATACTGGTTCAGAGCGAAGAGGTCTTCGTAAGCCTTCTTGGCCTTCTCCAGCATGATGTGTGACTGGTCGTCGGCAAAACCTAAGTAGGTTAGTTCCTCACCCTTGTTCTGGAATACCTTACTGGCAGCCCAGAGGTAAGTTTTCGCCTTGAGCATGATAGCTGCACCCTTGGTGGCGCGACCTGTCTCGGTAGTGGCATGAGCCTGGGGAAGATACTTGGCAGCCTCGTCGGCTTCAGACACGATGAAGTCTACCATCTGCTGATAGCTTGCACGTGGGAACTTCTCTTCTTTGATGAGTGGGTTATAAGTGTGGTCGATGAGGGTTACACCGCCAAACATTCTCCACAGCATATAATAGTAATAGCCTCGCATGAAGTGCGCCTCACCGATGATGCGGTTCTTCTGGTCGCCATTGCTGATATTACCTAAATTTTCCAGCAAGGTGTTGATAGACTGAATCTGAGTGAAGTAGTTGCTCCATACATTGGCAGCCCATTTTGTAATCTCCTGGCTGTTGCCTTTCAGTAAGTCGCCATAGCCGGCGTTGTAGTAAGAACTCTTACCCACACTAATCTGGTCGCCAAACCAAGGCATATAATATCTTGACTTGCTCTTTACCAGCGAAATGCTGGGAACATAAGTGCTGAAGCCATTACTCATGCATCTGTACCAAGAGTTCTCGTATTCGTCGAGAAGCTGAGGATTACTCCATACCGACTTCTCGGAAATCTTGTCGAGAGGAGCATCCCTGAACAGGCTGTCGCAACTCGTCAGCACACCGGTGGTGGCTGCGAGTGTAATGATGGTTATGATTCTATTGAATTGTATTTTCATACTTTCTGTGTTCTATATATAATATAATGTGGTCTCGTTAGAAACCTAAGTTGAGAGTTACACCGTAAGAGCGCTGGATAGGGTAGCCACGGAGTGACTCTGGGTCCATGCTCTTCAGACTGCTGATGGTGAAGAGGTTGCTTGCCTGCAAAGCGATGCTGAGCGAAGAGAGGCTCATCTTCTTGACGATGCTGCCCGGGAAGTTGTAACCGAGGTTCAGCAACTTGAGGCGCACGAAATTACAGTCCTCAATCCAGAATGTAGACTTCTTGCGGTTGTTGTCGTTGGATGTGGCAATCTTCACGCGTGGATATTTGCCAGAAGGATTGCTCTCTGACCAACTGTCGGTAAGGTGATACTTCTGATACTTAGGCAGGGTACCGTTCTCCAATGTATAGTAGTCGGTAATGTTCTGCTTATATCCTGACTCGCCCTGGAAGATGGCATTGAGGAAGAAACCCTTGTATTGCATTCCGAAACGGAAGCTGAAGTCCATGTCGGGTTGTGAAGAGTTCTTGACGTAAATATAGTCATGAGAGTCGAGAACACCATCCTCGTTCTGGTCGATGTATTTGATGTCACCAGGAGCGAGGGTTGCATTACCCTGTCCGTCCTGATCGAGTGGCCAGTTGTCGATTTCTTCCTGACTCTGGAACAGACCTGCTGCCTGATACATCTGCCATACCATGCTGCTGGTTCCCTTACGGCGAAGGTTGGGCAGCTGGCTGCTCTCGTCGCCGAAGTCAAGATACTTGTCGTTGCTCTTTGACAGGTTGATTGACATATTGTACTTGAACTTGCCGATGGTGTTCTTGTGGCTGATGGTGAAGTCCCAGCCCCATGCCTTCAACTTGCTGAAGTTCTCAGAAGGATAAGCTCCGTCGGTACCTGTCGAAGGAGGGAAGAGATAGTCGGGTGCTGATGTAATTTTGTCGGTCTCGTAACGTACGAAGTAATCGAAAGACACACCGATGCGTCCGTTCCAGAAACCCATGTCCAAACCGAAGTTATAGTCGTGGGTCTTTCCCCATGACAGATCAGTGTTAGGATAACTCATGAGGGTGAATCCTGGACGGTAAACGCTTGAGGCAGAACCCTTGCTGCCGAAGCTGTAACCATAGTTGGCAGACTCGGTGTAGTTCTTCAGATATGAGTATGCACCCACCAAACCGTCATTACCCAACCATCCAGTAGAGGCTCTCAGCTTGAGGTTGGAGATAACGCCCTGCTTCCAGGCTTTGAAGAATTCCTCATTAGAGACAACCCATGAACCAGAGAATGATGGGAAGAAGCCCCATCGGTTTGAGGGTGAGAAGTTGGTAGAGCCGTCGATACGGAAACTGAACTCTGCAAAGTACTTGTTGGCGTAGCTGTAGTTGAGACGGCCGATGGTAGAGGCACGCTTGTTGATCGTCTCGTTACCAGAGAGAGTTGAGCTCTTGGCCACACCCATGGTCTCGGGCACAGAAGTCTTGTCGAGGTTCTTGCCTATCATATACTGATTGTTGAGTCGCTGGTAGTTTACGACCAGTGTGGCACCTACGGTATGCTTTGCCGCAAAGGTGTTGTTGTAGTTGATACCAGCCTCATAGAGCTGACTCTTATAGAAACGGTCGGTCTGCTCTAAGGTTGTCTTAGCCTTAGGATAAACCGTATTCTGGTCGATGGCAAACTCTTCTGTAGTGGCATCGTAGGTGTAGAGAGTTATAGGAGTGCTGTATCTCTTTTCTATACGATGGTTGTCATCGAAGGTTCCACGTACATAGGCATTCAGACCCTTTACCCAAGGAATGTCCCATCTCAGGTTGACATTCACAGTACCCATTCTTGACAGATCTTTAATGTATCCGCCCAAGCCACGAAGGTTGATGAGTGGGTTGCTACCATCGATACTTGCCAACTCGCCATTGGTAAACTCGTATACTTGGAGGGGAGAATAGCTATAGGCTGCATCCAAGGTTGTGTAGCTGCTGTTCTTGGAATTTGAGTTGGAGCCTGTATAGTCGACAGACAAAACGAGACCCTTGGTGAGGGTGGCATCCAACTTCATGGAGTAGTTGATACGGTCGCGGCCTACACCACTATAGAGACCATTAGAGTTGGCATAGCCTAACGAGAGATAGTATTTTACGTAAGAGTTGCCACCACTTGCTGAAACAGCATGAGTGGTAGAGTAGCCCGTCTTGTCGAGATAGTCTAAGAGGTTGCTGTCGCCATAGACGTTGGGGTTGGAGTGAGTGCGGATCTCTTCCAACTGCTCCTCAGTATAAGGAGCCAGGGTGCTGGAAGGTGAATTGGCAATAGCCTGGTTGCGAAGCTTGGCAAACTCGTAGGCATCGAGGAACTCAGGCAGTTTGGTAGCTTCCTGGAGGTTGTATTGGCCACGGTAGTTGATGCGCAACTTCTGGTTGCCCTCAGCACGCTTGGTCTGTACGAGGATAACACCATTAGCGGCACGTGCACCATATACGGCAGCAGCTGCAGCGTCTTTCAATACGGTGATGCTCTCGATATCATCGGGGTTGAGGTCAGAAAGACGAGTCTCACCATCAGAAGTGGTCGTACCGAATCTTGGCACACCATCGATGACGAGCAAAGGTGCTGAGTTAATACCACGGATATGAAGGGCAGCTTCCTTGGCAGTACTTGGGTCACCCGTAGAAGCCATGACCTGCAGACCAGCCACCTGTCCGGTAAGTGCATTGTCGAGGTTGGCGGTAGGCATCATGAGCAAGTCGTCAGCCTTGATGGTCTCAATAGAACCTGTGATAGATGATTTCTTCTGAAGACCATAACCTATTACGACAAACTCGTCGAGATGCTGGGCGTCTTCTTCCAGTTTCACTTCTATCTGTTTGCCAGACTGAGCGCTTACCTCCTTGGTCTTATAGCCAAGGAAAGAAATGACCAACTTACCCTGATGGGCAGGGATGGAGAAGTTGCCATCCACATCGGTGCTGGCACCTATCTTGGTGTCTTTCCACCTTACATAGGCACCAGTGACAGGCTCACCAGCCTGGTCGATCACCTTACCCTTGACGAAGTCCTGGGCGTTTGCAAATTGACATACCCACATGAAAGTAAGCATGAGTGCCCACTTCATGTAGTAGTGCAGTGTTTTGTTCTCTCTCATAAAAATAATTTATTTTCAAATATATAACTTGTTCTGGGGAGAATTCGGGGAGAATTCTTTTTGAGGAATTCGGGGAGTTAAAGGAGTTAAGGAGTTAAAGGAGTTAAGACAACAGCTTTACTGCTGAGTATGCTTCCAAAAAGACTGTCGGCTTTAACTTCTGAGCGAAGCGGTATCTTCTTTAACTCCTTAACTCCTTTAAACTTCTGAACTTGCGAAAGTAGTGTTACTTATTGTTCAGCAACTTCTCCATGAGAAGGATCTGATAAGAGTAGAAGTCACGGGTGCTGCCAGTAGCGGTAGCACGATAAGCACGATACTTGTTGAGTACACGCTGCAGGCTTCCTGTCATCAGGGCACCAGTCTCAGCATCGCTGAGCATGCTGCCACCATAATTGATACGTACGAAGCTGTCGGTCATATCGTTGGCACTGCAAATCTGCTGCGACATCTCGAGGTCGTTCTGCCACAACTGGTCGTCGGTGAGACCCTTGGTCTTCTTGCCTGTCTCGGGCTGCAAGCCAGTGCGCTGCATCATCAGATTGATGGCGTTAGACTGCAGAGCCTGCTCGGCATAAGAAAGCTTTCCACCCACAGGAGCCTTGAAGATCATGTTGGTCAGGTCGTTCATATAACTTTCGATGGTGTAGTTGGCGTTGGCATTTACCATTCCACCTTCCTTGATGCGATAGAGTGCTGTGGGGTTGAACAGTGAAGAAATGGTGCGCTTGCAGATGTTCTTGTTGACATCCAAACTCAGTTCCATCTTGTTCAGCAGGGCATGAGGTGTGAGCCAACTGTCGAAGCTGCGCATCTGTGCAAGCAGCCATGTGAGGGCTTCCTTCTGACGTGCCTTGTTGATGTAGTTCATGCTCTGAGCCTGACCGTCGCCCTGTCTGATCTCAGTATATTCGATGCCACCGATATAAGATGCCACATGGTTGATGTAGCGGGTGTACTGCTTGGTAACCTCACGATAGAGTTTCTCCAAGTCGTCGTATCTCTCGCCCTTCTCCATGGTCCAGTTCTCGAAGTTCTTCATCAGAATCTTCATGTTGCTGATACCATAGTTGCTGGCTTTGATATGGTCGTTTCCAAGGTCCTCGGTCAGGTCGGTTGGGTCTACAGTACCTAAAACCTGCTGAGCGCCAAACTGGAATTTCTTATCGTTGGCTTTTTCGGCAATCCATTTGTTAAGAGTAGCCACTTCCTCCTCAGGAGTATTGGCGCCCTTGATGATTCTGTAACCCCAGTTGATGGCATACTTGTCGTATACACCGATAACAGGAGGAGTAAGACGCACGCCTTTCTCCAAATCGCCAGGCTGGGCGATGTAGTTGTTACGAGCGTAGTCCATGATACTTGGTGTAGTGCCATACTGCTGGGTGAACTTAGGATCTCTGAGCTGCTCAACGTCGAAAGCATAGCTGGCACCCATGTTGTGCATCAGACCCAGGGTATGACCAATCTCGTGGGCTGCTGCATAACGGATAGACTCGCGCATCACATCATCATCGAAGGTGTTCTTGCGAACTCGCTTGTCTACAGCTGCAGTCTGGATGAATCGCCAGTTGTGCAACAGGGATACGATGTTGTGATACCAGATGACGTCGGCAGTGAGAATCTCGCCGGTACGAGGGTCTTTATGACTTGGACCCATGGCATTGGCGGTAGATGTAACTGCATACTTGAAGCAGTTGTAGCGCATATCGTCTGGATCGAAGTCTGGATCGTTCTTGGGATAGTCTTTAGCAATGATGGCATTCTTGAAACCAGCCTGCTCGAAAGCCTGGTTCCAGTCTTCTATACCCGTCTTGATGGTTGCTCTCCACTTCTCAGGGAAGGCAGAGTCGACATAGAACACGATAGGTTTCTGTGGCTCTACCAGTTCGCCGGCAAAGTACTTGTCCATATCTTCGGGCTTGGGTTGCAGGCGCCATCTGTTGATGTAGGTCTTGCTCTCCACCTTGTCCTTGGAAGAACTGTATATGTTCTTGTTGTTATTGAAGAAACCCACTCGGTTGTCCTGGTATCTCATAGGCATAGGATCCTCGGGCAGGACAAAGAGTGAACGGTGAACCTTCACAGAGTAAGGCTTCTTGATCATTCCTGTGGTGTTGAACGACAGGGTGCTCTCTATCTCGATGTTCTTAGGGAAAGTCTTCACGAAGTCGATGCTGGAAGCATCGGCAGAGAAAGTACCCTTGATGGCATTGGCATCGCCGAAGAGTTTAGAAAAAACAGAAACCTCTTTCAGTGGAGAGATGTAAGCCTCGTTGGTACCGAAGAAAGAAGTCACGTCAATAACGACATTGCCATTATTGCGTGCAGCAATCTTGAAACCTTTCATACGAGGATTCAAGAAATTCTTGTCGAAAGAAGCTGCGATAGGGTCGTTCTTGTCAACGACATTGTTACTCTGTATGAGATTGATATATACGTTTCGTTCGTCCTTTGAGAACTGTATGAGCAAAGGAGTGTTGATCATCTGTCCAGCCACAAAATCCTGTGTGTCGCTGGTGGCTGCCATTCTGTTGGCAAGGATATACTGGTGACTGAATGCAGAGTCGGGCAATTCAAAATACAGCTTGCCGCTTTTGCTATTGTAGATGACAGTAAACAAGCCTGTATCTTTCTTTCCGCCCTTGGTGACTTTAGCGTAGTCTGTTTTGGTGGAATCCGACTTAGCAGTCAGCAAGTTAAGGCTCTTTTTCTTGCTCTTGGCTTGGGTGTTCAGTGATGGGGGGGCAAAGCATATACTTACCGCCAATACCAATGTGGATAATTTCATAATAAATGTTTTTTCTTTTCGTTTTATTCTGTACGTTAATGTTTAATGGCGCAAAGTTACGTATAAAAAATGAAAAAACAACCATAATAAAGGAAAAAATATCGATTTGTAGCAGAATTAACAAAAAAAGTAAGCGAATTGATAGGATTTTTGTGATAAACCTTCTCTTATTACCCTATTTGCGAAAGTGGAGTATATATAATAAGGTATAGGGACGGAAAGAGGGATGGAAAAGAACAGAAAGTGATAAAAAATAATCGAAATTGCAATTTTTATCGACAAAAAGTTTGTAGATTGAAAGAAAAAGTGTAAATTTGCAATCGAAACAATAACGAAACAATATTATTCATAAATAATAAGCAAATGACAACATTCGTATCTTCAACAGCATGGTGGTGGCGTATCTCAAGATTGAAACAGTCGTGAGTCGATAAGCCGTGTGTGGATATGAAAATCCTAAGAGAGATAGAAAAGGCCTGCCGTAACTTGCGACAGGTCTTTTTTCTTTAAGGTCTGTTACAGGTAAATGGAGGGTTTGAACGAAGATAACAACAAAAAATATAGGAGACAAAACTTATGGAAATGAAGGACATTTTGAACAGAATGTTGAATCATGAGGAACTTTCCCGAGAGGAAACCAAGAACATCATCGTTGGCATCACAAAGAGTGAGTTCCCCGAAGAACAAATCACAGCCTTGCTTACAGGCTTGCAGATGCGTGGTGTGACCGTGGACGAGTTGTTGGGCTTTCGTGACGGAATCCTGGCGACAGGAGTTCCTGCCATCCTCGACTGCGACAGATATATAGACGTAGTAGGAACAGGAGGCGACCGTAAGAATACATTCAATATTTCTACCACCTCGTGCTTCGTCATAGCAGGAGCCGGATATAGGGTGGCCAAACATGGAAACTATGCTGCCACATCGGTGAGTGGAGCTTCCAATGTGATTCAGAATCATGGAGTGCAGTTTACTGATGATCTCGACAAACTCAACCGCTCCATCAATGAGGCTGGTATCGTGTACCTTCATGCACAGTTGTTTGCCAAGGCGATGAAGTTTGTCGGTCCTATTCGCAAGGCCTTGCAGTTTCCTACCGTATTCAATCTCTTAGGTCCTTTGGTCAACCCCAGTCAGCCTTCGTGCCAGTTGCTCGGAGTTGCCAATCTCGACCAGATGCGCCTCTATAACCAGGTATATCAGAAGATAGGCATCGACTATGGCATCGTCAACAGTATAGATGGATATGATGAGATTTCGCTGACCAGTGACTTCAAGGTAACAACCAACGACTATGAGCGCATCTTCAAACCTCAAGACTTAGGCTTCGAGATCGCCAAACCAGAAGAGGTTCGAGGTGGAGCTACCGAAGAAGAGGCAAAGGACATCTTTGATGCCGTACTTGAAAACCGAGCACTTCCTGCCCAGAAGAATATCGTTTTGGCAAATGCAGCCTTTGGTATTCAGGTGATGGAGAAGGGCAAGAAGAGCATTGAGGAGTGTGTGGAAATAGCACGCGAGAGTATAGACTCGGGCAAGGCACTTGCCACCTTCAAGAAATTTGTGGAACTGAATAGTTAAAGGTAAAAAGGTAAAAAAGTTACTATGTTTGCAAACGCTAACGCAATGACAACAGTTGGAAGACGCTCTTTGGAGGCTTTGCGCCTCCAGCCGCTGGGCAAACCACCGCAGTGTTTTTCATAGTTTTTTGCATAAAAAGTTGGTACGATAATAATTGGATTGTATTTTTGCAAGTGCAAACAAAACAAAGTACAAACACAATTAAAACCGTACCGAGATGCAAAGTAACAAAAAAAGTTTCAAAGGACAAAAGATTTTCATAGGAATTGATGTCCATGCAAAGACTTGGGCAGTGGAAACACTCACCGAGTCGGGCTTTACAAAGCGTCATGCCCAGGAAGCCTCTGCAAAAGTGCTCTTTGATTTTTTGAGTAAGAACTTCCCTGATGGGGAGTATCATGCCGTTTATGAGTCAGGCTTCAGCGGCTTCTCTACATATTACCAGCTGAAGGAATATGGCATCCACTGTGTGGTTGTTCATGCCGCAGATGTTCCGTCCACTCAGTATGAGCAAGTCATGAAGACAGACAAAATAGATGCGGGCAAGCTGGCTCGTGCTCTCCGCAAAGGTGATATAAAGCCTATTTACATTCGTGAGCGAGAGAATTTGGATGACAGAGCTGTGGTGAGACTCAGAAAGACCATCCAGAAACAGCTGTCTGGCTACAAGACGAGGGTAAAGCACTTGCTGCATACCAATGGAGTGAAGTTGCCTGCACGTTTTGACAAGCCTGGCACGCATTGGTCTCGTGCGTTCATGAACTGGCTCAAGGACGAGGTCGTACTTCTGTCATCAACACGCCTTTCCCTGGACTTGCTCGTCAACCAAGTGGAGTCCATCCGAAAGAACTTGTTGGAAGCAACAAGGGTCATGAGAATACTCGCTGCCACGGACAAGTACAAGGCCAACTACGAATTGCTGTTGAGCATTCCTGGCATTGGGTTCAATGTTGCCATGTGCCTGTTGACAGAGATATACGACTTCAAACGTTTCGGCAATGAGAATTGTTTTGCCCATTACCTCGGCTTGGTACCAACTTGCCACGATACAGGTGACAAACATTCAACTGGAGGAAAAACGTTTCGTGGCAATAAACTCCTTGGGCCGATGATCATTGAGGCGTGTTGGGTTGCCATCCACAAGGACTATGGACTTAGCCAAGCCTATTGCTCCTACAAACAAAAAGATGAAACCCCAGTTGGCAATCGTAAAGGTTGCCAGAAAGATGTCCAACATCATCTTCTCCGTAATCAAGAACGGCAAAAAATACGAACCATATAAATGGGAAGAATAGGATATTTTACAAAGTCTATTGGACTACTTCATACAAAGCGACTCCTGTTTTTTACTGACGGACTCTAAGTAGTGTCGTCTCTTTAAAAGTTTGTTGCGCTTTAACTATTTTTCTGAAGAAGTAAATTGTAGGACGCTTGGCGTGTCTACTTATAGAAGTTTGTCTGATAGTACTGTTGTGGCAGAGATTGAAGTCAGTGCATTTTTGTGCTGGTTAGACTTTTGTGACTTTATCCGAAAAAACTCAGAAATCATCGTACTCTCGTAAGTATTTGAATACAAATTAGTTAATAAACAATAAATATTTTCCAATTATTTGGAAAGCAACATAGAAGGTAAAAAAGTAAAAAGGTAAAAAAGTAAAAAAAGGTAGAACATGGCTGATATATTAGAAGAAATCGTAGCTCATAAGCGAATAGAGATGGAGCAGCGCAAGCGCTTCATATCTCCACGTCAGATGGTAACGCTGACCGACAGGAAGATAAAGGCTGACGAGGGACTTACCCCCGGAGGCAGCATGCGTGACGCCTTGATGTCATCATCCACAGGTATTATTGCCGAGTTCAAGCGCAAGTCGCCCAGCAAGGGATGGATCAAGAAAGAAGGCAAGGCGAGCGTTATTCCTTTGGGCTATCAGCAGAATGGAGCTTCGGCATTGAGTGTTCTTACCGATATCGACTATTTCGGAGGCTACGACGAGTATATACAGGAGGCCCGCCATGTGGGTGTTACCTTACCTATATTATATAAGAACTTCGTCGTAGAGGAATATCAGCTTTTGCAAGCCCGCTATTGTGGTGCTTCGGCTGTGCTTCTGATTGCTGCCTGTCTGACAAAGCAGGAATGTAAAGATCTTCTGAATATGGCGCATCAGTTGGGACTGGAAGTCTTGTTGGAGATGCATAACGCCCAGGACTTCGATTATGCTGAGTTGGAACCCGATATGTATGGCATCAACAACCGCAACCTCGGAACTTTCGTTACGGATGTGGAGAACAGTTTACGCTTGGCAGAACAGTTGCCCAAGGATGTATGCAGAGTGAGCGAAAGCGGTATCTCCAATCCGGAAGTTGTCAGAAGACTTCGTGAGAAAGGCGGTTTCAGAGGCTTCCTGATGGGAGAGCAGTTTATGAAACAGGCCGACCCAGGCATAGCCCTGAATGAGTTTATAGCCAATTTGTAATTATAAAAGTAGAACCGTCTTTAAAGCATCATGATTATAAAGGTATGTGGCATGCGCGATGCCGACAACATTCGCGATATTTCTGCACTGGGAGTCGACATGATAGGCCTGATTTTCTATCCTCCGTCACCCCGATATGTGCAGCAGTTCAGCAGTGGGGCTGGCATTATTCCCGACTATGCACCCGACATGGGAAAGACACCACTCAGGGTGGGTGTCTTTGTAGACGATATGCCCCAGAATATAGTGACGAGAGTCTATAATTACAAACTCGACTATATTCAGTTGCACGGTAACGAACCACGCGAGACCTTGGAGAACCTGCGTGCCACCATCGACCCCGATATCAAACCCAATATCAAGATTATCAAGGCCATCAGTGTAAGTTCGGCCGAAGACATTAAAAAATATAAGGAATATGTAGGAGCTGCCGACCTCTTCCTCTTCGACACCAAATGTAAGACTGTGGGTGGAAGTGGTGAGCAGTTTGATTGGCAAGTCCTGCAGGCTTATGATGGCGATGTGCCATTCCTACTGAGTGGTGGCATCGGCCCCGATGATGCAGAGCGTATCAAGAACTTTCATCATCCCAAGTGCATAGGCATCGACCTCAACTCGAAGTTCGAGATTGAGCCAGCACTCAAAGATGTAGAGAAACTCAAGCAATTCCTTGTAAAGGTAAAAAAGTAAAAAGGCTTTTTAAAGGTAAAAAGGTAAAAAAGTTACTATGTTTGCAAACGCTAACGCAATGACAACAGTTGGAAGACGCTCTTTGGAGGCTTTGCGCCTCCAGCCGCTGGGCAAACCACCGCAGTGTTTTTCATAGTTTTTTGCATAAAAAGTTGGTACGATAATAATTGGATTGTATTTTTGCAAGTGCAAACAAAACAAAGTACAAACACAATTAAAACCGTACCGAGATGCAAAGTAACAAAAAAAGTTTCAAAGGACAAAAGATTTTCATAGGAATTGATGTCCATGCAAAGACTTGGGCAGTGGAAACACTCACCGAGTCGGGCTTTACAAAGCGTCATGCCCAGGAAGCCTCTGCAAAAGTGCTCTTTGATTTTTTGAGTAAGAACTTCCCTGATGGGGAGTATCATGCCGTTTATGAGTCAGGCTTCAGCGGCTTCTCTACATATTACCAGCTGAAGGAATATGGCATCCACTGTGTGGTTGTTCATGCCGCAGATGTTCCGTCCACTCAGTATGAGCAAGTCATGAAGACAGACAAAATAGATGCGGGCAAGCTGGCTCGTGCTCTCCGCAAAGGTGATATAAAGCCTATTTACATTCGTGAGCGAGAGAATTTGGATGACAGAGCTGTGGTGAGACTCAGAAAGACCATCCAGAAACAGCTGTCTGGCTACAAGACGAGGGTAAAGCACTTGCTGCATACCAATGGAGTGAAGTTGCCTGCACGTTTTGACAAGCCTGGCACGCATTGGTCTCGTGCGTTCATGAACTGGCTCAAGGACGAGGTCGTACTTCTGTCATCAACACGCCTTTCCCTGGACTTGCTCGTCAACCAAGTGGAGTCCATCCGAAAGAACTTGTTGGAAGCAACAAGGGTCATGAGAATACTCGCTGCCACGGACAAGTACAAGGCCAACTACGAATTGCTGTTGAGCATTCCTGGCATTGGGTTCAATGTTGCCATGTGCCTGTTGACAGAGATATACGACTTCAAACGTTTCGGCAATGAGAATTGTTTTGCCCATTACCTCGGCTTGGTACCAACTTGCCACGATACAGGTGACAAACATTCAACTGGAGGAAAAACGTTTCGTGGCAATAAACTCCTTGGGCCGATGATCATTGAGGCGTGTTGGGTTGCCATCCACAAGGACTATGGACTTAGCCAAGCCTATTGCTCCTACAAACAAAAAGATGAAACCCCAGTTGGCAATCGTAAAGGTTGCCAGAAAGATGTCCAACATCATCTTCTCCGTAATCAAGAACGGCAAAAAATACGAACCATATAAATGGGAAGAATAGGATATTTTACAAAGTCTATTGGACTACTTCATACAAAGCGACTCCTGTTTTTTACTGACGGACTCTAAGTAGTGTCGTCTCTTTAAAAGTTTGTTGCGCTTTAACTATTTTTCTGAAGAAGTAAATTGTAGGACGCTTGGCGTGTCTACTTATAGAAGTTTGTCTGATAGTACTGTTGTGGCAGAGATTGAAGTCAGTGCATTTTTGTGCTGGTTAGACTTTTGTGACTTTATCCGAAAAAACTCAGAAATCATCGTACTCTCGTAAGTATTTGAATACAAATTAGTTAATAAACAATAAATATTTTCCAATTATTTGGAAAGCAACATAGAAGTAAAAAAGTAAATAAAACAAACAATGAACAAGATAAATCAATTATTTGAAAGTCGTAAAGACCGCAAGCTGCTGAGCTTGTATTTCTGTGCCGGTTGTCCCACTCTCGAAGGCACGGGCGATGTCATCAAGGCAATGGAACGTCATGGCATCGATATGATAGAGGTGGGCATACCTTTCAGTGACCCTTTGGCCGACGGACCAGTCATTCAGAGTGCCGGAACGCGGGCTCTGAAGAACGGTATGACCGTGAAGACTCTCTTCGGACAACTGAAAGCCATCAAGGGCGAAGTAAGCCTTCCGCTTGTGCTGATGGGCTATCTCAACCCAATCATGCACTTTGGCATCGAGGCTTTTTTCAAAGAATGTGTTGAGGCTGGGGTGAGTGGAACCATTATTCCCGACCTGCCTTTCGACGACTATCTCAAGGTGGTGAAACCTATAGCCGACAAGTATGACATTCGTGTCATCATGATGATAACTCCAGAAACCAGCGAGGAGCGAATCCGCTTTATCGACGAGCATACCGACGGTTTTATCTATATGGTCAGTTCGGCAAGTATCACTGGCGCTCAAAGCAGTTTCGGAGATGCCAAGCTCGCTTACTTCAACCATATCAACGGTATGAAGCTTCGCAATCCCCGAATGATAGGTTTCGGTATCAGCAACAAGCAGACTCTCACCAGTGCCCAGGACAATGCTGCGGGAGCCATCATTGGAAGCAAGTTTGTTACCTTGCTCAATGAGACACTCGATCCAGACAAGGCTCTCGACGAACTCTTTGAGGCACTGAAAAAATAAGTGAAGAGTGAAGAACGAAGAGTGAAGAATTCATCTGTTTCGTTTGTGGCACAAGGGCGAAAGTCTAATTTAATATTTAACATTTAACATTTAACTCACGATGTATCAAGTTGACGATAAAGGATTTTTTGGAAAATTCGGTGGCGCATACGTGCCAGAGATATTATATAAATGTGTGACAGAACTGCAGCAGGCCTACAAGCCTATCATTGAGAGCGAGGAGTTCAAGAAAGAATATCATCAGTTGCTCAGAGACTATGTAGGCCGTCCTTCACCTCTCTATTATGCCAAACGCATGAGCGAGAAATATGGTTGCCAGCTCTATCTGAAGCGTGAGGACCTGAACCATACAGGAGCACACAAGATCAACAATACCATCGGCCAGATTCTGATGGCAAAGAAGATGGGCAAGACCCGTATTATCGCCGAGACAGGAGCCGGTCAGCACGGTGTGGCAACAGCCACCGTCTGTGCCTTGATGGATATGAAGTGCGAAATCTTTATGGGTGCTACAGATGTGGAGCGTCAGCACACCAATGTGGAGCGTATGAAGATGTTGGGTGCCAAGGTGAATCCTGTGCGCACGGGCAACATGACCTTGAGTGATGCCTGTTCGGAGGCCATTCGTGACTGGTGCTGTCATCCACAAGATACTTTCTATATCGTAGGAAGTACCATGGGTCCTCATCCTTATCCCGACATTGTGGCAAAGATGCAGAGTGTCATCTCCGAGGAACTGAAATGGCAGTTGCAGGAAAAGGTGGGTCGCGATTATCCCGATTACCTCATCGCCTGTGTGGGCGGAGGCAGCAATGCGGCAGGTACCATTTATCATTATATTGATGATGAGCGCGTACAGATTTATCTTGCCGAGGCAGCAGGACATGGAATCGATACCAACTATACAGCAGCCACCATGCATTGCGGAACAGAAGGTATTATCCATGGAGCGAGAACACTCGTTATGCAGACCGAGGACGGACAGATAGAGGAAGCTTTTACCATCAGCGCAGGTCTCGACTATCCTGGTATCGGCCCCATGCATGCCGACTTGGCAACACGTGGCCGCAGTCATGTGCTTGCCATTAAGGACGACGAGGCTATCTATGCCGGTTATGAGTTGACACGTATGGAGGGAATCATCCCTGCCATAGAGAGTGCTCATGCTGTGGCAGCGCTGAAGAAAATGAAGTTCAAGAAAGACGATGTCGTTGTCCTGACAGTGAGCGGTCGAGGTGACAAGGATGTAGAAACTTATTTGTCTCATAAAGAAATGGCAGGAGAATATGGCAACTTTTAATTATACGACCCAAACACGTAAGATTCTTGCTGACCTCTATACACCGGTGGGAGTCTATATGCGATTACGAGATATTTATCCACAGTCGGCGTTGATGGAGAGTTCCGACTATCATGGTACAGAGAACTCGCGTTCCTTCATCGGTGTGCACCCCATAGCAAGCATCGCCGTAGGACATGGAGTGGTGACAGCCACCTATCCCGACGGAAGAGTGGAGGAAAAAGAGTTGCCCGCCTTCGGTGAGGGCAAGGGAGAAGAATGTAAACTCGCCATCTCGAAAGCCTTCAATGACTTTATCCAGGCTTTCCATGTAGAGGGAGAGGGAAGTGAGTGCTGCGGTCTGTATGGTTTCACTACCTTTAATGCCGTGCGCTACTTCGAGAACATTCCCGTGAAGGATACGACGATGGAGAAGAACGATGCACCTGATATATATTATATAATGTATAAGAACATCATCGTCTTCGACCATTTCAACAACACGATGGAACTGATAACGCTTCAAGAGAGTTCTTCACTCTTCACTCTTCACTCTTCACTTTCTGAGCTCGATGCGCTCATGAAAGCCATCAACAAGGCCAATGTGAAACCTTACGATTTCCATCCTGTAGGCGAGACTACTTCCACCCTTACCGATGAGGAGCATAAGGCCAACATCCGCCGTTGCATACAGCATTGTCTGAGAGGCGATGTGTTCCAGATTGTGGTAAGCCGCAGGTTTGTGCAGAAATATGAGGGCGATGACTTCAAACTCTATCGAGCCCTTCGCAGCATCAATCCGTCGCCTTATCTTTTCTACTTCGACTTTGGCGGTTTCCGCATCTTCGGCTCATCGCCCGAGACCCACAACCGCATTGTCGGTGACAAGGCTTTCATCGACCCAATAGCAGGAACCACCAAGCGTACAGGCAACATGGAGCAAGACCGCAAGGCAGCAGAGTTCCTGCGCAACGATCCCAAGGAAAATGCCGAGCATGTGATGTTGGTGGACTTGGCACGCAACGACTTGAGCCGCAACTGCCATGGAGTAAAGGTTGATTTCTATAAGGACATGCAGTTCTACAGCCATGTGATTCATTTGGTGAGCAGAGTGAGCGGCACGCTTGATGAGCAGGCCGATCATATCAAGGCATTTATCGATACCTTTCCGGCAGGAACATTGAGTGGAGCGCCCAAGGTAAGAGCCATGCAGATTATCTCAGAGCTGGAGCCGCACAACCGAGGTGCCTATGGCGGTTGCATCGGTTTCATCGGACTCAATGGCGACTTGAACCAGGCTATTGTCATCAGAACCTTTATCAGCCGTAACGGTGAACTGTGGTTCCAGGCAGGAAGTGGTGTCGTGGCAAAGAGCAACGACCAGTATGAGTTGGAAGAATGCAACAACAAATTGGGAGCCTTGACCAAGGCTATTCATATTGCAGAAGAGCTATAGAATCACACCACACATTAAACATTATAAAGATGAAAATAGTAATCATAGATAATTATGACTCCTTTACCTACAATCTTGCCCATCTGGTAAAGGAATTGGGAGCCGATGTAACCGTTTACCGCAACGACCAGTTTCAGTTGCGTGAACTCGACCGGTTCGACAAGATCATATTGAGTCCTGGCCCAGGCATTCCTTCTGAGGCTGGCCTGCTGATGGATGTCATCAAGACCTATGCAGGCAGAAAGCCCATGCTGGGAGTCTGCTTGGGGCATCAGGCTATAGGCGAGGCTTTTGGTGCCAAACTCACTAAACTGTCGGAGGTTTATCATGGTGTGGCAACACCTTGCACCCAGTTTGGCAACGACCCTATCTTTGCCGGTATGGAGAAGCGTATAGAGATAGGGCGTTATCACTCGTGGGTGGTTGACCGCAGCGGTTTCCCCGATTGTCTGGATGTCACAGCCGTGAGCGATGATGGCTGTATCATGGGATTATGCCACAAGAACTACGACATTCATGGCATCCAGTTCCATCCCGAGAGTGTATTGACACCCCAGGGAAAGACAATCGTCAAGAACTGGTTGGAGATGTAAATGCTTAGTGGAATTCTGAAGTTTTACGCATAGGTGCCATTGATTGCAATCAACAGCCCCAAGAAGTTTCGAAAGTAGAAATATTTTCTAATCAATGGCTCAAACCGTACCGAAAGTAGAAATATTTTCTAATCAACAGCTCCAAGCAGTATCGGAAGTATAAATATTTTCTAATCAAAGGCTCAAACCGTACCGAAAGTAGAAATATTTTCTAATCAACAGCTCCAAGAAGTATCGGAAGTAGAAATATTTTCTAATCAATGGCTCAAACCGTACCGAAAGTAGAAATATTT
>JAFEHB010000523.1_pt1 | contig 26075 bp, 29 predicted proteins | sample 9267121 | NCBI WGS metagenome assembly JAFEHB01 (sample SAMN17103336, study PRJNA684904) | human gut metagenome | isolation source: diarrhea sample from child under the age of five | host: Homo sapiens | place: South Africa: Mafikeng, Mafikeng Provincial Hospital | collected 2019-09 | reverse complement strand
AATTGGGACATTATCAACTTGGATACATTGAGACATTATCACATTGGAATCAGAGTAGTTTAAAAAAGATTATAAAAAGATTGTAAACTTCCCATATTCCGTAGTATATTGTTAGACGGTAGTTTTAAATGTTGGTTCAATATAAAATGAACTGTTTAAAAATATAATTATAGGAAAGAGGATAAAATGATGAACATAGGATTTGATAATGAAAAATATTTACAGATGCAGTCTGCTCATATTCGCGAACGCATTGCTCAATTTGACAACAAGCTCTACCTAGAGTTTGGTGGAAAATTATTTGATGATTTCCATGCATCTCGTGTGCTCCCAGGTTTCCAGCCGGATTCTAAGATGCGTATGTTAATGCAGCTTAGCGACCAGGCCGAGATTGTGATTGTTATCAGCGCAGAAGATATCGAAAAAAATAAAGTACGTGGAGATCTTGGCATCACTTATGATGTAGATGTCCTTCGTTTGATGTCTATTTTTGAAGAACACGATCTGTTTGTAGGAAGTGTCGTTATTACAAAGTACAGCGGACAGCAGAGCGCTTCCCTATTTAAAAACAAATTAGAGAAGCTTGGCATTAAGGTATATCTTCATTATCCGATTGAAGGCTACCCTTCTAATATTCCACATATTGTCAGTGATGAAGGTTATGGAAAGAATGAGTTTATCGAAACATCTCGTCCACTCATTGTTGTTACTGCACCTGGACCTGGAAGTGGTAAAATGGCAGTCTGTCTTTCCCAGCTCTACCATGAGCATAAAAGAGGCATCTGCGCTGGCTATGCTAAATTCGAAACATTCCCAATTTGGAATATCCCAGTGAAACACCCAGTTAACCTTGCATATGAAGCTGCAACTGCAGATCTGAATGATGTAAATATGATTGATCCTTTCCACCTAGAAGCTTACGGAAAGACAACAGTTAATTATAACCGCGATGTAGAGATCTTCCCAGTACTTAATGCAATGTTCCAGCGTATTTATGGACAGAGCCCTTATAAGTCTCCTACAGACATGGGAGTTAACATGGCCGGAAATTGTATCTGTGATGATGCCGTATGTAGGGATGCTTCTTGTCAGGAAATCATCCGTCGCTACTATGATGCAAGAAGACGTGCTCTTGCAGGTAAATGTTCTGAGGAAGAAGTATATAAAATCGAGATGCTTATGAACCAGGCTGGTGTTACGGTTCACGATCGTCCAGTTGTTGACGTTGCTCTTTCTCGTGCAGAAGAAACAGAAGCCCCTGCTGCTGCATTAGAGCTTGCAGACGGCCGCATGATCACAGGTAAGACTACAAACCTCCTTGGTCCTTGCGCAGCACTCCTTTTAAATGCACTCAAAGAGCTTGCTGGTATTCCACACAGTCAGCCAGTCATCTCACCTGCAGCAATTGAACCAATCCAAACTCTAAAAACACAGTATCTTGGAAGCAAAAACCCACGTTTACATATGGACGAAGTGCTGATTGCATTGTCTGTTAGCGCAGCTTCTGATCCTAATGCTCAAAAAGCATTGGAACAGCTTCCTAATCTAAAAGGATGTCAGGCTCATACATCGGTCATGGTCAGCGATGTAGACAGAAAACTATTTATGAAGCTTTCTATCCAGGCAACTTTTGAAGCAAAATATGAAAATAATTCTGTGATTTTTTCTAAAAAAGGTATATAGCCCTAAGGGATTTTCATCTTTTGAAGAAAGAAACAAAAAGAGACTTATCGCAAAAAAGATAAGTCTTTTTTTTGATTTGCTTCTTATACCCAGTCAATACGACTACCCTTCTTAGTCTTTTTCACAATAAACTCTGTGTTGATCTGTTCTTTTTGTTTCACTGACTTGAGAAATGATTCATATTATTTGTAACGTCTTTTTATGCTATTATATGTAAAAAAAGGAAAGAGAAAAAACGTTTGCGAAGGATAAAATAAAAATGTAAGTCGATATTTAAAGATAGGTGTAAAAAAACAAAAGCACCTCACCACTGAAATTCAATTCAGTGATAAGGTGTCTTAGGTTTAATCAACAACCGTCTTATAATAAATTCCAAAATCTGCCAATGCATCAATAATCGGCATCATCTCTTTTCCAAGGTCTGTCAGTCCATAATCAACTTTTGGTGGATTCTCGTGATAATCATTTCTGTACACAAGGCCATCATCTATCATCTGCCTCAGACTCTCAGTTAGTACTTTTTGAGAGATTCCATCTAAATCTCTTTGGAGTTCATTGAATCTCCATGGACGACTTTTTAGATTTCTTATGATCAATAGCTTCCATTTACCACCAATTAAAGACACTGATGTTGCGATAGGACATGCGGGAAGCTTCTTTTTTGTCTTCGTATGCAGTCACCTCATTTCAAAAATATTATAGTATATTCATTGGATTTAACATATCCGATGGTGACGATATAGAAATTTGTAAAGAAGGAGATTACACCGAAAGGCTTATGCCAGAATATTTGAGGGAATTATTATAGCTTGGCAAATTGTCCAATTCGCAATTGGCCATTCTGTGCAATCTTTCCCTGCTTCCTTTGTTGGCCCATACACATCCCTACTCTCGTATAATTCTTCTTAGCTGTTTTGCTGTGATAATCACTCTGTCAGTCTTTTGTAAATCAACTTCTGCTGCTTGTGAAATTCCTGTAACATGGTAGGTGAGATACGGTTTTCGTGTTACGAAAAACCATCTCGTTAATGGTGGCTTCCCCTAATACCCTGCTGGTACACACCTGCGGTGTGGGATATATAATTGCATGAAAAAAGCTTCGCTGATTCTTGTTGTTATCTTTAGGGCATGAAAAAAGCAGACACATTGAATTTCCACATATCTGCTTCTTTCATTGCGTGTATTCAGTTTTATGTAATTGCAACTATATACTTTTATAGTAATCCTTATGGATTAAGCCATTACTCCATGTCCATATTACTTAGCTGCTTGGTCTGATCTCTCCTGCTATAAATAACTGTTGTTACCTGAACTCTGTTATTTTTATCATCAACCCAATAATAAATTAGGAAGTTTTTAATTACAATCTTGCGTACTCCCTCAGTTCTCCATGGCTCTTCATCAATCAAGGCATGTTTTTTCGGAAAACTCGACAACTTAGTAATCTCTGCTTTCATCTTGTCAAGTAGATTATCTGCTGCATCTGGTGCCATTAGATCATTTGAAATATAATGTACTATCTCTTTTATCTGCTCTAATGCCTGCCTTGTTACCCTTACTTCATATTCGTTCATGCACTATATCTTCAACTTTAATTGACTAAAAGCCTCATCAACAGATACAGAATCGTTCTTTTTTGCCTGTGCAAGACCGGTCTGCATCATCGTATCAAATTCAGCTTGTGTTATAGAATCTCTTGTAACAAGTTTATCCGGAATATCAAGTGAAAATGGTACTCCATCACGCATAATAACCTGTCTGTAAGTCATATCTATGAATACAGATACAGGAATTCCAAGTCTGTCAAGAATTGCCTCTGCTTGCTCTTTTATATTCGGTTGAATTCGCGCTGTTACATTTGCAGTTTTTGTTGCCATAGTATGCACCTCCTGTTTCTTATAGTGTACCACCATGTATTGCTTCTTACAACACAAATGCTTTTAATTGCTGCCGTCACTTTTTAATGGCAATTATGATTGCTGACATCACTCTATTGCGCCATTTTATGGTGTTGCCGTCGCTTTTTTGCAATATATTTTTCCATTAAGCATGCGATAATTTCCTAAACTGCATTCTATGTCGTCGGATTCTGCCATCAATCTTTTCCATCCAATTCAATGCGCTCTGTGCAATAACGTCATCATAAAATCATCATCCGAATCAACATTATCATCTGTATCTGCCTGCTGTTGTATGATCAATATTGCACTTTTGTTAGCCTGCATAGCTGCCAGCATGCTGCCAACCATTCTTAATATGCTCATTGATCGTACGAACCACCACATCATGCTTCTTCTTCCATTTTCTATGCATAGCTCTTTAAAATTGGATTAACTAAAATTACTGCAAAAGTCAATATAAAAATGGCAGTACTGATCATGGTAACCGATACTGCCATTATTCTTTATTGATTCAATTCTGCTACCATTCTTTTAAGGATTTCATCAACCTGACTGGCGCGTTGTCTGTGCTCGAAGGAGCCATTACTAAAATGATCTTCTCTTAGAATCGCAGTAAGCAATGCAGTACATAATTCATAATCTGCATTTGCCACACGCTGTTATTCCTCATTACAATTGATTGGTTCTGCTGTCATGTAATCCGCGTAGTTACCCTTTAGGTCACCCAGATCTTCAAGCAAACTATTATAAGTTCTTTCTCTTCCTGGATGATCAATGACAGCCTGAATTTTTTTAATTTTTTCTTTGTTTGTCATTGTTTCCTCTATATCATTTTTTCAATACCATCAAAATGCGCTGCTGCAATTCCATCTAACTGCTTAGCAATCTCATCAAATGGTTTATTCAAGTCTAACGTTTTAACGCTAATCTGATTACCATGCATTTGATATACATTATCTGGTTGAATCAAAGCATCCACTCTTGCATACAGCAGCATTCCGGAAACCTTGTTATCCTGATTTCCAAATTGATATTCACGATTTTTTACATAAGTAAATATCTGGTATAGATTATTTGAATGTAAAGTATGTTTATCAAAGTGAACCTGTGTTGTATTAGTATAATACTTGGCATCAATAATCAATACAGTATTTTCTTTTTGAAGGTGAATATCGCTCTGCATTACTGGGAGCATATCTCCAATGCCATCATCTAAAGACCACGGTATCTGTGAAGCACTGACGGTTAATTTCGGATAATGCTTTTTATAATATTCGAGAATGAACTTCTCATACAAACGACACATTCTCTGCTCATCAAGAAAATCCATCAGCTTTGTAGTTCCATCCGTGTTTGTTTGGAGCAAACCTTTCACTATCAAATAACATATAGAAATCAGCATCTGATAGGATTGATTGTTCCTGTTATATTGCAAATTCCAGTTCACAGAGTACAAGTCAATCGGTGTGACATCTGCAAAAAATACCATTAGCTTGCGGAGTTCCTTTTTTCTACTTTTTGCAATATCTGCTTTTAGAAGAAGTTCCATTGTTGATTTTATAATCCGATTCATTGTGCTATTAACAGAAAAATCATCGTATGTACAAATCAGCTTTTTTCTAAGCATACTTTGTGTCTTTATCGAATCCGCAATATCAATTTTGCCTCGAAGTGATGACAAATCTTCAGTTTGAGCAATGTACTCTTTTCCGAGTCCACGTTTTAGCTGGACAGCGATACCTTTTGCCAATATTGCTGCCATCAGCTCTGCAGTATTATTAAATTCTTCAGTAGCTATTTTTTTGTATCCCTGTTCATTTAGAACTTTGAAAGCATACGACAGCATATAATAGATATTTTGAACCGGTATCACTTAATCGCACTCCTTAAATTACTGCTCCAATCTTTCACCTTTGTAGGTTCATCAAACCAATATTCCTTCAAAAGCGGAATCAGCTCATATTCAACAATGCCAGACAATACTTGGTCATTAATCGTGTCCGGTAGCAGATTGCAGAAATAGCTATGTCCTATACAGAAGCCATCGCCTAATGATTCATCATTAGATATCACATTATTCAGACTCTCCACACAGGCAATCAGTTTATCAAATTTCTCATTTTCTAAGCTCATTCTATATTCTCTGAATCCATCCGTTGTAAAGGCTGGCTTGATTTCAAAGAAAGCAAATCTTCTTCTGAGCGCATAATCCAACATAGCCAAGCTGCGGTCAGCTGTATTCATCATTCCAATAATATATATATTCTTAGGTACAGAGAACTTCTCATCAGAATATAGAAGCTGTAATGAAACGCCTCTTTTGTCATTTTCAATAAGCATAAACAGCTCACCGAATATTTTACTTAAGTTACCTCTGTTGATTTCATCAATGATAAAGAAGTAATCATTATCTCCATCAATTTCAGCCTTCTTACAGAAGTTATAGAAAGCACCTCGCTTCAGTTCGAATCCATCCGTCGAAGGTCTAAATCCCATGATGAAGTCTTCATACGAATAGCTTTGATGGAACTGAACCATCATAACTCTTTCTACATCTTTTACTCCCATCATAGAAAATGCGATTCTCTTGGCAACAAAAGTCTTACCAACACCAGGAGCACCCTGAAGGATAATGTTTTTCTTTATACGAAGGATTCCAGAAAGCTTGTCATATTCCTCTTCAGGCATAAAGACTTCAGACAGGAAATCTTCCTTTGTGTATGGTGGATATGTTTTCTCCACATCTTCAGCATCTTCTTCTGTTTCATCTTCAAATAAAGAATTGAGCTTTTCTACATAATCAGTGTATGAAGTAATATCTGTTAACGTTTTCATTACAGCCTGACCTGGATGTGGCCATTCTCCATTATGAGTCCAGTCTACCTGACGGATATTTTTATATTCATCGTCTCTAGTATTATCATATTCATAATCGGACATAACGACACCACGTCCAATGATTTGATGCATTCCTTTCTTAACAAAAACGATGTCACCAATTTTCATTTCATTTGCGAATTGCCATGTTGCATGAGCAGCATTTTTATAAGAAAGACTTTCATCAATTACTTCTCTCATTTTGATCTTCATTGCATCTTTACTATCAAATTTACTCAGATCTCCAATTTCTCCCCAACCGATAGCCATTATTCCTGATGTATAAAACTCATCCCACATGCAGGAACCTTCTCCAGGAGCGTAAAGCCAATATCTAACAGTATGAACATCTTCATCTGCAAGTGCGTCAATATTTTTTCCCTGTTTACTTGGGTTCGAAGAGAGAACATTCTTGAATATATCTGAAGCCATTTCACTAGTCATATCAACAGATTTTCCAGCCTCAGTTAATGTCCATATTCCATAAACACTTTTGTCAATATAGCCTGCATTCACAAGATAATTTCGTGCAAATGCAACTTCGTTCTCAAATTTATTGACGTTGTTCTTCCCTCTTGTTTGGTTGATTTCATCTTCTGATAATTGCTCATTCTCAATGATTTTTGCTCGTACTTCAGCAGGAGTTCCAGAGCCACCCAGATCACGCAATGCTTGAATCAATGGCGCAAACCAACGCAAGAATGCCGCCTTAGAGGATTTTTTCCCTTTTACCTCAGCTTTTTCTTGATTAACTTGTTTCGATACAATCCATGCTTTATATGACAGTTCTGGATAATTTTTGTATTCATAATTACCATCTTTTAATGCGTGCAGACACGCATCTTTTATTGCTAAATATTCTGCTGCATATGGTACCTTATTTAGTTTCTTCTTCACTGAATTTACAAAGTCAACCGGCATATTATCTGGATCTACAATAAACCATCTATTTCTTGAGTCCAAATTAATGAACTCATATGGCCTAATCCAGTACAATCCCATCGTTATATTCCAACGAATGCCTAACTGATCATGAACTGTATCATACCATTTAATAAATATCTCACGGTTTGCCGCATCATCTTTTTCCGCAAGATTAATTGCTGATTCATAAAGCCCCCACAAGTTATCAATATCAGCAACCTGCCTATCATCTTTAAATCCATAGTAGGTTGCCTTTAAATTGTTAAGTACCGGAATTCCATCAAAATTATCTGGAACCTTTGATTTGATATTAAAAACAGTTGCAAAGCTTTCTAAGATGGCGGTTCTATTAGCATTAGTTATGCCCTTATTGAAAAGTCCAAATACAGTAAAAGGGTCTATGTCTATTATTGAATCTTCACTTTCTAACTTTGGCAATTTCATGTTAATTGCACTATAAGCACTTTGTATATCAGCAATTAATTCTGCACGGTTATTTTTGAATTCCAGGAGTTTTGTGGCAAACTCCGAATAAAAATTTATCCAATCAAATTGCATTTTCACGATACCCCCTGTTCATCGTTAATTTTCTACTTTTTTACTGGCGGCTGGTGAATTAGATGATTTTTTGATTGAACTTTCAATTCTTCATAAATATCATCATAATCAGTCGTCCATCTTAAATGAAGAAGCATATAATACGTTTCATTGTCATCGCCTACTTGACCTTTGGAAGTCATATTCAACGTCAAATCAGCAAGACTAAGCATATGGTTACTAACTCTAAATGGAATATGTATACCTAAACACGCAGATATCACATTTGACTTAGTGAGGTTTTCCCCCTTTTCATGTTACTTATTGTTCTGTTATCCAAACCTGTAATACGTCTTAAAAGTCTTGCTGTATAATTACAGATATGTTTATCCGTCAGCAATTTTTATTATATATTATTTTGTGTCAAATTTCTATCATTGGTATAAGTTTGTATGTATTTGCGTGGTGCTATCAATTTAGAAAAATATTTTTTGTGAACTTTCTTCAACGGGCATTTTTGACGTTTGCTGTATCATGCAATCAAAGATTAAACCCCACCATCAGGCAATGCGTTTCCTGATCAAGAACGTCCTATCTGACTCTGATGAACAACTAAATATCAAAACCAGCTGAATAGGACAAACTGGCCAAACCAATAGGAGGAAACTCTATATGGCAAAGGCCAACTTAATTCAGAAAAAACTCATTCTAGGTTTCCTCCTAGTCAATCTAAGGAGGAAATCTGAATGGGAAATTATGATAACAAAAGAACTTATAACAATATTCTAGCTAAATCTGATGAAGAATTGGTACCAGTGCTTGCTTATAATTTAGTAAACTGGAAGAATGATTGTATTAAAAATAGTCTAGGATTTGTTGCAGTTCCAAAAGATAAAACTGCTATTGCGATTGATGCATTTAATAAAGAAACAAATGCCTATCTTGAAGGAACCAGAAAGAAACGATGCCTTATTTCAGATGGCAAAGGAGAATTAATTATATGCCCCGCAAAAAAGAAATGCGATAACTGCAAGCATCAGGGCGAGCCAAATAATATGACTGCTAGATGCTTATCGTATGATAAGTTCCTAGAGGACAATAATGATGATAACAAAAAAGGGTTTGAACCTTTCCATGAATCTAATGTAGAGGATATTGTTTTGTTGAAGATCAAGCTTGAAAGACTAATTGAAAAGTTGGAGAACATAAACAAAGAATATGCAAGTATCATTAGACTCTTATACGAAGGTTATGATAAAGCTGAGATAATCAAGCAATTAGATATATATAAAGGAAGGACTCAAGCATATGCACTCATCAAAAAAAGCGCAACAATGTGCTAAGAAAATACTTGAAGAAGATAATTAACTAAATCTAAAGAGGATAACTAGAAACGAAATAGCTATTCATTACATAAAAATCCATTTCATGTAAGAAAATAACTGTTTCATGACATGTTATCTTCTTTTTCATGAAGATTTTTGTATTATAAGAATTGGAATTTATAAAGAGAATATTTAAAGATGAAAACAGACTTATGATAACTAGAAGATGAATTAAGTGATATCTATCATCCAGTCAAATGTTTATATGAATTAGTCTATATGATTGATGCCCATAGGATGGCTTTGTTCGTAAAAAATGGTAAATCTAATTCTAAAGAACTCATCGCAGAAAATCTAAATCAATTATCTTTACGATTGAAAGGCGGTTTGAGGCAGCTTAACGATTACAAGCTAGAAAGATAATATTAGTGTATTTCTGCTTTACAAAATACAGTAAAACACCTTTTAATTTAACTATAGGAGCATTTCACACTTACTATTATGATATGTTCTCACAAAACAGTTTTAAAAGTAAAATAAAGGGCTTATTTAGGGACATTTTCAGGTTAATCCTTAAATAATCCTTTTTATACCAATATTATTTTTTCTTGCTAGGGTTCACTCTTGACAACAGTGCTATTGTCTCATTTTGTGTATCATTGTCCAAACTTAGTGTAAACTCTTTTTCTATAATCGGCAATTTAAATTCTATGGATTTCAGCCACTGACCATTCTCTTTGCGTTCTTCATAAATCTGCACATTATCCACTAACTGTGATAGGAACTCTCGTTTCTCAGCTTCGTTCATATGGGCATACAGCTTATCAAAGAAAATGAGTGCCTTGTAGATATTGTCGCCGGTAATCTTGTCTGCCAGCAGAGCGCGTTTCTTAGTTTTTGCAGATATAAGCAATTCCTCTGCTTCATCTATTTTATCATAAGTCTTGTACAAACGGTTCTCTAAATCTGTTTTTCTTCGCTGATAATGTTTATCCTCATAATCAAGAGAATCAACATCTGACAAGATAGTATCTTTGTTATGATATAGCTGTCTTAATTGTTTTTCGTAATTTGCTATTTCCTGATCTAATGTGCTGGTGTCTACTTCCATATTTACATTACTGCGTATTAAATCCGAAAATTTAGGATTGCTAACCAGTTTACTGATCACCTCTGCAACAGACGCATCCAGCATTTCCTCATGCACCTGTTTTTTTATAATCACACTTATGGCCTTTGGTCATATTCCGGTGTTTACACCCATAATAATAAAAGTCCTTATAATTGCTTCCATCCTTGCGCTTCTTAATGGCCTTGTTGCCATACATCCCGGCACCACAGACAGAACATTTTAAAATTCCAGATAAAAAATGTATCTTTTCTTTCTTGTCACGATTGACCTTTTCATACTTTTTAGCCTGTGCTGCCACCTTGATCTGTGCCTGCTCCCATACTTCTTCTGATACAAGAGCTCCATGTAAACCATCTACCAACAGATAATCGTCTTTCTTAACCTGCCTGTACTCGTTCCTGGTACCATAAACCTTTTCTGTCCGTCTTCTGCCATAGGAGATTTTACCGCTATAAACCGGATTCTGTATAATTCTTCTGATAAGAGCAGCATCAAATAATGGATTTTTGCCATTCTGTCTGACTATCTTATGAATTCCATGATTTTCTAAATACTAAGCAATTCCATTTGCTCCCAGATCTGTATTTACATATTGATCAAATATCGTTGTGATAGCTACTGCCTCTTCCTCATTCACTACCAATTTTCCATCAATGAGAGCATAGCCAATTCCATTTACCTTCCCTGGCTTTCTGCATTCTGCCTTCCATTGTTTGAACACGAATGTTCTCACGTTCAATCTCTGCCACTGCTGACAGAACAGATATCATAAGTTTTCCGGCATCTTTTGATGAATCAATTCCATACTCTACACAAATCAGATTTACATCAAAATCCTGCATCACTTGTAATGTTGCAAGAACATCTGCCGTATTTCTTCCAAATCTGGAAAGCTTAAATACAAGGACATAAGACACTTCATCTCTTCCTGATTTGATATCGTCCATCATTTGATTAAAGGCAATTCTTCCCTCTATTGACTTACCGGATTTTCCTGCATCCTCATACTCACCGGCAATTTCATACTTATTATAATCACAAAAGGCTTTCATTTTTGTTTTCTGTGCATCTAGAGAATAGCCGTCTATCTGCATGGTTGTAGAAACACGGGTATATAAATAAACTCTGATTTTTTCTTTCTTCAATTTACATATCACCTCCCGGAAGCGCCGAAACCGCTGATAAATTAATACTGGCTAATGTATCCATCTGATTAATTGCCAAATTTCTAAGCAATACGAGTCTTTCTGATTGAGATTTTCCCTGTTCAATTAAAATTGCATTATAGCTCTCCATATTTGCCAATATCAATAACTGATTTAAATTTGCATCGTCACGCACATTACCCTTTTTACTTGGATTGTTATTTTTTCATTGCTTCGCAGTTTGTCCAAATAAAGCAACATTTAAAAGATCTGCTTCACTGGCATATGTATAGGCAATCTGTTCCGGTGTTAGTTCTGGTGGAATCAAATTTTCTTTTACTGCATCTGTGTGAATACGATAGTTCATCTTTGATAATGCTCTGTTCAAATTCCAATCCAATGACAGGCGACTATTTTCGTCCTGTTTCAGTCTGCGATAGTCTTTCATAATATACAGTTGAAATTCTGGAGAAATCCATGTTGCAAATGCCATAGCAATATCACTATGTGCATAAGTTCCTCCACCATACCTGCCTGCTTTCGACACTATTCCAATAGCATTTGTCTGTTCAATCCATTTGGTCGGTGTCATAACAAATCTGTTTAGTCCCACCTCACTTCTAACCACCTCGAATTGCACACGGTTAAAATCCGGATTGTGAAGTTCTTCCCAGACCGCCAAAACTCAAAAGTACTTGCGTTTAAGAATTAATATGGGCTATACTATTATGGTATCTGTCCGGGATCAGGCTGTTGTAGATGACGTGAGCAGCATGTATCCCGGATGTTGTGAGTATGGAAGAGGGTTTAAAATATGATAGTTACTCTGATTGAGAAAGTATATAGTTTTCTGTGGGGAGATCTGGTGCAGATTCCATTGCCGAGCGGCAGCACTCTGGGGATTTCGCTTCTGATAATATTACTGATTCCTACAGGAATTTATTTTACGGTTCGGACGCGTTTTCTGCCGATTCGCCTGTTCCCAGATATGGTGCAGGCACTGGTTGAGAAGAAACAAGAAAAAAACAGTCTGTCTTCATTTCAGACACTGATCGTTTCGACGGCAACCCGTGTCGGTATGGGAAATCTGGTCGGTGTTGTTGCGGCAATTTCGGCAGGCGGCGCCGGTGCGGTTTTCTGGATGTGGGTGACGGCAATTATCGGTTCATCAACAGCTTTTATTGAAGCGACACTGGCACAGCTTTATAAAGAAAAAGATCCGCTGTACGGAGGTTACCGCGGCGGTCCGGCGTATTATATTCATGCATATGTAGAAGAAAAACAGAAGAAAAAGAGAAACAAAGTGGTGATTTCTGTGTTGTTTGCAATCTCTGGTCTGATCTGTTGGTGCGGTATCAGTCAAGTGATCAGCAATTCTGTTGTTTCTTCATTTAAAAATGCATTTTCCATTCCGCCAATCTATATGACGGTAGTACTTGTTGCTGTGGCTGCTGTGATAGTGCTTCGTAAAGATGCGACAGTTAAGATCCTGGATATGGTAGTGCCGGTCATGGCGGTATGCTATTTTGCAATCACGATTCTGATCATTGTGATGAATCTTGGAAGTTTGCCAGGTGTTTTTGCAAGAATTTTTGAGGAAGCATTTGGATTCCGACAGGCAGCAGCTGGCGGTTTTGGCGCAGTCCTAATGAATGGAATCAAACGTGGACTGTTTTCGAATGAAGCAGGTTCCGGATCTGCTCCGTGTGCAGCAGCAGCGGCAGAATGTGACCAGCCGGTCAAAGCCGGATTGGTACAGGCGCTCGGAGTATTTGTGGATACGATCGTGATCTGCAGCTGTACAGCATTTATCATGCTGCTTGCGCCGGAAGGAAAAGTTGCAGGACTTTCCGGAATGAATCTTCTGCAGGCAGCAATGGAATATCATCTTGGCCGTTTTGGTGTGATCTTTATTGCGGCGACGCTGTTTTTATTCAGTTTTTCAACGTTTCTGGGCATCCTTTTTTATGCGAGAAGCAATGTTGCATATCTTTTCGGAGATAACTGGGCTTCACAGACTGCATATAAAGTACTGGCGCTTGTGATGCTGTTCATCGGCGGTCTTGCAGCATATACATTTGTGTGGGATCTTGGTGATGTTGGAATCGGACTGATGACGATCTTTAATATCATCATTCTTTACCCACAGGGTGAGAAGGCTCTGAAAGAACTGAAAGAATACGAAAAAGAAAAAAGAAAATAAAAAACACAAAGAGAAAGCATTTGAAACTATGTCTGTTGTTATTGTTTATGGTTCTGGGATGTTTTGCGATAACCAATGTCAGGACGACAACGGTGCAGGCATCATCGCGGACGTTCAAATCAAATGGCAGAACCTATATGGAAAAGCATAATGACAATACACTTAATACGGTATTGTATAAAAAAGTTTCCGGACGTTACAAACAGGTTGCGAAATCGTCAAGATATCTCATCTAAGGAACAGGTATTACCTGCACATATACGAAAGGCAAAAATGGATTTAAACTTGAACGAAGCAAGATGGTACTGACAGAACGCAGTGGAAGATGTGCAGTCGGATAAATCTGTATGATCGTGTATACAATTTTATAATCCCGTTTGTGGATGTTGTTTACGACGGGGATGATTATGAATTTGAAATTTCCCTTGAGCCAAAGGATCTGTGATGCTTTGGATTTAAAGTAGTATATCATAACGGTTCATTTTTACTCCTGTAGAATACTGAGTCAATAGACATCTCCTGTGTCCTGGGAATGGAATATATTGAAAACGATGAAGAACTGTATGACCGTGAACCGATTACGGTAGAAGTTGGAAATACAGAAGACATTGATAAAATCGCAGATATTCTCCGTAAGCTTGGAGACCATTATCTGGAAGAAGATGTAGCATCTATTCCGTTATCACTCACTGCTTATATGAAAGTCGCATCTTTTAATCCAGTTGTATATGAAGTTTGCTACATGGATAAAGAAAGAAAAAAGAGGACAGTAGAAGAGGAGAAACTTCGAAAAGAAGCAGTACAGGAACTTCTGATATACCAGGGGTAATTTTCGAACATTTTTTGGGGATGTGAAAAAACTCAATCGATTTTTTTCACATCCCCTTTTTCTTTTTGTTTCTACTGATTTACTATTTTCGCTACCTTTCTATTTAATACCTGAGAGCTAAGAATAGCAGGGACAGGCAGTGTATATACACTGTCGGGCATTCGCCTCAAAAGCGGGCCCCTCCCCACTTTTGGAATCTTCGCTTCGCTCGATTTTATGAAAACATAAAGGAGATTTTTATATGGCAAACCGAAAAGAGTCCTATCATAAAAATGAGAATAACTAAAGAAACTTGCTCAAGCTATAAAATGCCAGGGCTATGAACTCCGAGTAACTAAATAGACTTGGGGTTGACTCAAGCTTTAAAACTGCCAGGGGTGTGAATTTCTGGCATTGCTTTTGGGCTGGTAACTTTTTAAGGACAGTTTTTCGCTATCTATTTTGTTTATTTCATAAATCATTTATCATGTTCTTAAGGTCAAATAAATCTATAGAAAGAAAAAAGGATAAGCATCGAAAGTTTAGCGACCGAAATGCTTATCCTGTCCAATAAGAATAATATTATGATAATAAAACTTTCATCTAAAATCAAGAATATCTCAAAAAATAAATAAAAAAATATTCAATTACTGAACTTAATTGAACTGACAAGCCCCGGATGTGATTCTAAGGGCCTTTTTGTGCATGTGTATTATAATCATATCGATATCTAAGATCATAGTCATACAGTTAGAATATTGAGAGTCAGATATTCATCATGGAAATCTACTCATGCTTTGATTAAATCATCTATTTTTAATATATATATGCTCTATTTTATGTGACCTCCGTTTCATCAGCTACCTCTATCATATTTTTTATTCTAACTATTTCCAATGAGGAGACATTGATTGAACATCTGATTTATTATTATTGATACGCCATTGCATGCATTTATTATTGACTCGAGTGCCTGTAGATAGAAATACACAATGCAATAAATACCTAGATTGCAGAATACTCAATAAAACTATGAGTATCCAATGCAATACATTTTGCCATAAATATATTTGGAAGTTCAGCTTAGCGAAAATCTAAATATTTTAAAAAGTTCCTAAGACTATTACAAAAAACAATATAGTTATTTGAATACCCACATTCCACAGGTGATTATCAAAACAAGAAATGACAGTATCAATTTTCTTGACATTTATGCGTAAAAATAATTTCAACAATTGGATCTACCTGTTGATTATGGGTAATTAAATATAGTTATAGTATTTATAATTTTTCTCTTATTAGATATCGGATTTTCATTATTCATAATTTCATTCAAAAATCCTACCATAACTGCCCTATTTCTTTCCATTATTTTTCAAAGTGCATTTGAAGAACTGAAATAGCATATTATCCTTGTGCATTGACACACGTAACTTGTTTCTTTAATCAAAATTACCATGACAAATGTACTTCTTCTTATCGACATGGAATCAATTATAATATTACACCATGATTCTCCTCATTTCACTCTTCCGGTAATGGTATTCCTAATTCGATATATTCGGCAGCAACACTGATAATTCCCGAATCAAGGTTAAATTCTATTTCATTTGGCTTATTTCCACTTGTCACTTCCCAAATCCAAAATCCCAAAACAACATCTACTGACATTTCAAAGAAAGTAACTCCTCTAAAATGAAAATCCCATACAAGTCCTGCGTTATCTTGAATCTTCTTACCCGCAATTACTTCCTCAATTGTCAAATCCACCTCGTTCTCTGAATAATCAATATTGCCGATTCGATAGTCATGAAAAGAGTCTTCCTTTTCTATGTAATCCATGATGCTTTTAAATGATGTAAGTCTCTCCTTACGCTCTGTCCATCCCATATAAATTCTCCTCACCATATATTTATAAGAGATACAATTTCTTCATCTATTTTGTTAGTAAAGAAAACTGTCTATCTTGGTTGTATATGTAAACGGATAATCATTTTATTTTGTCCGAAATACATATAATCACCCTTTACAATGATACTGTTTGCAGAGGAATTTGAGAAGTCCCACTTACAACTTTTTATACAGTTTCTACTTCTATCTATTTGAAACAGGATTGCAATGTGCTAATATTCTCGCTTATTTCTATGGTTCTCTACTTATCAAGTACCATTGGCTTATAATTGCTTCATTAAAGTTTTATTTCATAACCATACTCATGCAATACAAAACCATCATCAAATATCTCATTGTAAACACCATTAACCTTTACAAACTCTTTTTTAGTATACAGTTGAATTGCAGGTATATTTATATCTACCACAAAAAGTCTAAGATATTTGGCATCAAGTGTTTTGGTAATTTCTTTTGCTTTATCAAGCATGAGACTAGCAATACCTTGTCTTGAATATTTAACATTTACACCTAATCTATCAATATATACAGCTTTTGCATGTTTATCATTCCATTCAACTGCAGTTTCTCCTGAGTTTGTATTAGACAAAACAAATGCTGATACTATTTCTTCATTGTTAAGCAAAATATAGAGTTGATTGTTTTTTATATCTTCCTCGAAAAATTCACATGGATAAATATCATCCCAAATTTGAATATTCTGTTCATTCATATTTTCAATAATTTGTTTATACATATCTTTTAACTGTGGCAAATCTTGCATGACAGCTTGTCTGAAATCCATCTTATCACCTCTTCAAATTTCATTTATCCAGTAAAAAAATAGAATATTATAAATACATTTGCTTCTTAAACTTAAACATTCCCTCATTGCCATCACCGATAAAATCGTCCGGTATATCCGGCATAGGATGTTTTTCATTAAAAAATTCTGTAATATGAAAACCGCAAACATTCACATAAAAATGAATGTTGCGCTTATCAAAATACGGTGTACAGGTTTCCCAGACTTTCGTATTTGGATATATACGTTCCAATTCATACCATATCTTTTTACCGATACCATTGTTCTGAACTCCGTTCTTCACAAAAAGCAGGTCAAGAAGGTTATGCTGTTTACTCTCATTAATAACAACAGCACCACCCACCATTTCTCCATCGACAACAGCTTTGTAGACAGCGGACCCCTCTGCATTCAATGACTGATCAATGTCTTTTTCTGGCAGAATAACAGAATCTGTTTTCCCAAAAGTATCTTCAAAACCTTTCTGAAACGTTTCCTGCATATCCGACTTGTATTGCGTTAATTCTATTTTTTCTACACAAACTAATTGAAAGTTCATTTTATATTTATCTCCTTAAAAATTATGATTTGTCACTCTGTTCTATGAACACACAGACTGCATTTATACTGAAAATCGATACGTTAATAGTCATAACTAACAATGATTGTTTACGAGCTTACCTGATGGATGTCTTAAGTTATAATGATTAACTTCTCTTCAGTGATATGATATCACTTCTAGATAAAATAAAAAACTAGAATTATTACTGTAATAACTTCTAGTTCTATAATACGAAAGCACCGTTGTGGTGCTAATGTTTGATTATTTTTGAGACATTATCAATTTCGGTTGACAGATATTAGAATTTATCTAAGTCCTATTTGATATTTCATGACATAAAATACAATATATTATAACTAATATTTTGACATGTTATCACAAAAAAAGACTTTTCTAAAGATTTTGTATTTCTTCAGAAAAGTCCTTATTCTACTAAATCATTAGATGTATTTGCAGAATTCAGTTTTCATCTTAACTATCATATCACACCAACCAACCATTTAAATTGAGTCTTCCAGAAATTCTTATTTCCAAATTAAACAGATTTTTGAGGCTTTCCTATCTGGTAACCCTCTCCAGTCAAACAATAAGTTCGATGTTATTTCAATATCTGCTTTGTTTTCTAAAAGATAATTATAAAAATAAGTATTATCACTAATATATAGCTCCACGTCCGATTCATACCTCTTTTGAATCCAAGATACTACATTTTTAAAACTGTATTCGTTTTTCTTTTTTAGACCATCTTCTGTTTACTCCACATTACTGTGTTTATTTTTTCCATAAATCACAAGTAAACACTTCTGTATAATCAACCCAATCTCAATACTCTTATCTATTCGACTATAAAAATACCAAGGTTTTATTCACTTTTCAGGCATATTTTGCAGTCTGATTTTTAATTCTAAAAATCTCGGAAATCCCCTTATTTCTAGCCATTTTCACACTTTTACTTATGTGTTTTAGTCAACAGAACCACGCACTCCACATGAGATTATTAGGCTATATGTAAATATATCCACAATTATTTAAAAAGCGCTGTTTTATGCGTATTTACAACAATCTCATCAATTCAATTTATCATATTTCTGATTAGGCTATTTTGAAAAATTACGTAATATAGTTGTATCGTCATTTTCCATTTTAGGATCAGCATAAAAACAAAAACTAATACTAGAGTCATTACGAAAATATTCAAATAAAGAGGCTCTCAACAACTTAGTTTTATCAGCATTGAATTCACTTCTCTGTCCACCATTTGGATTTCTTTTAACCTTATTACAATAAATTTTATTTGGATCTTCAGAATCACTTTTACTCAGAGAATGAACCATTGCTGTCCGCTCTATATCAGAAATACCAGTAGGAATGGTCTTAGGGATTGCATTCCCCAAGCGTTCAGTAAACTGCTTAAGAATATTTCCTAAATTGTCTGCATACTCAATCCCAAAATATTCCCTTAACTTCTGTGTTTCAATTATTAGTCCATTGCTATTAGCCTCTACTTGCATATCATCACCTAAATCATCAGATTTCATAAATTGCAATTTTACTAATGCATACTGATTTTTCCTTTTTTCAGTTCCTACAAATCTTTTAACAAGTACAATATACTCTGTTCCTTTGTATTTAAATATGAAACTGCATATTGTCCAATCCTTGATTATCATGTCATTTTTCAGTTCCTTCAAATTACCTAATAGCATAATACACACCACCTTCCGTTTTTTTTTGATTAGGTTTTTTTAATAATCAAACTATATAGTGCGAATAAAAATCTATAATCGACACATTTTGTTCAATAAGATAATTTCCTATTGCCATCTCTATATTATGTCTACTATATCCACAACTTTCTTTAAGTTTTCTCAATGGAAAAACTAATACAAATGATTCATCCTATTCTTTTTTCAATTTATGAATCAATATTCCTGATGAATTGTATTTCCAAACAAGTTCATTCTTTTTTGTGTATTCATTATATTTCCACACCTTATTGTCATATACCGACTCATTTGTAGGAATATCAAAATTGATATCATTGCTCACCGCAATTACGCCAACAAAACCATCCTCAGTAAACTTTATCCAAACAATATACTTTTCATCATCTAATTCAAACTCTTTTTTTAGTAATGTATAATCCACCTCAGAAGGATTCATTATTGGTTTTTTAACCTCTGCTATGCCTACTGCCTTTAATACCTCATTTACATACTCTATTATTGTTTCTATTGGAACTATGTTTTTTTCACTTATCTCTTTTTTGGCTTTATTATATCTAAAAAAACTTCTACCATGAACTGATTGCCAATATTTTCTCTCGTTGATATAGTAAGAAGCATCAGGATTTTCCCAAAAAAATTTATGCACATTATTTATCATGTTATTACTACCTGCTTTTCCTGCAAAATCAACTGATTAATTTCTAATTTGACTCTTTAACATTTGCTCAAATGTTTCTAATTCTCGTGCATGGATTGCAACACCTAAATTATTTGGAATTAAAGTTGTTGTTATTGGTGTTTTTGCAGCCGGGATATCAACTATTTTTATTTCACCATTTACAGTGTGTTGCGCAACCGCATACACTATACCTACTAATTTGAGCCTTGTGCCAGCTACCAATCCGCCATTTGCAGGCGAATATGAACCTTGATTAAAGATATAAACTGGAGAGCCGCTTGAACCACCATAAATTGCAGCATCAATTAAAAATTTAGGTTCGTTATTGAAATCCAATTGTAAAGAAGTTGCAGTTATTCCTTTTCTAACAATCGGCATATTATTATATGAATCCCATATGCCATCAGGATAACCTACAACTGTTATATCTTCTATCCTTGAAATTGTATTAACAATTGCTTCTTTACTTGGAATGTCGCTCAATGTTAGTGTTGTATAATACAATTCTTTTTGAGCCTTTTTTATTTCATTGTGTATGTTAGCAATCGGCAATATACATAAATCTATATTGGGGTCAGGGTGCAAAATCCATCTTTTCTCAAAATCATTCAATTTTAAATTATAAAACTCACCACATATTGGCTTTCCATTCGTATCCTTCAACGAAAATCTCAACTTGCCATCGATTGCATCTTTTATAACGTGTTTATTAGTAACAATAGTTGGAATGCTTGTGCCAGTTTCCTCTTCAACACAAAAACTAAAAAAGAATCCTGTTCCCGAAGAAATTCCGTTAGGTATTGTTGTTTCGATTCTTATAGTAGATAATAAAACCCATTCTGCTGCATTCATATTTTTAAACCTCACTTTCGCATACTTACACTAATTTTTGTTCTTAGAACTGTACTTCGTAGATTTTCTTACACTATGTTCGTTTTCATCCACAACAATATTACTTCTGTTTGCTTTTTCTTTCTGGACAGCCTCAAAAATTTCTTCGGTGATAATTGCCGGATGATTATCTGAAACCAGATACTGTACCTCCGACTTTTTATCGTCAAATAGGCGGACAGCACCTTTGTACTTTTCATTAGAAAGCATAACTTCCAGTGAACACTTATTCCATTTATCTTTGCCGGTAGGGGATTTGATTGTTTGTGCTTCCAATTCTTTTATAATACCATTGATACTCAAACCACCAAGGTACCAATTAAATATTTTTCGGACAACCGTGGCCTGCTCCTCATTGATAATGAGTTTACAGTCTTCCTCGTGGTCATATCCATAACACTTACGATCATACAGCTTTGATATCCCTTGTGCTGCTCTTTGACGAATACCCCATTTTATATTATCACTTCGGGATTCATTTTTCGCTTGAGACAAGGACTCAATGATAGAAATCATAAGTGAACTCTCTACATCTTCTGTATCCAAATTTTCCTGCTCAAATATCACACGGGCACCACATTCTTTCTTGACTTTCAAAGCTTGCAGTGTATCAACGGTATCTCTTCCGAATCGGCTAACACTTTTAATTATGACAATATCAAGTTTTTTACTTTTACAATCATCGAGCATACGCTGAAAATTAACCCTTAGCGATTTTTTCTTTGCCGATGCAATATCAACATAACAATCCATCAATTTCCACTCATCAACAGTAGACACCAATCTTGTAAGAGCAGAAATCTGGTTGGTAAGGCTATTCAATTGTTCCATATCGTTTGTGCTGACCCTGCAATAAATGCTGACTTTCTTTTGTCAAAGTGAGCGAGCCGCAGGTATATAGTTTACCTTTTTCTCCATACCTGCTTCTTGCTGACTAACCATCATTCAACCTTATAAACCTTATGATGGTTAGTCTATTTTATCCAACTATCCTATCTACACAACCTACAGAAAATCATCTTATCAACTCAACCTTGCCCATTTTCATCCTGTCAACTCAACCCTTGATTTTGCTTGAAAACAAAGGGTATAAGCAAGTATTTTCGCAAGCCACAAGAATACCTCCAACTCTTGGAAATGCTTTGTTTTCAAGCCTTTTTCGACATTCAGTTATGTTCTTTTGACATCAATACTATCGTCTCAATATGGCTCGTAAATGGGAACATATCATAAGGATATACATCCTTAAAATCATATCCTAGTTTTCTAAATAACTTTAAATCTCTTACCTGTGTATGAGGATCACAAGAAACATAAACTATTTCTTTTGGCTTTAAAGAAACAGCTGCTTTAATAAATGTTTCTGTAGAACCACTTCTTGGTGGATCCATAATAATGACATCTACACCTACTTTCTGTTTTGCTGCTTCTACCATAAATTCAGTCGCATCCCCCTGAATAAACTTGATATTATCAACCTTATTAAAAGTTTTATTCAGTTTTGCATCCTTCACGGCATCCTTATTGAGTTCTACCCCAATAACCTGTTTCGCATTCTTGCTCGCAATAAGACCTATTGTTCCAATACCACAATATGTATCCATGATTTTAGGATCCTTGACTGTTATAAGAGATAAAGCTTTACTATATAATGCTTCACATTGATCATGGTTAATCTGATAGAAAGAACGTGGAGAAATCTTAAAAGTCATTCCACATAGTTCATCTACAATAAACCCTTTCCCAAAAAGAACCTTTTCCTGTTTACCTAATACAATACTTGTCTGTCTCTTGTTTGTATTTAAGACAATACTCTTAATAGAAGGAAAAGCTTTTACAAGCTGATTACAGAAGTTCTTAGAACCTTTAAAGATAGCTTCATTAGATACAATGACAACTAATGTCTGATTTGTCTTGACTGCACGTCTAATAAGAATATGTCTGATTTCTCCTCTCCTTCTTTGTGGATCATAGATAGAAACTCTATACTTTCTAAATAACACAGCTATTTTACTAATAATTGCATCTGTTTCCTGGTTATGAATGAGACAAGATTTATACGGAATAATACGATGAGAATTCTCTTCATATAAACCATAGTTATATGTCTTATCAAACGCAATAATTGTCTTATTACGATAGTAATAAGGATCTTCCATACCAGAGACGGGGTGTACATTAACCTTTAAATCCTTAAAGATCTTCTTACATTCTTCATTCTTATATTCTAAAGACTTAACATATCCTTGATTAATAAACTGACAGCTTCCACATTTTTTCGCTATATCACATTTCATTATAATTCTCCTAGCCAGTTCTTTAGGAAGTCATGGACTTCATAAAGTGTTTTGATTTCTAATCTTTCCTGTGGTGTATGAATATCAATACAGTTTGGTCCCATAGTCACAATATCCATATCTGGGAATATTCGACTCATATAACCTGTTTCTAATCCACCATGAGTCGGTACTTCTTTGAGTTCTTTATCATATGCTTTTTTATAAGCTTCCTTGTAAGACTTACGTAACTGAGAATCAGGATCATAGCTCCAACCATAATATTCATCTGATGGTGTCACACTTAAGCCAAATAAAGAAGCCAATGTTTCTACTTCATTTACAAGTAGTTTAAGATTGATTTCATTCTCACTACGTAATAATAGAATAATCTCTACAACTTTTTCTGTTGTTTCCATAATCCCTAAATTCAAAGAAAGAACTGGGAAATGATTAAAGTAATAAGAATACTTCTCTACACCATATGGACATAATGCAAGGAAATAAATAAGTGCATCACTATCTAAGATCACATGACCACTCTGTTCTTCTTCTAATATATAATCTAAAGGTTCTAATGGATAAAGAGCCTTCTGTTCTTCCATTTTTTCATGAATAAAAGCTTTTAATTCTTCTTTATTACTTGTAGACTGGAAAGTAAATAAACCATCTCTACAGATTGCATTGGCCTTCTGTCCTGCATTAAGTGAAGAGAAACGGATATCAAAGCCATTATCCAAACATGCTTTTAGTACAAGTCCTGCAATCTTAATTGCATTCCCTCTACCTTCTTTAATCGCATCACCAGAATGACCACCTAATAACCCTTTTACATAGAATTTATATCCCTGATCATGAGATTCTACAAATGTTGCATTCTTTCTAATAGTTAACTGAACGCCCCCTGCAGAAGAAACATTTGTTTCTCCTACTACATCACCATCTAAAGAAATCATCTTGCGCGCATGAATCCAATCCCTATCTACATGTGTAATACCATCCATAGTTGTTTCTTCCTGAACAGTAAATAAGCATTCTAAACGAGGATGTTTAAAGCTGTTATCACTTAATAAAGCAAGCATGATAGCCACTGCCACACCATCATCTGCTCCTAAAGTTGTTTTTGTTGCATGTAAATAACCATCTTCTTCATAGATTTCTAAAGGATCAGTGAGGAAGTCATGGTTACTATCTGCATCTTTTTCAGCTACCATATCCATATGACCCTGTAATAAAATAGGTGCATGATCTTCATATCCAGAACTTGCTTCCTTATAAATAATAATGTCCCCTATTTCATTTCTTGCATAATCAAGTTCATGAGCTTGCGCAAATTCTTCTATATAATTGCCTAGTAATTCTTCATGTCCTGAAGGATGAGGAATACTACAAATAGTTTTAAAATAGTCTAATACATCTTTTGTCATGGTTAACTCCTTTATTTTGTAATAATATCTGTAATACCTGGATTCATAGATAATTCTATTCTTTGTACGTGAGGATGACTGCGATATCTTTTTCTCACCATCTGACCTAAAGTCTGTCCTTGATTATATCCATGGATGATTCTTAAAGTCAATGCATCAGGTTTCTTTAAAGCTGCATCTATCATCTTACGTGCTTCCTGCTGGGTATAGCCATGTATATCTATTTCTTTGATATATTTCATATACTACTCCTTGTGATGTCTTTTAAATGATTGATTTCTTCTTGTGTAAGTGTTCGATATGTACCACTTTCTAAATCACCTAACGAGATATCTCCATACATAATGCGATGAAGTGATGTAATCTTATTCTTAAGAGAAAGGAACATCTTCTTTATTTCATGATAACGTCCTTCTTCTAAAGTGATGATACCTTCATATTCACTTGTCATTTCTACTATTGCAGGTAAACATTTTACATCTCCATCAATAGTAATACCTTCTTTAAAAGGTGTAATATCCTTTAAAGGATTTAAACAAGTAAAGGCATAAGTTCTAGGTATATGAAATTCAGGAAGAGTGAGTCTTTTTCTTAATTTCAAATCATTCGTCAAAATGACTAGACCCGTTGTATCACGGTCTAATCTCCCCACATAATGAAGGTTATCATCTGGAAGCAAGCTAATAAGACAGGGATCATGAGGATCCTTATTGGCACATACATAGCCTGATGGTTTATGAATGATATAGTATTTCAAGGGATGAGGATCAAGAATCTTAGAATCATAAATCACTGTTTCATCCATTATGTCTGTATCTTCATCAACTATTTCATTGTTGACTTGTATCAGCCCCTTTTTAATGGCCTTCTTCGCCTGTTTCTTACTTCCGCATTTATTTAATACAAATATGTCTATCAGTCTCATTAATGAGTATTCCTTCCACGAGAACAGTCATTCGAACGATTATCAGTACTATTGACTACAATCACCTTGACTTTATCTCCTCTTTTATATGAAGGATCTTTTTCTAAAATATCGCGTAAAGCAGTTAATCTCTTATTGCCATCTACACATAAATAGCCACAGCCTGTTTCTTTTACCTTAATAGGAAAAGAAAAGCCTATTCTAATAATAGAATGATAGAGATGATCTGTATATTCGGATGGAATAAAGTGAATGTCACTTAATGGTAGTTCTTTAATACGCATAAAATATGCCTGCCACTCAAAATGTGATTAAATATACTCACATCGAGATAATGTAAGTTCTCACGAACATTACT
>JAFEHB010000517.1_pt1 | contig 26256 bp, 12 predicted proteins | sample 9267121 | NCBI WGS metagenome assembly JAFEHB01 (sample SAMN17103336, study PRJNA684904) | human gut metagenome | isolation source: diarrhea sample from child under the age of five | host: Homo sapiens | place: South Africa: Mafikeng, Mafikeng Provincial Hospital | collected 2019-09 | reverse complement strand
TGCTCGACAATCCAAAAATAATTGAGAGGCTAGGACTTTTGTCCCAGCCTCTTCAAATTGTAGATATCTCTTTAATTTTTTATGTATCATTTAGGTTGCATTATGTAAGAAACAGATGGATTACATTCTAAAAGAAGTTGGAAAACACCAACTTCTTTTTATCAATTCTATTAAAGACTAGGCCTGTACGACCATCATATAAAGAAATAAGGATACGAGAAAGACGATGCTAACAACAAGGGTCGCTAGCTTGAGTCCACGGTGGGAGCGCCAGTAACTTGGCTTTCCTAGGTTACTGGTCGCATCTGTTGAAAGCGATTGTTGTTGGCGAGGCTGCAAGGTGATCAGAACCACAAGAGCGAGGGATAAGATCGAGATCCCGATTGCAAATACCATTTCCATCTTAGGATCCTCCTAACACTCTGAAGAGGGTAAAAATAACTCCCAGCAGAATCACCAAACCAATGATCACATTAAAAGTAACATTGATCTTTTCAGAACGTGTCGTCTTTTCTTTTTCGGCAGGACGGCGTTTGAGAGACTCCATCCTTCCTTCTACTTCTTTGTAAAATAAATCTTTCTTACGATCACTCACTGTGTCCACCTATCCCTTCTTGCAAGCGAGCTTTGAAAACAGCTGGCTCAACGCTACTTGATTGAGCAATTTGTTGCGCAACGGCTTCTCTGTAGTTATCCACAGATTGGTAGATTTCCTGGATACGGGCCACCATATCTGCTTCTTTTCCTTGATCAAAGATATTGGCTTGTGCGAGGAAGTGGCGGTCATGCAGGGTATGGCTAAAGGCAAGGATGACTTGCTGGTGTTCGAAGGCCTTGCGAACAATGCCTTGTACCTCTGCATAGTGGTTGATATCCAGATAAATACTAGAGACCTTAAGCAACTCTTTGATCCGCTCTTGACTGATATTTTGGTACAAGACCACATTTGGATAGCGGACCATAGACAAGAGGCTCGCAGACATCTCCGTCAAAGCTGCTACACGGAAGGTCACATTTGGCAAGCTCTCTACTAGGTAGGTCAAGGCTTCAATCTGATCCGAATTGGTCAAGACAAAGGCGTCTTTACGGATATCGTCTTTCACCTTGAAATCATACAGGTAGCCAAGGGGACCAAAATAGCTATGCTGGTCTTGCGAGGTCAACTGGAGAGCACGGTGATAGGTCGCATTTTGTGGAATCAAGATCTTCTTGGTCCGGATTTCTGGGCTCTTTAGAATCAACTGCATATTGCCTGGAAGGCTGTCATGAAGAGGTTCTTGCCAAACCAAGACGTCGCGTCCTTTGATCCCTTTATTGCCCAACTGAAGACTAATGCTAAAGGAGGTAGCAAGGGTATTGTAGACCAAACCATCTAGATTAAACCCACGATACTCTAGGTAAAAGACAAAGTAATCTAAGCGATTCTTGAAAATTCGCATCGGCTGATGGTCCAAGGTCAAGATCAAATCCCCTGTTTGGTGATTCTCTGTCAAGCGCTCGATGTCCCCTTCAAAATAAGTGGTCACCAAATGCTGGCCTTGATCACCACAAGTCGTTACGGCTATCTTACGACCGTATTGATCATAGTGCTCGATCATAACCACTTGCCCCTTGTCATCCAGCCACTCCAGGCGCTCAACGATGCGTTTATAAGAAGCAGTATGGTAAGCAATCCGAGCCTTTTCCTGACCATAGTAGGTCACTTTTCCCGAACTGTTATCCCCAGAAACTTCCCAAAAATCGGGAACCGGAACTTCATTAAAGTAGCGTCCGCGCTTCTCCCCTTTTGGTTGTCCTAAGAAATAGATAAACGGAGACTCAACACCATCGGGCAAGAAACCGTTTGGCTCCAAAACAACGGTCGGATGGTCAAAGCCAGACTCTTTCATGGAGCGGAGCAAGTCTTGGCTTTCACGAGAATAGCTATCAAATACGTTCAGCATGTGTCACCTCTTCTATCAATTGTGTCCAAGCTTCTTCTACTCGGCTGGTCAAAAAGTCTTCTGCACGCGCATAAGATGCTTGACGCATGCTGGCTAGATCGTCTTTTTTGTAAAACTGGATGATTTTTTCAGCAAAGGCAGCAGCGATATGATCTACCACTTGATCTGCTGATGGTGGAATGAGATAGCCATTTTTACCTTCTGTGACAAAGGTTTGATTGCCATAAGGAACGTCAAAACCGATAATGGGAAGACCCGAACCAATCGCCTCCATCAAGGTCAAACCAAAGCCTTCACTGGTCGATGCGGACAGGTATACTTCATAGTTCTTATAAATTTCCTCTAGATTGGCATGCCCTTTGAGGTGGATATAGTCTGTCGCCCCCAATTCATCAATTAGAGAACGCAATTTGCCTTCTTCCCCACCTTTTCCATAGATGTCAAAGGACAATTCTGGTAATTCTTTTTTGGCCCGAACCACTGCTCGCACCAACCAGTCAATATGCTTTTCAGTCGCCAAACGAGAAGCTGTAATCATAGAAAATGGGGTACGATTTTCGTTTTGTGGCAAGCTGGCAAGACTCCCAACTGGAATGGTATAGATAGCCGGCTGATGGTTGGTGTATTTAGCAAACTGCTCGGCCAAGATTTCTTTTTGACGGTCGGTTGCGACAATAAAGAAGTCCACCTTGTCTGCATTGGTAAATTGGTACTCGTAGTAGTTGTTCCACAGGATATACTGATCGTCAACATTATTGGCACTGAAGTGCTCTGCATGGACGACCACACCCAGGCGGGCTTTTTGCGCTTCTTCAAAGATAGGCTGACCGATATTGGTTTCCCGATCCAAAATCACCAGATCTTGTTTGGTCAATTGAAGGGTTTGCATGAAGTAGCGGATCAATTCTTGGCGACCAACTAGATAGCGATCTGGGAAACGATAGATTTCGCGGCCATCCGCCATCTGCATGCTGTAGGCAACCGTCCCGTCTTCATTGTAAAAGCGGCGCTCAATCAAGTTGGCTTGGTTGTTCTTAGGAATGAAATACTCTGTACAATAGCGGGTATAGGAGAAATAATCCTTTCTCACCAAAATCCCTCTAGACACGTACTCGCAGCGTTCGACATAAGGACTGTTTTCTTCGCGCAGGTAGCAGGTCAAAAAATTGTCCTGGTCTTCATAAAAGAAGCGCTTGATCTTGCCATCGACTTCTTCGCGCGTCGGTTTCCCGGCAAAACCTGCTAAGACCTGGGCAATGGTATAGGTCGTTGGTGCAATTTTTATATCTGTAAAATGGCTGTAGAGCCAGATGATTTCATCATTTTTAAAACCGATATTTTCTGTTAAATGTTGGATATTATCGGCTAGAATCATATCCATAAAAACAAATTTAGCTGGTTGATGGATATTGCGTAACAACTGGGCCCGGTAGGCCTGGGCGTACTCAACACCACTGCTGGCCCAACCAATTCCAAGGTTGATATTGTATACTGTCATAATGTCCTCTTTTATGGGAAATGCAAGACAATTTCCCCTTTTTTATTGATTTCTACTCGACTCAGCAAGAGATTGCGGACCATTTGTTCTTTGGCCGCCCCTTTCATTCGATCAAAGGATTGGTAGGCTTCTTGGAAAAATTCCACCAAAGGATTTTTCTGACTGGTGTATTGACCAGAGAGAGCCATCCGCAATTGTTGCAGATAGTCGACCTGCTCGACCCAGTTTTCATCGATAGCTTTTAGAATGGCCATGCGCTGGAATTGGGCGATCACCTCATCGGTGCCTAGGACCTCATACTTAGCCTCTAACTCACTTTTAGCAATCTCCCATAAGAAATTCTCTTTGGTTTTTTTGCTACGGAAGGTTTGGTGGGCCTTTTCCGGATCCACTTGGTAGCTAACATTGTCTAACATATAGCGATAAAAAGCTACAGGTTCCTTGTATTCTTTTTTGTGGGCTACACTTGAAAAGACGGAACGAAGTGCTTTTTCAACGATATCATCCAAGCGGCCTTCTTGCTTGATCAAACGATCGCGCTCTTCGTAAACAATCGCACGCTGAATATTCATACTTTCCGCAAATTCTAACGTCATCCGACGACTAGCCTGACCAGAACTTTCACTAGCATTTTGAGCTCGTTCCACTAAGTTTCTATACTTGCGCTTAGTCAGAGCTTTTGCTGAACCAATCCGCTCATCCACATCATAGTCTTGATAGGTATCCTGGATCCAGTCTGGCCCCCAGTTTTTCATCAAATCGTCTTCCAAAGAGACAAAGAACTTAGTCAAACCGGGATCTCCTTGACGACCTGAACGCCCACGAATTTGAAGGTCAATCCGCTGGTTCATCATCCGCTCAGTCCCTACAACTACTAAACCACCTAACTCAGCGACTCCTGGTCCCAACTTGATATCGGTTCCCCGACCGGCCATTGAGGTCGCAACTGTCACCGCTCCTTTTCGACCTGATTCTTTAATGATCTGGGCCTCTCGGGGAGCATTGTTGGCATTGAGAAGATTGTGAGGGATCCCTTCGCGCAAGAGAAGATTCGAATAAAGAATCGACATTTCAACGGATCCGGCAAAGACCAGAATCGGATTGCCCTTTTCGTGGATTTTCTTCACATAATCCAAGGACGCCACGATTTTCTCCGGCAAGGTTTGATAGATTTCATCCGGCAAATCCTTACGGATCTTCTTGCGATTGGTTGGAATCTTGATCACGGACATGGCATAGGTATCGAGAAACTCTGCCTCAGCGACCTTCCCAGTCCCCGTCATGCCTCCTAACTTCCGAAACATCTTAAAGAGGTTTTGATAAGTAATCGAAGCCATGGCCCGTGTTTCTTGAGTTAGCTTGAGACCTTCCTTGGCTTCAATCGCCTGATGGAGTCCTCCTTGCAAGCGGGTCATTTCCATCAAACGTCCTGTTGCCTGGTCTAGCAAGACAATCTCATCTTGCCCTTCGACATTGGGATGGATGACATAGTCCTTATCCTTAATAAAGTTTTTATTGGCCTGCAGGGCTAGGCTGATATGGCGGACTAAATCACGGTATTGGGGATCATAGAGGTTGGGAATAGCAAGAAAAGCTTCTGCTGCATGAGCTCCTTTTCGAGTCAACCAAACTCGTTTCTTTTCTTCATCAAACTTGAAGTCTTCCCCCTCTTTGAAGGTTTGGATCAGGGTATCAATAATCCCATATAGGTTGGATTGGACCCGAGGAGAACCAGAAATAATCAAGGGAGTCTGAGCACTATCTAGAAGCACCGAATCAATCTCATCGACAATGGCGTAATTGAAGTCTGCCAAAAACTGGCCATCTGCCGAAGCCGTCAAGTTCTCTGTGAGATAGTCAAAGCCTAGACTGGTATTGGTCGTATAAATGACATCTGACCGGTAAATCTCCCGTTTGACTTCTGGATCTAATTCTTCGTCTTCTGATTGTTTCAAGGGAACTCCAACAGTCAAGCCCAAAAAGCGGTAGACCTGTCCCATCTCTTCTGCATCCCGAGTTGCCAGATAGGTATTGGTCGTAATAACCATGACCCCTTTGCCCTCTAAGGCATTGAGATAAACCGGCATAGTTGCCGTCAAGGTCTTCCCTTCACCAGTATTCATTTCAGCGACATTGCCTTGGTGGAGGACAATCCCTCCCATGACTTGCACGTCATAAGGAAACATGCCCAAGACCCGTTTATCAGCTTCACGCGCAACCGCAAATGCTTCCGGCAAGAGATCATCCAAGGTCTCACCCTTAGCTAGACGTTCCCGAAATTCCACAGTTTTCTCCTGTAGTTGTCGATCCGTCAAGCGGGCCATGTCATCCTTCCAGCTATTGACTTCTTTTAAGATTTTTTTGATGTTTCTTAATTTAACGTAATCCAATGTAATCCTCTTTTTTTGCAGTGATGTTCGTCTATTCGAGAACTTCTGCTCCCTCAGACGATATTGGTTGAATCGTGAAATAGTGGAAGGTAAACTCTTGCAAACCTGCACTGAGCAAGCGTACTTCATAGGCGTAAGCTTGATCTGGATAGGTAAACAGCAAGCGACCTTCTGCGGTTACTCGACGGGCAACGACCTCTCCAAAGCGATCTTTGAAGACGATTTCTACCATAACGGTATGAGCCGGAGTCGCTTCCATCGTGATAACCAATTCATAATCTTGCTCTCTTTTGAGCAGGGGCAGACTAGGAATTTGACGAGTTGCGCCAAAATTTGTCTGCGAATGCCAAGTTTTCAGTACTTGACCAGATGGCATGAGGGGGTTCTGAAACTGAACGCTTCCTTGGTCAGTCGCTTGAATGGTCGACCCCCAAAGATAATCTGCCAGAACGGTATCGCCCCAGTAGATTCGTCTGCTTTCATTTTCTTTTATTTTTATCATTGGTTTCTTCCAAAGTCTCTTTCCATGATTTCTTTGTACTGGGTCACAAACCACTCAATGATCGGACCACTCGCATCATTGTGTCGACCGGCGCGGCTAGTACTGATAATACGAACCGGCAATTCATACAAGGCCTCTAAAATATCTGGATAAGCCTGCTGGTCATAGTCATCATCCCTCATATAGGCAAGGGCTAAAATCGTATCCTTGAAATCTGCCTGGTCAAACCGGTCCCAGAAGCGTTGATTGAGCTGACCGATCCCTTCTTGCGACACTTGACCAATGATCAACTGCATCATGTCTAGGGATGTTCCAAACTCATCTGGACGTTTAAATTTCAGGTTGGCAGCGACATCCCCCAGGTTGACAATGGGTTTTCCGACCAAGATCGCATGAGGAGAATAAAGAGCACCATAGTAAAGGGCACCAAAGGTCCCCATGGACAAGCCTGAGAAATTCATATCTTTTGGCTCAAAGCCGAGCAAGTCCAAGTGCTGATCAATAAAGGCAGTGATTTGACTTTCCAATTCTTCTGAGCCCATATAGAAGGATCCACCTTCCAGTCTTGGGTCAGAAAAGAGAATAAAGGGACTCCCCATCGCACGCATCATCCCAAACCCTTCAAATCCTTCGGCCGGACGATACCCAGAAAAGTAAATGTTTAAAGGTGGCTTCAGATCGCCAGGATGGAAATAAGCAAAAATTTCTTGGCGTTTGTGGTCCCGTAGCGTCTTAGCTCCTACTGTCATCTCTCCTAAAGGACCATGTGACAAGCGCTTATGTAGGGCTCCGATCGTAAGCGTCCCTTCTCCTTTTGCTTCCAGCGAAAAGGCTAGGTAATAAGGTTCTGCTCCATCCAATTCTAGTGGTTGCTCCATCTCTTCTTCTGAAAAGACTGCATCTTTGACCCACTCTCCCAGAGCACCAAAGCGGTAAAATTGGATCCGCAATTGCAGCTGACAGCTTGGATCTTTTTCATATTCCAACCAAAAATTGATAGGACGGCTAGCATCATACACGTAGTTGTAGACCCACTGAGCAATCGGTGTAAACTCTTCACCGTATGATCCATCTAGCTGAAGAAAATGTTGCCCCAGCACCGTTTGCCGGCCAGCAAAATCAGGTCTCACTCGCAGGTCACGAACCGTAAAGGCATCTCCATATTGATTGTCGTATAAAAAGCGCTCTAAGACATAGAGAAATTGATGCTTGTTTGAGAAATCCCAGGGTCTTGCTTGCTTGAGTCTTAAGAGGTGGGCCAATTCGTCAGAAGGCGCCTCTAGTTCATGGCTTTGATCATAAAAAACAGTATACGGCTGGAAATAAGCCAGGTCTTCTCCTAAAGCTAATAAATCTTCTGGCTTTTCCAGAATCAAGGCTTTGAATTTGGAGATTTCCTCTTCTTCCATATACTCTTTGAGCGATGGAAGAGTGGTAGCTTGAAAAAAGTGCCAGCCTAGTCCAGCAGGAAGCTCCACTTGATCCTGCCAACTGCTTGAGCCGATTTGGAGAATATGGGGTATTTGTAATTTTTTATCCATGACGTTCTTTCATCCATCCTTCCCATTTCTCGATCAAGCGTTGACCGGTGTATTCTTGAATTTTTTCGATCGAGTAGACCAAGGCTTCGTTCCAAGGCTTCAATTCCAATAAAAAGTGAGTAATCGCCTTCTCTAATTCCTTGTCTCCCTTTGATAAGACATAGCCGTTTTTCAAATGATCGACATATTCTGTCTGGACGCGGTTGACCTGAGGAATCCCAGCAGAGATCCCTGCAATCTGCGTGTAGAGGTTGGGTTCCTCGCTTAAATCTACGATCAAGCGTGTTTTCTCCAACTCTTGAATAATGTCATTTTCATTTGAAAAATTCTTAACTACAAAACGGTAGTCCGGTGCGTCTTGTACGGACTCTTCATCGATAATCTGGTTTTCCCCAAGCCCTTCCATTTGGGCTGGTGATTGAACCAGATGCAAGTCCTGCTCGCTGGCGATCAATTCCTCGAGTTGCCCTTCTAATTCCTTAACACGCTCCGGTGATCCATTGTAAAATGCAAAAACAACTTCAAATAAAGGATGTTGCGCCAAGACCTCCAGAACCTTCTTGAGCTGGCTCTTACTTGGAAGCTCAACTTCATTGACATAAAAGTAAATCTTTGATTCCTTGCGCTCCTGACTAGAGCCCAAACGGAGACGGGAGTCAAAAGAGGTAATCCGGTGTGTCTTCTGAGCCAAGCTAGGAGAAAAGACCCCAATCGCTTCTTTGGTTTTTTCACTATCTGTGATCAAGAGCTGGGCATCAATCATATCAAAATAGAGGGCAAAGTTTTCGGCAGACAAGGGCTGACGATCCCCATAGAAAGACAAGACTTTCTTGACGCTACTTGCTGTATCTTGTAAAAAAGCCAAATTTGCTGGATGAGCTGCCAAAACCAACTGATCTCGTCCTGGAACCAAGGTTGCTAGCTGCTCCTTCATTTTTTCAGCGACAACGTCTCCCATATTGGCATAGCTTTCTTTTTTGAAGGCAGGAAAGAAAGCTTCATTAACCATGACGGAGTGGTTCTCTTCGATCAACATCTCTCTCAAAACCCATTGCCCATCAAAACTCAGATACTCTTGGAAATAAGGTTTCCCCTCATTGTAGTAGATTCTACTAGAAATAAAGCCACGATCATCTAAGTACTCGATGTAGCTGATCTCGTCATTCTTATAACGGGTCAAAGAGAGAAGGTTTCCATCCACTCCCATATCAATTTTCGCTAGGTGGTGGCCCTTTCGAAATGCCATCACCAAAAAGGGAGTATAGGAAAAAGTGGTCTCACTCGGCCATTCGATGTCCTGAAGTTGAACTGGGCGCATAGCCAAATCAGACGGAACCTGTTGGATCTTATCAAAAATCGAAAGGACATCTGTCTCTAACAAATCTTGGCGGTGTAAAAAATAGCGCAGTTGTGGACTATATTGAGGCAACAATAAGATCCGATCCATTTCTGCTTCTTGAAAAATACGAACTTGATTAATGGTATCGTCAAATTCAATGGACTCTCGCATCCAGTACCAAGGGGTAGCTGTTTGCTGCCAGATGCGGTCCGTTCCATACCAGGCTGGTACAAAATAATACATGGTTACTCCTAGAATATTCTTGTATAACGTTGATTCACACGAAGGGCACGAATTTCTTCTCGGATATTGTAAATCATCCCGACAAACATGAGGAAGGTTCCTGGAATCATGGTCAAGCGCAAGAGATCTTTATCCCATAACAAGAGAGAAAAAGGAAGCGCCGTGAAGAGGATCAGATACAAGGTCCCAAAAACCGTCAAGCGTAGAACAATTTTATTGATATAGCGACGTGTATCTGCTCCAGGATAGACATGATCGATATACTCGGAAGCCTTCATCATCTTATCTGCAATTTCTTCTCCGTTCACATTGACAAAGGCGAAAGCAAAAGAGAGAAGGGCGATCATCAGAATGTAAAGAAGGATCCAAATCGGATCTCCCATCACCAAGTGTTTAGCTAAACGAGCAGCCCACTTGGCATTGGAATCCATTGACAAGATCAAGAGCATAGCATACTGAGGAATGGACACCAAGGTCATGGCGTACATGAAGGGCATCCCTCCTGCCGGGTTAAGCTTGATATCCAAAAAAGTATAACTTTTCAAGTTGTTGTGGATCCCTAATTTATTGACAGGAATCTGGTACTTGGAATATTCCACCAAGACTGCCACATAGACAAAAATCAAGATGAAAATCACGCCCAGAACATAAGCGATTTCTGGAATATTATTGACATTTGAAAGGGTCTGCATCACGTCTTCTGGCAGGTACATAACCATCCCAGCCATCATGATCACAACAGAACTTCCAAGCCCCAAAGCGGCATTTAGATCGGAGAGCCAAACTAAAAAGAAGGCTCCGGCTACCATAATCATGGTATTGACCGCAATGACAAGTCCGGGGTTCAACCCTGTCTTCAAGGGGAGATACATGGCCACTGCCAAAGACTGGACGATGGCGAGCGCCAAGGTCACGTACATCTTTCGCCGCTCCACTATCTCCGTGCTGGTTTTTTCAAGGTTAAAGCGTTTTGAAACGGTAAACATCCGCCACAAAATCATGGAAGACATCCATGGGGATAGACCGATCGAAAAGATCGACATTCCGCGGAGATTCCCCCCCATCACAGCGCTTGAGAGCTGCAAGCCTGTTGTCGTTCCCTCATTGAGTCTCAAGGCCTTTGATAAGTCAACAAAAGGCAGGGAAATTTTACTTCCCAAAACATAAATAAAGACGAAAAATATCGTCCAACAAAATCTCTTTCCTACTTCAGATCGTTTTAACATTTCTTTTAAACTTTCTCTTACTCATTTTGACTCTTCCACCTGGGAAACAGCCTTAAAATATGTGCCTTTAGAGCATTTTATCTCAACTTATTTTACCATAATTTGCGACTTTTCCAAACTCATTTGTCACTAATATTTGATAATATTTCAATTTCCCCATTTTGTACCGTATTCAACAAAAAATCCTTCAGATATTTATCTGAAGAATCCCTTATTGAATGCTATTCTCCTAAAGCCATGATGGTATCGACAAATAATTTCTTTGTAAAATAGCCATTGCGGATCAAATAAGAAGTATATTGAGCCTTTCGGACCATTTGAGCATACTCTTCTTCTGTACAGTCTTGGACCAAACGATTGGCTTCTTCAAGACTGGAGGCTACAAAGCCGAGCCCTTTTTCTCGAATATAGTCTGCATTTGACAAATAGTCTGGCACTACTACTGGAAGACCAGCAGATAGATAGGTCGATAGTTTGTAGGAAATATTTTCTTTGTAGTAATCCCGCTCATCCTCAGGATTCTCAGAATTTCCCCAGACAAGCCCAAAACCACCCTTGGAAAGTTCGAGAAGCAACTCTTGCTTGGTCCGCCAGCCTTCCATATGGATCTTAGAATAATCGACTCCTTCAACTGGTTCGGTATAGACATGAAGGGGTGTCTCATATTTCCAATCGATGATATGTGGGAAACGTGAAGGATTTCCTGAGAAGATCAGTTTTTTCTCAAATTGCGGAGTGTAGAGATCCAAACTGTGGGTCAAATCCCACAACTTTTGGACCACATATTTTTTCACTGTGAGCCCTTCTGAGACTAGACGATGGTACATTTGCTCTGACGGAACAACGACCAAATCACTCTGATTGTACATGTCGATATAGTTAGGCATCAGGTAATAATTGCTCTCAAACATGAGTGGTGGAACATCATGGATAAACATGACCAGCTTGGTTTGAAGGAGTTTTAATTTATCAACCAAACGGCGGTCCCACTCAATTCCATTCCAAGAAGGAGATTGAACGAAGACAATATCCCCAAAAGCAACGCCTGCTAAAATCCCATCCATTCGCGAGTTCAATTCGCTAGCTGGTTCATTGCTATGATCATAAAAGTAGATCCCTAGTTCATTAACCCCAAGTTCACGAACCACATTCATAATATCGTTTTGTGCCATCAGGGCAACACTTTTCGAAGATTGCCCAAATAAATTTGTAAAATGGATTTTCATCTCTTTCCTCTGACTCTTCTTTTTTAATCCCATATTTTCTGAAGATATGAGGGCAAACAGAGCTTTTCACAAAGTAACCTTTTTCATATCCCTCAACGAAAACTTCCTCATTCATTATAACATATTTCCCAACTTCTTAGACATTCTAGATCAATAAAAGACCGGTTCATTCCGGTCTTTTAAGGTTTTATTTGCCATCTTTTTTCCGAATTCCTAAAAGGGCTAATCCAGACAGAAGAATGGAAGCTCCTGCAGCAAGGATATTAGCTGAAGGATGGGCACCTGTCTCTGGAAGAGCAGGTCCTGAAGAGTGCGTCGCAGTTAGCGAGCTTGTGTCTGTTGGTGATTCTGAGTAAGAGGTGCCAAACGAAGACACGACAGACTCCGAAGAACTTGTCACAGCAGAGAAACTTGACGCATAAGACACACTGATCCATTCAGAAATTTCCTGCGATAAGGATTGACTCTCTGTTGATGATGCGCTTATAGAATCTGAAACACTCGTCAAAGGAAATTCAGATACTCGCATGGACGTTGAAGCCGATTCGCTTGCTGAAAGGAGTGAAGCTGATTGGCTATAGGAGTCAGATTTTGAAACAGATGTTGACGCTAGAGATTCTGAATAGGATGTCCATTGTGAAGCAGATAGACTATCAGAAACGGATCGAGAGAACGATCCAGACTCTGAAACCTGCGATGCAGCTACAACCTGAGAAGTTGAAGCTGATTCGCTTGTCGAAGCAGAAGCTTGGACTTGTGACTCAGATTGACTTGCAGAAATCGAAGTTTGTACTAAGGATTCGGATTGACTTGCCAAAATCGAAGCTTGCACCAAGGATTCGGATTGACTCATTGAAACAGATTCAGACAGCTTTTCGCTCATCGAAATAGATTGCGACAAGGAAATCAGTTGAGAAACCACTTCTTCCGATCCAACCGCCGATGTTGACTGCGATTGAGACATAGAAATGGATCTAGACGCTAAATCAGATAAGGATACCGACTGACTCAACAAAACAGATTTCGAGGCTTTTTCAGACTCACTCTTAGATGCTGATTCAGAAGCTACTTTTGATTGCGATTCTGATTGACTAGCTGAGACTGATGCCTGAACCAACGACTCTGATTGGCTCGCTGAAACCGAGGCTTGGACCAGTGAGTCTGATTGACTTGCAGAAACAGATTCTTTAATCAACAATTCAGACTGGCTTGCGGAGACTGATGCTTGAACTTGTGACTCAGATTGGCTCGCTGAAGTCGATGCTTGAACCAACGACTTTGATTGACTGGCAGATACAGATTCCTGAACCAACGACTCTGATTGACTTGCAAAGATCGAAGCTTGAACTTGTGATTCTGACTGACTCCATGATGTTGATTGCAAATCAGTCGATACTTGCGATTCCGACTGACTCATTGAATCAGAACGAGAAAAGGACATAGATTCTGTATTTTGAGACTTAGATTCGTCATCAGAAGTAGATTGTGATTGACTCACTGAAACTGATTCTTGTACTAACGATTCTGATTGGCTCGCAGAAACAGATGCTTGAACCAACGACTCGGATTGGCTAGCCGATACAGATGACTGAACCAAGGAGTCTGATCGACTGGCGGAAACTGAGGCTTGGACCAACGACTCAGACTGACTTGCTGAAACTGAGGCTTGGACCAAAGACTCGGATTGGCTAGCTGAAACCGATGTCTGAACCAAAGACTCGGATTTGCTAGACGATACAGATGCCTGAACCAACGAGTCTGATTGACTGGCTGAGACTGAGGCTTGGACCAACGAGTCTGATTGACTGACAGAAACGGATGCTTGAACCAACGAGTCTGATTGACTGGCAGATACAGATTCCTGAACCAAGGAATCAGACTGACTTGCTGAAACGGATGCTTGTACCAATGACTCAGACTGACTCGCTGAAATGAACTCTTGTACCTGCGAATCAGACTGACTTGTCGAAACGGATTCTTGAACCAACGACTCTGATTGACTTGTAGAAATCGATTCCTGTAGCAAAGATTCGGATTGACTAGCTGAAACTGACACTTGAACCAGTGATTCAGATTGACTCATCGAAATAGATTGCGACAAGGAAATCAGTTGAGAAACCACTTCTTCCGATCCAACCGCCGATGTTGACTGCGATTGAGACACAGAAATTGATTTGGATACCAAATTAGATAAGGATACCGACTGACTCAACGAAATAGATTTCGAGGCTTTTTCAGACTCACTCTTAGATGCTGATGCCGCTTTTGATTGCGAGTCTGATTGACTGACAGAAACAGATTCTTGTATCAAGGAATCGGACTGACTCGCTGAAACCAAGGCTTGGACCAAGGACTCAGATTGGCTAGCTGAAACGGACTCTTGCACCAAGGAATCAGATTGGCTAGCTGAAACCGAGGCTTGGACCAGCGAATCAGACTGGCTAACTGAAACGGATTCTTGTACTAACGAGTCTGACTGGCTCGCTGAAACCGACTCTTGGACCAACGAATCGGATTGACTTGCTGAAATGGATTCTTGAACCAACGAGTCTGATTGGCTAGCTGAAACCGACTCTTGGACCAACGAATCGGATTGACTTGCTGAAACCGAGTCTTGGACCAAGGACTCTGATTGACTAGCTGAAACTGATGCTTGAACCAAGGACTCTGATTGGCTAGCTGAAACTGAGGCCTGAACCAACGACTCTGACTGACTCGCGGAAACGGATTCTTGAGCCAACGAGTCTGACTGACTTGCTGAAATCGAAGTTGAAACTTGCGAATCTGACTGAGTGATTGAGTTAGATACTTGCGACAAAGAAACAGACTCACTAGTCGATACAGACTGAGACGATGAAATCGAATCTGAAACCAAAGATGCCGACGTTGAGGCTGAGAAGCTTTGAGACTGTGATGCAGATTCTGACGACGTCATTTTCCGATAATAATAATTCACGCTCGTCAATGGATTTGAAACTACCATTTTTTGAATGGTTTGTTTAAAATTAGAAAAACCTTCTACACCTTGAGGTGTCGCATCTTCCCCGACAATCATAGTCTGATTATTACTTAGAAAAGGTGATTTTGGAAGAACTGTGAATGGTTTTGGAACCGTATATTCTGCCCCTGTATTTTCATCTGTATAGGTGACGGTGTCCTTAGCCGAAAACCATCCTGTGATCTCCAACTCAAGATGACGATCATCCACTCGTTTTGGCGTAACATTAAGAAAATAATCTTTGTTCTTACTTTCGACTTTACGCGTTCCGCCTAAATCAGAAAGATTATCAGTACTATCTTGTTTAAATTCTTTTTCATAAACAAGTGTATACTTGTCAAATACCGGCTCATTCCCGACATCCAGATTCGAAACGTTATAGACTTTGGAAGGATCTAAAACGTAGTAACGAAGGATGTAGTCACCATTTTGACTGGTTGTAACAACTTCACTTCTTATAAAATGCTCACGCGCATTTCCGTACAATTCTACACGTCGATCTCCAACTGTACTATTATCAAAAGTTCCTGTTGTTACATTTTGAGACGAACTCACAACTGGAACCTGTACGTATCCTGCGATATCACGAGCATTTGAGGCCGTATAACGCTGACCTTCAATTCCGTACTGGGTATACTCTGCTAAGACTGCTTCTTTCCCGGTTGGTGTGTATTCCCCATCGACCCATTTGCCTGCTGGATCCACCACTTTGTAGAAAGTCGACTGTTTCCCCCACATAGATGGAACCTTGATTTCAGCTCTCGAAGTCAATAGTTCCCCCTGTTTTGAAGGGTTCATCACATCGTATACATCTCGTACAAGGAAACTTGTCTCTGGGCTAGCATAAGTCCCTAGATAAACGTTCCCAGGTTTTCCATCATCAGACTTGCTATAGGCAAACATATTCCCAAAAGGAGCTTTCTTAATCAACACTTCTTTAGGTAGTTGGAACTGCGTGCCACCAATGACATTGGCAGAGAAGGTTTGAGAGAAGATCTCGGAACCATCTGATTTTTTCACAACACGGAAATATACATCATTTCCCACATGCGTATTCGGATCGGTATCGGTACGATCGACAGACAAGGTCGCATAATAGCCGAGTGATTCTCCTGTTTTATTAACAAAATCCCAAATCCCAAAGGTATAGCGAGTCGCATCCGTATCCTTCTTATAAGCAGCAATTTCTTCAGGTGTTTGGTTAACATAGCGCTTATCGATATGAGGATCTTTAGCAACATCTGTAGCTGTTAGAGGGGCATCTTCAACACTAGCACCGTTGCGATCATCCATGTTTGGTGTAATCTCTAGATCTTTGCTACTACTCTTAGCCACCTCAGCAATGGGAGCCAACTGAGCAGAGATCGCAGGTTTCCCATCTATATTCGTATTTCCCACAAAACCTGCAGCTGTCAAGGTCGTCATCATCTCATCGACAGCTTTCTCCAAACGATCGCGCTGGTCAGCATAAGCTTGCGCACTGGCATTGGTGTGGATCAAGTTATTGCTTGCAGCCACTTCAGCCTGCACTTTGTTAATGACAGCTTCGACCACTGCTCGGCGATCGGTGTCCGTCATTTTAGATGCGTAATTCCCTGCAATTTCTTGAAGCAATTCAGCTTCAGAGGTATTTTGTTCTAAAACAGTAGCTTCTTCTAAACTAGTCGGCTCTTCAATACCTGCTTCTGACTCTAGAGCTTGAGCAGACTCGCTAATTGCCGTTGATAATGCAGTTGATCCAACTTTGCTCAAGGATAAAGACGTAGATTCACTGATCGAAGCAGATGCACTCACAGATGTAGAAAGGCTGGTTGATCCTGAAACAGAGATGGATTCTGAAGGCTGGCTTGAAGTTTTTGCTAAAACCACACTATCCAATTCTGCTAAGGTTTCCTCTTTTGTCTCAGAAACCGTTGGTGCAAGTGATGTTGCATCCTCCGCCTTAGCTGTCGTAGCAATCACAGCACCACCAAAAACAGTCCCTACCGTAATCAAACCCTTTAAGAAGGCTTGGTTATGCTTTTGACTTTCTATTTGATCTTGCTGCACGTTGGCAATGATGGTCTCCTCCACTTGCCCACGCACCACGCGAAAGAGGCCTAGAGCAGCTGTTGATGCTCGAAGCCAATTTTTTCCTGATTTAATTAATTTGAAGCGTACGACACGATCTGTTTCACGAAAGTTTCCTTTTGAACGCTTAAATTGCATGATATTCCCCTTACATTGTAGTCATTATTCATTATACAGGAATACTACGTAGATTCAAGTAATTTGCTACAAAAAACTTATATATTATCGTTTAATTTTCAAATTTTTTGTAACACATAAAAAATAATTCATTCTACTAGTAAAAAAGTGAATCTCCTATGAGATTCACTCGAAAAAATGATTTTTCCTACTAGATCAGTTCCCCTTCTTTTTACGTCGGGTAAGTCCAGCAATTCCAGCTAACCCTGTAACAACCCCAAGAAGGGCTGATGTTACAGATCCTGTTTCGCCAGTATTTGGAAGCACTACAGACTGGCTGTGTTTTTGTGATCCACTTGCTGATTCTGATGCAGACAATGACTCTGAATGAGAAATTGATTGGCTCATTGAGTTAGAGTATGAACCGCTACCAGATGTTGATCCTGATTGTGATTGACTCACTGAAACTGAAGTACTTACTGATGTTGAAGTTGATTCAGGTGCAGAGGTACTCAATGATGCTGACTCAGATGCAGAGACTGATGTCGAAACTGAAACCGAAGTAGAGACTGACTGGCTTTCAGATACTGAACTGCTCAACGATGCTGACAATGATTCTGATGTCGAGATTGATTCAGACGTTGATGCTGATTCAGAGGCTGACGCTGACTCGGACGTAGAAACGGATTCAGATACAGAAACCGATTCGGACGTTGACACTGATTCTGATGTTGAAACCGATTCAGACACTGACACTGATTCTGATGCTGATACCGATTCAGACGTTGACACTGACTCAGATGCAGATGCTGATTCGGACGTAGACGCCGACTCTGATGTCGAAATTGAAACTGAAGTAGATGCCGATTCTGATGCAGACACTGACTCAGAGGTAGAAACTGATACTGACTCGGACGCAGATGCTGACTCAGAGGTAGAAACTGACTCAGACGCTGAAACTGACTCAGAGGTTGAGACCGATTCAGAAGTTGAAACTGATTCAGACGTTGAGACTGACTCTGACGTCGATACCGATTCAGACGCTGAGACTGATTCGGATGTTGACACTGATTCAGATGTAGATACTGATTCAGACGTTGAAACTGATTCAGACGTTGAAACTGATTCAGACGTTGAAACTGATTCAGATGTAGATACTGATTCTGATGTAGATACTGATTCTGAGGCTGATACTGATTCAGACGTTGAAACTGATTCTGAAGTAGATACCGATTCAGATGCTGAAACTGACTCAGACGCTGACACTGATTCGGACGTTGAAACTGATTCAGACGTCGATGAAGATTCAGACGTTGAAACTGATTCGGATGCTGAGACCGACTCAGAGGTTGAGACTGATTCGGATGCTGAGACCGACTCAGAGGTTGAGACTGATTCGGATGTTGATACTGACTCAGACGCTGACACTGATTCGGACGTTGAAACTGACTCCGATGTCGATGCTGACTCAGATACAGATACTGACATCGAAACTGAAACCGAAGTAGAGACTGACTGGCTTTCTGATACTGAATTGCTCAACGATGCTGACAATGATTCTGATGTCGAGATTGATTCAGACGTTGAAAGTGATTCAGAAGTAGACACTGATTCAGACGTTGAGGCTGACTCAGACGCAGAAGTTGATTCCGATGTTGAAACCGACTCAGAGGCTGACAATGATTCAGAGACTGAAACTGACTCAGATGTTGAGACTGAAACTGAAGTAGAAACTGACTGACTTTCTGATACTGAAGTGCTCAACGATGCTGACAATGATTCTGATGTCGAGATTGATTCTGATACAGAAACCGATTCAGACGCTGACAATGATTCGGATACAGAAACTGACTCGGATGTTGAGACTGATTCAGAAGCAGAGGCTGATTCTGATGCTGAAACCGACTCAGATTCAGAGGCTGACGCTGATTCGGATGTTGATGCTGACTCTGATATCGAGAGTGATTCAGAAGCAGATGCAGATTCGGATGTTGAAACTGACTCAGACGCAGAAGCTGATTCGGATGTTGATGCCGATTCTGATGTCGATACCGACTCGGATGTTGAAACTGATTCTGATGTTGAAACTGACTCTGAGACTGAGACGGATTCAGATACAGAAACCGATTCGGACGTTGACACTGATTCTGATGTCGAGACTGATTCAGACGTTGACACTGATTCCGATGTTGATACTGATTCAGAAGCAGAGGCTGACTCGGACGCTGAAACTGATTCAGAAGCAGAGGCTGACTCTGATGCTGATACTGATTCAGAAGTTGACGCTGACTCGGACGCAGAGGCTGATTCTGACATTGAAACCGACTCTGAAGTCGAAACTGACACTGAAGCAGAGACTGACTGACTTTCAGATACTGAGGTGCTCAACGATGCTGACAATGATTCAGACGCTGATACTGACTCAGACGTTGATACGGATTCAGATACAGACTCGGACGTTGAGACCGACTCAGAGGCTGAGACTGACTCGGACGTTGAAACTGATTCAGACGCTGACAATGATTCGGATACAGAAACTGACTCGGATGTTGAGACTGATTCAGAAGCAGAGGCTGATTCTGATGCTGATACCGACTCAGATTCAGAGGCTGACGCTGATTCGGACGTAGATACTGACTCAGAGACTGAGACTGACTCAGATGTCGATACTGATTCAGAGGTTGAAACTGACTCAGACGCTGACACTGATTCGGACGTTGAAACTGATTCGGAAGTTGATGCCGATTCAGAAGTCGAGACTGATTCGGACGTTGAAACCGACTCAGACGCTGACACTGATTCAGACGTTGAAATTGACTGACTTTCTGATACTGACTCGGATTCTGAAACTGATTCTGATGTTGAGACTGACTCAGACGTCGATACCGATTCAGAGGTTGAGACTGATTCTGATGTAGAGGCCGACTCAGAGGCTGATGCTGACTCAGATACAGAAACTGATTCAGACGTAGACACTGATTCTGATACAGAAACCGACTCGGACGTAGACACTGATTCGGATACAGAAACCGATGCAGACGCTGAGACTGATTCAGACGTTGAAACCAACTCAGAGGCTGAAATTGACTCGGATGTTGATACTGATTCAGAGGCTGAAACCGACTCAGACGTAGAGGCCGACTCAGAGGCTGAAACCGACTCAGACGTAGAGGCCGACTCAGAGACTGATGCTGACTCAGAGGCTGACGCTGACTCAGACGCTGATTCAGAGACTGAGAATGATTCTGATGTTGAAACTGACTCAGACGCTGAAACTGATTCAGAGGTTGAGACAGACTCGGATGCAGAAACCGACTTAGATGCAGAAACTGATTCGGATGTCGATTCCGATTCAGACGTAGACACTGATTCAGATACAGAAACCGACTCGGATGTTGATACTGACTCGGACGTTGAAACTGACTCAGACGTTGATACTGATTCGGATGTCGAGAGTGATTCAGAAGCAGATGCAGATTCGGATGTTGATACTGACTCAGACGCAGAAGCTGATTCGGATGTTGATACTGACTCAGACACAGAAGCTGATTCGGATGTTGATGCCGATTCGGAGACTGAAACTGACTCAGAGGCTGACGCTGATTCGGATGTTGACACTGATTCGGATGCAGATGCAGATGCCGATTCTGAGGTCGACACTGATTTGGATGTTGAAACCGACTCAGACGCTGAAACTGATTCAGAGGTTGAGACAGACTCGGATGCAGAAACCGACTCAGATGTAGAAACTGATTCTGAGGTTGAAACCGATTCGGATGCTGATGTTGATTCGGACGTTGAGACCGACTCAGAGGCTGAAACTAACTCAGAGGCTGACGCTGATTCAGAGGCTGACGCTGACTCAGATGCAGAAACTGATTCTGATGTAGATGCCGATTCGGACGTTGAAACTGACTCTGAAGCCGATACTGATTCAGACGTTGAAACTGACTCGGACGTTGAGACTGATTCGGATGTTGACACTGATTCTGACGTTGACACCGATTCTGAGGTTAACGCTGACTCAGACGTCGAGACTGACTCAGAGGTCGAGACTGATTCAGAAGCAGAGGCTGATTCAGAAGTTGACACTGACTCAGACGCAGAAGCTGATTCGGATGTTGACACTGACTCAGATGTAGATACCGACTCAGACGTCGAGACTGACTCAGATGTAGACACTGATTCTGACGTTGACACTGATTCCGACGCTGAGACTGACTCGGAATCTGATGCTGACTCAGAGGTTGATGCTGATTCAGAAGTTGACGCTGACTCGGACGCAGAGGCTGATTCAGAAGTTGACGCTGACTCGGACGCAGAGGCTGATTCTGACATTGAAACCGACTCTGAAGTCGAAACTGACACTGAAGCAGAGACTGACTGACTTTCAGATACTGAGGTGCTCAACGATGCTGACAATGATTCAGAGGTCGAGATTGACTCAGACGTTGAGACTGATTCAGATACAGAAACTGACTCAGAGGTAGATGCCAACTCTGAGGTTGAAATTGACTCAGACGTAGATACAGATTCAGAGACTGAAACTGACTCAGAGGTCGAGACTGATTCTGAGGTTGACGCTGACTCAGACGTCGATGCCGACTCAGACGTTGATACTGATTCTGACGTTGAAACCGACTCTGAGGTTGAGATTGATTCTGACGCTGACTCGGACACTGACACAGATTCAGACGCTGAGACTGACTCCGATGTTGATGCCGATTCAGAAGCAGACACTGATTCTGAGGCTGAAACTGACTCAGATGTAGAAACCGATTCGGACGCTGAGACCGATTCAGAGGTTGATGCTGATTCAGAGGTTGATGCTGATTCTGAGGCTGAAACTGACTCAGAGGCTGATACTGATTCAGATACAGAAACAGACTCGGAAGTCGATACTGATTTGGAAGTCGACACCGACTCAGACGTTGAAACCGACACCGAAGTAGAGGTTGATTGACTCTCTAATACGGAAGTGCTCAACGATGCTGATTTTCTAGCGGACTCACTCAAAGATACTGATGCAGACTCCGACTGCGATTGACTCACTGATTTTGAAGCCGACTCGCGAGTCGATTGACTTAGTGACGCTGATACCGACTGTGAAAGCGATGCTGAAACTGACTGACTCACTGAAACAGAGGCGCTCGTTGAAGCGGATGTCGAGCTTGAGATAGACTGGCTAACCACTTTGGATACACTTGCTGATACCGAAGCAGACTGCAAGGCACTGACACTTGCAGAAGCTGACTCCGAAACCTTCACAGATTCAGATTTTCTTGTCGATACAGATTGACTCGTTGAAGCGGATTGAGATTGAGAAATCTCCTTGCTCAACGATTGACTGCGAGATAGACTTGCTTGAGCGGATGCGCTTGCCGATGCTGATTGGCTCAGTGAAGCCGACAAACTTTGCGAGCGAACCGAGCTCAGTGACTGACTCAATGAAACGCTCTGCTGAGCCGATACACTCTGAGATTGCTTCGTACTTAAAGACTGACTGATCGATTGCGAAGTCTTCGTAGACGCACTCTGACTGTTTGATACAGACTGACTGTGATCGCTATCTGACAGTTTCACCGCTACGACATTGGTCGTACTATCTTTATAAGTAATGGTGACTGTACCATCACTATTAACCGTATAGGACTTAATCCGGTTGGCTACCTCTGGATTAACAGCCGATACAGCTGCAATCACCTTGCTCTTATCTGCATCTGTCAATGCAGTTAGACTCGTCACCTGAATAGTGCTTGTCGGCGCCACACCTGGTGTACGATCAGCGAGACGCCCCTGAGTAATCCGAATCTCACCCAAACCATTTGGACGGTTCATATTGGAGGCATTGTCAATAGCCGCGACGTTGCGTTGCCATGTATTTCGGTAGGTATGGTAAAGATCATCCTTCAAATGAATGGTCGTTGTGATGGTTGCAGGGTTCGCACTGGTAGCCGTAATATCACCCGTGATAGGAGCAATATCACCTGTTCCATACTGGCTGCCACCAAAGAAATTCCCGTTCAAAGCATTGTCGTTCAGATCCGCTCGTGCAACGACTTTCATTTCTTTCAACTTGCCACTGTCATCAGTAGCTGTAAAGGTCACAACCGCATCATCACCAGCGTAAATAATATAATTCTTCCCACCACCTTCAAGAGGGGTTGATTTCGGTTCCACACCATTGACGGTCAACTTAGCCGTCACTTCAGGACGTGTGGCATCTGTTACAGCAACCATATTACTGGCATCGGAATAAACTGCATGATCACCATACAGAATGCGAGCTTTGGCTGTTACACCACCCGTTTGTAACTTAACAGTCGGCGTCACAATCGCTTGACCCGAAGCATCTGCCACAGCTGTTCCCACTTCATCGTCATTATTGTATAGAACGACTGTAGAACCTGGCTCAGCTCCTGTCACCGTTACAGGTGTCTGTGTGTAAGCCTTATCCAATAATCTCGTTTCAACAGTTGGTGCTGCAAGTCGCTTCACTGGAGCCGTCACATCATTTGTAGTGTTATCTTTATAGGTAATGGTCACCACACCAGATGATGAAACGGAATAAGATTTAAAGTCCTTTGAAGTGGCAATATTGGGGTTAGCAGTCTTAAACGCTTCCCAAATCTTCTCTTTTTCAGCCTGGGCCAAGTTAGTAGTATCATTGACAAAAGTCGCTGTCGTCACAGCCGTAATCGGATTACGAATACCATCATTTTGCGGCAAGACCTGGATTCGTAACGTGCGTGTCACTGACTGATTAGCCGTATTGGTCACTACAAAAGAAACATTATAAATTTTCCCAGGCGTTACGACCTCTGTCTGGCCAACAGTCCCCACGATATTAAAGACAGCTGCACTATTTTTCAAGGCCGATGTTTGCGGAACATAAATGCCATTCACACGATCGCTACCAGAAGCGTAGCCAATACTCTTAATATTATTTCGTGTAGGATTGGTTTCAACAACCTTATAAACCTGATTGATGTAGTCAGAGTTATACACAGAAATCAAGGCATTATTGGCTAGCCCTAAATTATATTGGGGCGCACGAAGGCTGGTATCCGTATCAATACGATTTCCGTTACGCGGATCACGCTGGCCAGATGTCGCACGAAGCACCGCATTGACCAAGCGATTCCGAGCGTTTTTTGCTTGGATTTCCACTGCATCCATTTGAATTGCGGGATTGGACAAGCCTGTACGAATTGCTTCTAAAGCCAGATCTCCACTTTCAATAGCAGATTCCGTACCAGGGATTTCCAAAGCCTGCGCACGATAAGTGTATAAATCCAAAGCCAAGACTTGCAGACGCTTCACCTGGTCTTCCGAGCGAGTGTTTTGAGCTTCTGCTACTTTCTCACTCGTTTCAGAAGTAGCTACATGAATAGCGTCTTTCTCTGAGAGAGTGCTACTAGCAATTTCTGAAGTGGACGGACTCGCTGAAGCACTAACAACATGAGATTCGCTCAAAGATAACGATTGAGACAGAGAGACGCTTTCACTAGCTGACTCTGAAAATGAGATGGATTCACTTATGGACTGACTCGCTGATACAGAGTCTGTGGTAGACGTCGTCCCCAATACAAGACTATCCGAACCCGCTACACCGGTCGATGGGCTGATTTCAGACCCAACAGTCGCATTCATTTCATTTTCCTCAGCAAATACTGGATTGGCAACCGTTGTCGCCCCAGCCAGAGCCCCTAGCACAACCATCCCTTTGACCAGATCCGCAGGCATAGAGTGTGATGATGCTTCGTATTGAACCACGATCTTTTCATCCACACCTCCTCGCATGACACGAAATAGGCCTAACCGCGAGACAGATGCCCGTACCCAATTCTTTCCTGATTTGATTAATTTATAACGCGTGATTCGCTCCATTTCGCGAAAATCACCCTTCGAACGTTTGAAAAACATGTCCGCTCCTTAAAAATAAGATATCGAGTTATTATACACTAATTTTCCCCAAAAGTAACTAATTAAGACTAGTTTTTAACATAAAAAACAGCACACAAAAAGAGAACCCGAAGGTTCTCTTTCTTGATCCTTTTTCATTTCCCACATACCTGAAATGACCGAATCAAATTAGGATAGAAGATTATTTTTCATCTTCTTTTTTGTGGCTTCCAAGCGCTGCAACCCCTGCAACCCCTGCAACTGCTCCAAGAAGAGCTGAAGCTACAGATCCTGTTTCACCAGTATTTGGAAGTTGTTCAAGAGCTGGAGCTGGTTTAGCTGGTTGCTCAGGAACTGGGTTCACTGGTGTATTAGGTGTTGGATCTACCGGTGTGTTTGGTGTTGGATCCATTGGTTTATTAGGTGTTGGATCTACCGGAGTATTTGGTGTTGGAGTTGGTGGCACCGGAGTATTTGGTGTTGGAGTTGGTGGCACTGGAGTGTTTGGTGTTGGAACGTTTGGAGTCTTCACAAGTTTGTAAACATAAGTAACGTTCTTATCACCTTCGATAACTTTACCAGTTGTTGGGTCAGTTGTTGTCAAGTGACCTTCACCGTCAACGTTACCTACTGGGTAGTTACCTTGTGGTACCAATTCATAGACTTTACCATCTGCAGTTGTGATTGTCTTAGGACGGTTATCCACAACTGTATCGTAGTCTTTACCTACTGGTTGGTCTTTTTCATCCACTACTGAAGTCTTGATAGTGTTACCATTTTCATCTACATAGTGAACGTATACATTACCCTTAGGTTGTACAGGTTCTTCGACAAGTTTGTAGATGTAAGTAACGTCTTTACGTCCTTCAACCACTTTACCAGTTGTTGGGTCTGTTGATTCAAGGTGACCTTGAGTATCTACTTTACCAACTGTGTAGTTTCCGACTGGTACGATTTCGTAAGTTTTACCTTCGAATCTAATGTATTGTGGACGGTTGTCTTCAACAGTGTTGTAGTCTTTACCTACTGGTTGGTCTAACTCATCTGTTACTGATTCTTTAATGGTGTTACCTTCAGTATCTTTGTAGTGTACGTATACGCTACCCTTAGGTTGAGTTGGTTCTTCCTTCACTTCTTTGTAAACGTAAGTGATGATTGAACGTGGTTTATCAACTTTACCTTTAATTGGATCAGATGATTCTAAGTGTCCATCGCCATCAACTTTACCTACTGGGTAGTCACCTTTCGGTACGATCTT
>JAFEHB010000513.1_pt1 | contig 26365 bp, 26 predicted proteins | sample 9267121 | NCBI WGS metagenome assembly JAFEHB01 (sample SAMN17103336, study PRJNA684904) | human gut metagenome | isolation source: diarrhea sample from child under the age of five | host: Homo sapiens | place: South Africa: Mafikeng, Mafikeng Provincial Hospital | collected 2019-09 | reverse complement strand
GATAAAATTAAAAATGCTCGTACTATTCTTTATTACATAACTATCATTATAGTTGTTCTCAAGTGTGGAGAAGCGTGAAAAGCAGATGAAGATGGATTCAGCGGTGGATGATATACGCAGAAGATTTGGATTTTACAGTATCCAGAGAGGGCTCATGTACCGGGACAGGATTCTGTCGGCAGTCAATGCAAAAGAAGAACACACAGTACAGTTGTTACGGACACACTGATCACGGGAAAGAAACGGGTGCGGATTTATTATTAAGTGCTTTTGAGATATTGATAAAATATGTGAAGAAAAATAAGCAGATAAATGGATTTAATATAAAAATCGGAAGTTGGAGGATACAAGCATGAAAATTGTAATCATTAATGGAAGTGCCAGAAAAGGAAACACGCTGACAGCAATCAATGCATTTATAAAAGGAGCATCAGAAAAGAATGAAATTGAAATCATTGAACCTGACAAACTCAACATTGCACCATGCAAGGGATGTGGTGTCTGTCAATGCTCTAAGGGATGCGTCGATAAGGATGATACAAATCCTACAATTGATAAAATTGCTGCCGCAGATATGATTCTTTTTGCTACACCAGTTTATTGGTGGGGAATGTCAGCACAATTGAAACTTATCATTGATAAGTGCTACTGCCGTGGATTGCAGTTAAAAAATAAAAAAGTTGGCACGATTGTTGTAGGTGGTTCTCCCGTAGACAGTATCCAGTATGAGCTGATTGATAAGCAGTTTGACTGTATGGCAAAATATCTTTCATGGGATATGCTTTTCAAAAAATCATATTACGCAACAGCCAGAGATGAACTTGAAAAAAATAAGGATTCCATGAACGAACTTGAGTGGATCGGAAAAAAATTATAAAGCACACACCAACTTCCGGTTTGGAGGCGGGAGATGTATTTTGAATACGGAGAAAAGGAAATTCCAACAGAAAGAAGATTTCGATGGATAAAACAGAATTATTCGAGAAAATGCCGGTACGAATTGCGGTAAGAAAGCAGATTGTACCGGCAATCATAAGCCAAATGGTAACACTCATATACAATTTGGCAGACACGTATTTCGTAGGGCTTTTGAACGATCCGGCACAGACTGCGGCGGTAGCGGTGGCAGCCCCTATTTTTTTGATGCTCACAGCAATCTCGAATCTTTTCGGCGTGGGCGGTGCAAGTACCTTTGCACAGGCGCTGGGCAGAAAAGAGAACAGAACGGCATCGCAGATATCGTCCATCGCATTCTGGTTCGGTCTGCTGGCATCGGTTCTGTTTGCGTTTGTCGTACTTATTTTTATGAGACCGATTCTGATGGTCTGCGGAGCAACAACCGAAATATATGAATTGGTGCGCAGTTATGTGATGTGGACGGTCATCATCGGCGGGCCGGGGACGGTTCTGAACATCCTGCTGGCGAATCTGATCCGCGGAGAGGGCAGTGCGGGAATCGCCTCCTTCGGGGTATCCGCCGGAGGATTCTTGAACATCCTGCTGGATCCGTTTTTCGTCCTTCCGCAGTTTCTGAGCATGGGGGCTGCCGGAGCCGGACTTGCAACCGCGATTTCAAACCTTGCCACAACCTTGTTTTTTCTTGGTTATGTTTTTAGCAGTAAAAATAAGACGCTGCTGTCCGTTTCTCCGTCGCATTTGAGATATACGCGGGAACGTATCGGACTGATTCTCTCCATCGGTTTTCCGTCTGCGGTGCAGTATGCGCTGACGGTGGTTGCGGTTGCAGCGATTACAAAGTTTGTGTCCGGCTACGATACGGCGGCGGTGGCGGGTTTCGGCATCACAAAGAAAATCGATCAGCTGCCGCTGTATTTTTCCATCGGTGCAGCAAACGGCCTGCTGCCGCTATTGGCATACAACTATGCGGCCGGCAACCGAGAACGGCAGAGGCGGGCGTTTCAATACGGCTGCGGGATTGCAGTGGGATTTTCCGTACTGTGCCTGATCGTCTATGAAGCGTTTGCGCCGAATATTGCCGCCATCTTCATCAAGGATGCGGATACGATAGACTATGCAGCCGCATTCCTAAGACGAATGGTGGTGGCCATGCCGATGGTGGCGATCAATTACCCGATGATTATACAGTTCCAGGCGATGGGTAAAATCAAGGAGTCGCTGATCTGCTCCATTCTCCGGAAAGGCGTACTCGATATTCCGCTGCTGTTTCTGTTTGACCGCATAGCTCCGCTGTACGGGCTTATGTGGGTTCAGCCGGTGGTGGACATGATTTCCCTGCTGGCCGCAGTGTACTTCTATACGAGGATTATTGGATTCCGGCGTTCATGCTGATTCGGTTAGTTCAGGATTTTTCCGTCAATGCTTATGGTGACAACCTGCCACGGAATGAATTTTCCGCTGTTTTGAAGCGCTCTTTTTGCGGCCATCTCAAGACCGCCGCAGCATGGAACTTCCATTCTGACAATGGTGACGCTTTGAATGTTGTTGCTTTGAATAATCGCCGTCAGCTTCTCGCTATAGTCCACCTGATCTAGCTTCGGACAGCCGATTAATGTCACCCTGTTCCGGATAAAATCCCGATGGAAGCTTGCATACGCGTAAGCCGTGCAATCGGCGGCAATCAGAAGGTTAGCGCCGTCAAAATACGGTGCGTTAGTCGGCGCCAGCTTAATCTGTACCGGCCAGTTCGGACGCTTTGGCATCTGAGCGGCTTTCACTGCTTCTTCGTCGTATTCCGGTGCTTCCCGCTCTTCGAAGGAAATGGCGCCGGTAGGACATTCCGGGAGGCAATCCCCCAGACCGTCGCAAAAATGCTCTCGTACCAGTTCGGCTTTTCCGTCAATCATGTCAATGGCACCTTCGTGACAGGCGACAGCACAAGCACCGCAGCCGTTGCATTTTTCTTTATCAATTCGAATAATCTTTCGTATCATTTTTAGTACCTCCGTTCATCGCATTTCATGTTTATTTCTGTTAGGATTATAGTATTATAGATATAACTTGTATGTTTGATTTCCAACAGGAGGAATACTTTTTTGGAGAAATACTTACCGATTCTAAAAGTCAGTCCCTTCTTTAAAGGGCTTTCAGATAGCGAGATTTTGTCCGTACTTCACTGCGTCAATGCCGCAACGATTTCCAAGAAACGGAATTCCTATATTTTCAGAGCGGGAGATTCTACGGAAGTGATGGGACTTGTGGTGTCCGGCAGCGTTCTGGTGATTCAGGAAGATCTGTGGGGCCATCGGAATATTCTGTCAAAATGCTGTGCCGGAGATTTTTTTGGTGAACCCTATGCTGCAAGCCCGGGATCGGTACTGAATATCAGCGTGATTGCGGATGAGGATTGCGAGATTCTTTATCTGAATGTGCAGCGGCTTCTGGTTTCCTGTCCGGCGGCTTGCGAACATCATCAGAAGCTAATCCGAAATCTGGTCTGTGTACTGGCAAATAAGCTGCTGATTTTCAACGATAAAATCACACATGTGGGCAAACGTACGACTCGGGAGAAGCTTCTGTCATATCTGTCCGCAGAGTCCGTTCGGCAGTCATCTTTGAGCTTCGATATTCCTTTTAATCGACAGCAGCTGGCGGATTACCTTTGCATCGACCGTGCGGCAATGTCCGCGGAATTATCAAAGCTGCAAAAGGAAGGCCTGATAAAAACAAACCGAAATCACTTTGAGTTGACCGTATGCAATCAATAAGAATAATGATTTGAAAGGTCTACTCTGCATTTTTGAGGGCTTCATCCATTGGAATCCGGCGGATTCTGCGGTATTCCAGAAGGGATACAACCGCATATGTGCCGATTCCGATGAGGAACATTTTCAGGTAGATCTTCGGGTCGATCCACAGAGCAATCCAGCCGGAAACGCTGGAGAGCATCATCTCCCGGAACACCACACCCATAATCGCTTTTTCAATGGGCAGGCTCAGCAGGAGGCAGATTACAACCACAATCGTTGTGGACCAAATGTACAATTTGCCGATTTCACCGTTTGTATAGCCGAGTATCTTTGCCATGGAAATGGACTGCGCGTTCTTTTCGATGATGATTTTGGAGAGCAGGTAAATCAAGACGATGAAAATACCAATGGCAAATCCGTTAATCAGATTCATCATGCCGCCCATGGATACTGTCAGCTGGCGGGAAACCTTGGTCAGTGCCTCCAGGTTCACCACCGAGCCGATATATTTTTTGTTGATGTCGGTGATTTTCGAATTGGAGAAGTAGCCGCTGAAGTAATAGTTTCCCAGATTAAAGGTGTCGTTCAGTTGCTTCTGCGGCATAAACACGCAGAGGGCACCGCTGTAATTATAAATTCCCTTGACCGTAAAGGTATATTTCTTCTTTTCGTATTTTTCCTTTAGCGTGATTTTGTCACCCGGCTCCAGCTGAAATTTTTCTGCATATGCTCCGGAGATGTAGACCTCATCGCTGTCATCGAAATCCACATCGATATACTTGCTGTTTTTTTTAATTCCATACAGAAGCACTTCATCGGTCTTGTACTTGCTCGGTAATGTGTTCAGAGAATACGCACTGAACGCTTCCGCATCATCATTTAACGTTTTCGTTCCCATGTAATACTGCAGGAGCTCCAACACATTCTCCGAATCATCGCCGGTTACCGCACTGACCGGAACATCCAGCATGTATTGGTATTTGGCAAGCATATTGCTTTTAATCTCCTGCTGATAATGATTGAGAGTGGAGGGTAAAAGCAGCCCGAAAAACAAAAGCAGGTTGGCAAAAACGATTCCGACAAACAGAACAGCGTAATTGCTCATGTTCTGAAAAATCACCCGCAGGCGGAAGCGATGAAAAAATCCCAGCTTTGGACTGAGGGGAAGTGCTTTGGTTTGCTTCCTGCCGGATAAATCCCGACGCAAGAATTTGAGTGGTGATAACCGAAGCTTATGGCAAAGCACGCCGCAGTTTACAACCAGCATAATCAGAATCGGCACAAGGGTCGTCATCCAGAAAGCATCCGCGTTCCATATCGTCACATAGGTCGGTAGACTGTAGCTTCCGTAATACATGGAGGCGCATACATTCTTCATCACCGTGTATCCCAGAACGTTTCCGATGAGCGCGCCGACCAGAGTAATGATGACCGGAAGTGCCATGTAATGCCGGATGAGTTCTTTTTTTGTATACCCGGATGCGCGGAGTGTTCCGATGACGCCCGCTTCTCTGCGAATCGTATTGCTGATTGTAATCCCGAAGACAAATGCCATGATGACGATCACGATATAGAGAAGGACGATTATCATCGCCTTGTCGCTTCCCATATCGTTCCCGGTGAAGTTGATGGCCTGGTTTTGATATCGCGGGACAAAAGAATTCAGGGATACTTCTTTGCCGAGAGATTCCATGAATTTATCGGCGATTTTTTTCTCTTGTCCTTCCGTTTTCGGGGACGTATCGTACTGCCAGGAATAGCTGTACTGCAATTTATCCTGATTTAAAGTTTCAAATCCTTCCGGCGTCACAACAGAAACGCCGAATTTCACCGCGTCAAACATGGAGTCGTTGTTGTTCTGGAACAGGCAGCTGTAGTCTGAAAGTGCCACGAATCCGGTCACTTTCCATTTCTTTCCGCCACTTATCAGCACATCTCCGACGGAAATATGGTTGTTGTCCGCATACATGCGGTCGATGGCAATCTCATCGGAGCTTTCCGGAAGCTTTCCTTTCATCAGGCAGACCCGGTTGACATCTTTTCTGTTTTTGAAAAAGCGCATGGTACTTCCGTTATCCACCGATTGTTCGATGTAGAAATTCTCGTACAGGGTCACCTCGTTGGCCGTGATTTCTTTTTTCTGGAATGAGGTGAGTTCTTTCTTGACCCGGAAATTGCCGTCTTCAATATTGTATTTTTCAAAACCCTCGTTGTAGGCTTGAAGCATGCTTCCGTCTGCCACGAGAAATCCGGATACAAATCCAATCGTCGAAATCATCAAAATCAAGACCACCAGATATTTTCCGAATTCCGCTCGGAGCTCTCTCGGAATTCTTTTTCTTAAAGGACTTTTCATGCTTACAATCCTCCTTACCATTCCAGTTCCGCGGCCGTAAGCTTATGCTCGTTACGGTAATTCTTTCGAATCATTCCGTCGCGAAGCTTCACCACTCGGTCGGCCATATCCTTAATGGCATCGTTGTGGGTGACCATGATAATCGTGTTTCCGTATTTCCGATTGACAGTTTCGATGAGCTTCAGAATTTCCTTTGACGTGCGGTAATCCAGTGCGCCGGTGGGCTCATCACAAAGCAGGATGTCCGGATTCTTCACGATGGCCCGGCCAATCGCCGTTCGCTGCTGCTGGCCGCCCGAAATTTGATTCGGCAGTTTATTGCGGTGTTCATAAATCTCCAGTGTCCGCATAAGTTCATCCACATCCAGGGACCGATCGCTGAGGTATGCGCCAACCTCGATGTTTTCACGCACCGTCAAATTCGGTATCAAATTATACATCTGGAAAATGTACCCCAGATGCTTCCGCCGGTACAGTGACAGTTTCTTCTCCGTCATATCTTCCAGCTGTTCCCCTTCAATAGTAATGCTGCCTTCATCCGCAACATCGATTCCGCCGATAATATTGAGAAGGGTGGACTTTCCGGATCCGGACGGACCCAGCAGAACACAGAATTCTCCTTTTTCAATTTCCAGATTCAGGCCCTTCAGTACATCCACTCGGCTGTCACCGGTGCCAAAAGATTTTCGAATCCCCTTTATCTCTAAAAACATCGCACGGCTCCTTTTCAACAAGTTAAATATATCAAACCCTCTTTATAATGAATGTTAGACTCAACTAACTAAAATGTCAATGCGTTTTTAGCCGTAAAAGAATATTTTTTTGTACACAAATTCCGGCGTTCCAGAGTTTTTCGCTATGCAATACGTCTTGCAAAACAAAAGGAATCGTGGTATAACATGACTAACAAAAGTTAGCTTGACCTAACCACGTTGGTACACGATGTGGTTAGAGCTATCTAATATTAATTCTATGTTAGGAGGAAAAGATTATGGATTTTAAGAAAATTGGTTTATTTGCCGGTGGTGTGTTGTTCGGAACGGCCGGAATCAAGGCACTGAGCAGCAAGGATGCGAAAAAAGCGTACACTCAGACCACGGCGGCTGCATTGAGAGTAAAGGACAGCGTGATGAATACGGTAACCGCTGTGCGGGAGAATGCAGATGACATCTATGCCGGCGCTCAGGCGATTAATGAACAGCGTGCAGAAGAAGAATGCTGCGCTGTCATTGAAGATGCTTCAGAGGAAGCAGAGGAAGATGCAGAGGAAACCTGCGATTCCGCAGAGGAGTCTTGCGAAGAAGCAACGGAAGAATGCTCTGAAAAAGCGGAGGAAAGCGAGGCGGAGTAACGCATGAAATGTACGATTTTACATGATTTGCCCGGGCGGCTTCGAGTCCACCTGTGCTGCGGCCGAATGACGCTGCGGCAGGCGGATGTGCTGGAATACTATCTGCGGGCTGTGGATGGTGTAAAATCCGTCAAAGTCTATGACCGTACCCGGGATGCAATTGTAGTGTATTCTGCGGAGCGGGAAAGCGTCATTCGAGCATTGGCGAGATTTGCCTTTGAAAAAGCGGAAAAGATGGATCTGGTTCCGGAGCATACCTCCCGAGAACTCAACCGGGAGTTTGAGGATCAGCTGATGGGTACCGTCATGCGCCGATGTATTTCGAAGATGTTTTTACCGGTTCCGCTGACATCGACCATCGCCGCGGTTCGTTCGGTGAAGTACATCAAGGCCGGACTTTCCGCATTGTGGCATCGAAATCTGTCCGTTGCCGTATTGGACGGCACCGCGGTTACGGTATCCATGCTGAGAGGGGACTTTGCCACCGCAGGTTCAGTGATGTTCATGCTTCGGCTGGGCGAAATCCTGGAAGAATGGACTCACAAAAAGTCCGTGGCCGATCTGGCCTCCGCCATGAGCTTAAACGTGGATCAGGTTTGGCTGCAAAAAGAAGATGCGGAGGTGCTGACCGATATCCGAGAAATCTGTCCCGGCGACTGCATCGTGGTTCGTACCGGCGGCATGATTCCGTTGGACGGTAAAGTACTGGAAGGGGAGGCCATGGTGAATCAGGCTTCCCTCACCGGAGAGTCAATGCCGGCAGCTAAGCGTCCGGGAAGTCCCGTGTATGCCGGAACCGTTGTGGAAGAAGGCCGATGCGTCATCACCGTGGAGAAAGCCTCCGGAAGCGGCCGTTATGACCGGGTGGTTCGCATGATTGAAGAATCGGAAAAGCTGAAATCCACCGCCGAAGATAAAGCCGCCCGAATGGCCGACAAACTGGTTCCCTGCACCTTTGGAGGTACGGCCCTGACCTATCTGGTAACGCGAGATGTGACCAAGATGCTGGCAGTGCTAATGGTGGACTTTTCCTGTGCCTTGAAGCTGGCCATTCCGATTGCAGTGTTATCTGCCATGCGGGAAAGCAGCGGACACAATATCTCCGTTAAAGGCGGACGCTTTCTGGAAGTCGTGGCCGATGCGGACACCATCGTATTCGATAAGACCGGAACGCTGACCAATGCGACCCCTACCGTCGCACAAGTGGTTCCTTTTGGCGGACGAGATGAAGCCGAGATGCTGCGTCTTGCCGCCTGCCTGGAGGAGCACTATCCGCACTCCATGGCCAATGCGGTGGTGGCAGCGGCAAAACAGCGTGGCTTAACCCATGAAGAGTATCATTCGCAGGTGCAGTATGTGGTGGCTCACGGTATTTCCAGCATGGTCGAGGACAAAAAGGTCATCATTGGCAGCGCGCACTTTGTCTTTGAAGACGAAGGCTGCCGCATTCCGGAAGGAGAACAGGAAAGGTATGACGACCTGCCGGCTGCGTATTCGCACCTCTATCTCTGTATTGACGGAGAACTGGCGGCGGTCATCTGTATTTACGACCCGCTTCGCCCGGAAGCACGGGATGCAGTCCGAGAACTGCATAACTGCGGCTTTACTAACGTGGTTATGATGACCGGCGATAATCGCCGCACGGCGGAAGCCATCGCACAAGAGGTCGGCGTAGATGCCGTGTATGCCGAAGTTCTTCCGGAGGACAAGGCGGCCTTTATTCGAAGCGAAAAGGAGAAGGGCCATACGGTTATCATGGTGGGTGACGGGGTCAACGACTCTCCGGCGCTGTCGGAGGCAGATGCCGGCATTGCAATCTCCACTGGAGCGGCGATTGCCCGCGAGATTGCTGACATCACCATTGCGTCGGAGGACCTCTTCGAACTGGTGACACTTCGCAAGCTCAGCGGTGCCTTGATGAATCGCATTCACAGAAGTTATCGCTTCATTGTGGGCTTTAACCTGTCGCTGATTGCACTGGGCGTCGGAGGCGTGCTGCAGCCGACAACTTCGGCACTGCTGCACAATGGATCTACGCTGGGCATCAGCCTAAAGAATATGACCAATCTGTTAGCAGAAGGTGAAACCGCTCAAAGTAAATAGATGAACAGGAGAGCAGAGGGACAAAGGATTGTTTCTCTGCTCTTTCCAACTCTTGCAGGCAGACGGCATTTTCACTCACATGATGCAGCTCCAGAAAGAGAGTCAAAATTGGACGCTTCGACGGGCGTGAAACTCTTTTTACAAAAAAGACAATAATTGACAGGAATCTCTTGACTCGTAAGCAACTTTTGGGTTTACAGTATACTCAGATTAGAGGATAATGCTTATGAGAAGGAGGATGAATATATGCGTACCGGCGAAGTTGAGAAGCTTACCGAGGTTAAGGAAGCGAACATCAAATTCTACGAGCGAGAGGGATTGATAAATCCTCGGCGAAATGAGAATGGGTACAGGGATTTTTCGGATGAAGATGTGAAGATAATTAACCGGATTAAGACGCTTCGAATGCTTGACGTTCCGATTCCGGAGATTAAAAAACTATTTGATGGAGATGTTCAGTTAAAAGCGGTTTTGGAGGAACGCCTGAGTGAGATGAACCTTCAGGCGAAGGCATTGGATAACCGGATGGAGTCTTGCCGGAGAATTATAAAAGAAGGTATGGAGCTTGCCGACATTTCACCGGAGGTTCTTTCGGGAAATCGAGAGGAATGGTTGGAAAAGTTGCGGCATATCGTCGATGAAGATATTGATAAACGCTTTATTCTAAAAGGCGTTGCTTTTACCGCAGCGTTTGCCGTTTGTGTTAAATTTACGGTGGTGCTAATCATGAGTGGGTTCTCGCAGCAAGACACGCAGCAAGACACAGTGTTCTGTTTTTTTTGGCGGAATGCTGGCGATTTTATGCGGATTTGTGTATATTTTTGCGGAAGCCTTGACCAAGCAGGATTTCTTGTATGCGTGGGGAAAGAACTGGGGAGGGTCCGGAATGGGCGGACTTGCCAATTCGTATTCGATTCTCGGCATCGGGGTTGGTTTGGCCGGAACCACGTGGCCGCTCTGGGGCGGCCTGCTGATTGCGTGCATTGCCCTTTCTGCAATTATCCGAATGGTGCTGATGCATGTAATAAAAGAAACAGAGCGTCAGAAATGAAAGCACGGCAAATGAATATGATGAGAAGGAGGCGACCGGGTCGTCTCTTTTTCTTTTCGTAGAATGAGGAATAATGTTACAAAATGCATCGAATAACATCAGAAAAATGTTGCAGGTTCTGCCGTGAAATGAAGAATAATGTTACAAAATACATTGAAAAGTGTCGGAAAAATGTTACAATGCTAGTGTTGGGAGGTCTGTGAGATGCTAGAAAGGAACATTACGGAGAAATTAATCTCGTGGAAAAATCAAAAAAATAAGAAAGCACTTTGCATTATTGGTGCGAGGCAGACTGGAAAGACGACGACAATTCGAGAGTTTGCGAAGGAACAATATGAATATTTTGTCGAAATTAACTTTATACTGGATAAAGGCGCGGAGAAGATTTTTGAAGGAAAATTGGATGCAGATACGATCATTGAGAATCTCACGGCATTTAAGCTGCAGGAATTAAAGCCGGGAAAGACACTGATTTTCCTGGATGAGATTCAGGAATGTCCGAATGCGAGATGCGCCATTAAATTTCTTGTGGAAGATGGCAGATTTGATTATATAGAATCCGGGTCGCTGTTGGGAGTTCGGTACAAAGAAGTACCATCATATGCCGTGGGATTTGAAGAAATCGTATATATGTATCCGATGAACCTTAAGGAATACTTTATTGCGAATGGCGTGCAGAAATCGACGTTCGAGATATTACAAACATGCTATGAAAAGCACGAACCGGTTCCACAGACGATACATGAAACATTGTTGAAGTTGTTTGCGACCTATATCGTTGTAGGAGGGATGCCGGACGTTGTGCAGACCTACGTGAACTCACATGACATCGGAAAAGTAATTCAGCTCCAGAGAAGCATTTTAGAATTATACAGACAAGATATCTCCAAGTACTCATCTGATACAGAAAAGATAAAAATTAAAGCTATTTTTGATAGCATTGCTTCACAATTAGACGATAAGAACAGGAGATTTTTTCTGAATCGGATTGATAAAAATGCAAGAATGAATCGGTATGAGGATTCAATCCTATGGCTGAGTGATGCAGGTGTTGCACTTCCATCCTATAATGTGACAGAACCTCAACCTCCACTGCAGCTTAATGTAAAGAGAAATTTGTTCAAATTGTTTATGGGAGATACAGGTCTTCTGTGTGCTTCTTGTATGGAGAACATACAGTTTGAATTATTGCAGGGGAACATGGACGTGAATATGGGAAGTATTCTGGAAAATGTATTCGCACAGATGATAAAGGCGAATGGATTCTCTCTGACATATTTTGAATCAAAGAAGTATGGAGAATTGGATTTTGTGATTCAGAATGGGATGAAAATCGATCTTCTTGAAATTAAATCCGGAAATGATTATCAACGGCACTTGGCACTGGATAAAGTTGCTGCTGTAGGGAATTGGAATTTTGGTAGAAAGATTGTATTTTGCAAAGGAAATACAACGGAAGAATCAGGAATTGAATATTTCCCATGGTATATGAGTATGTTTTATCAGCCGGAGAAAGAGCCGAAGAAGTATATATACGAGGTTGATTTATCCGGATTACAACAATAGAAATAAAGAGGTCTGCAATGGAAAAAAGTATTATATCGGAACTTACTGCATTTATCGAACACGCCCCCACGGCATTTCATGCGGTGGCGGAATTAAAGAATCTCCTGAATCGAGACGGGTTCGAAGAACTGCATGAATCCGAGCGGTGGGAGATCGACCCGGAAAAAAATATTACGTCACAAGAAATAATTCCAGCATCATCGCGGTCAAGGCCGGAACCGACCTGGATGATTACAGCTTCCATGTGACCGCATCCCACAGCGATTCTCCCTCTTTTAAGTTGAAAGAAAATGCGGAAATTGAAATCGCAAAAAGATATACGATGCTGAACACCGAAGGGTACGGCGGAATGATTTGTTCCACCTGGTTTGACCGGCCCCTTTCCCTTGCGGGAAAAGTAATGGTAAAAAACGGAAATCGATTAGAGACTCACTTGGTGAAAGTGGATCGAGATCTTCTGATGATTCCAAGCCTGGCCATTCATATGGATCGAAAAATTAATGAAGGCCGGCCTCTCAACAAGCAGGTGGACATGCTGCCCATATTATCCGGCAGCGTGAAGGGACCGGATGCCGTTAAAAAACTGATTGCGGAAGAGCTGGGCGTATCGGAAGAGAACATCTACGGGATGGATTTGTTTTTATACAACCGAATGGAAGCGGTACGATGGGGCCACGACGATGAATTCATCGGATGCCCGAGACTGGATGACTTGCAATGTGCTTTTACCTCTATGAAGGGATTCCTGACGGCAGAGAACAATCGGAATATCAATGTCTATGCCTGCTTCGACAACGAAGAGGTGGGATCGGGCACAAAACAGGGAGCAGCGTCCACATTCCTTTATGATGTTCTGTGGCGGATGAACAAGGCGCTGGGCAAGGACGAAGAAGAATTCCGCCGTGCCGTGGCGAGCAGCTTTATGCTGAGCTGCGATAACGCCCACGCGGTACATCCGAATTATCGGCAGAAGAGCGATGAAACGAACCGCGTCTACATGAACGAGGGCATTGTGATCAAATCCCACGCCGGGCAAAAATACACCAGCGATGCGGTCAGCGTGGCGATTTTCAAGATGATTTGCGAAAAAGCAGAGGTGCCGGTGCAGTTTTTCTCCAATCGGTCGGACGAAGCGGGTGGCAGCACTCTGGGTAACATTGCCATGTCCCAGGTGTCCATGAATACCGTGGATGTCGGATTGCCGCAGCTTGCCATGCATTCGGCGTACGAGACGGCGGGGGTGAAGGATATGGAGTATATGGTAAAAGCAGTGACGGAATTCTACGCATCGAATATCCGGACAGATTCCGACGGAAATTATCGGATTTAGCGGCGGATTGATTTTCTTGTTTACAACGAATAAACGTATAAGGTATACTCACTTTGTTATGTTCATTGATTTATTAAGAGATGGGCTTGCATATTCTATGTACAAATAAATGGAGGCTTAGATGAAAGCAGAAAGACGTGTAGGTACGGTTTCCCGTGGAATCCGGTGTCCGATTTTCCGTGAAGGAGATAATCTGGCAGAACAGGTAGTGGAGAGTGTTCTGGAGGCAGCGGAATCCGATGGGTTCGAGATTCTGGACAGAGATGTAATCGGTGTTACCGAGTCTGTGGTTGCCAGATGTCAGGGAAACTATGCTAGTGTGAACGACATTGCAGAGGATGTAAAGAACAAGTTGGGTGGAGAGACCATCGGAATCGTATGGCCGATTCTTTCCAGAAACAGATTCTCCATCTGCCTGAAGGGCATGGCAATGGGCGCCAAGAAGGTTGTTGTAATGCTCAGCTATCCGTCCGATGAAGTGGGCAATGCACTGCTTACCATCGATCAGGTGGTGGATGCGGGAATCAATCCGTATTCCGATGTGCTGGATGAGAAGAAATACAGAGAACTGTTCGGCGTGAACAAGCATCAGTTCACAGGCGTGGATTATGTGGAGTTCTACAGTGAAATTATTCGGGAAGCCGGTGCTGAGGCGGAGATTGTTTTCTCCAACAAGCCGGAGACGATTCTCGAGTATACGAACAATGTCATCAATTGCGACATTCATACCCGATTCAGAACCAGAAATAAGCTGAAGGATCTGGGCGCAAATGTTTACGGTATGGATGAGATTCTGAATGCACCGGTAAACGGAAGCGGCTTCAACGAAGAGTACGGCCTTCTGGGAACCAACAAATCCACCGACGACCGCGTAAAGCTCTTCCCGAGAGATTGTCAGCCTTTTGTGGATGAGGTTCAGGCCATCATGAAGAAGAAAACCGGAAAGCAGGTGGAAGTTCTGGTATACGGAGACGGCGCTTTCAAAGATCCGGTGGGCAAAATCTGGGAACTGGCGGATCCGGTGGTTTCGCCGGCATATACGGAAGGCCTGAACGGAACACCGAATGAGCTGAAGCTGAAGTATCTGGCCGATAACGAATATTCGGATCTTACCGGAGATGAGCTGAAAGAAGCGATTAAGCAGGCCATCAGCGATAAGCCGGAGGAGAGCCTTGTGGGAAACATGGCATCGGAAGGCACCACGCCGAGAAGACTCACCGATCTGATCGGTTCGCTCTGCGACTTGACATCGGGATCCGGAGATAAGGGAACACCGGTAATTCACATTCAGGGATACTTTGATAATTACACCACCGGAATGTAAATGAAAAAAAGCGGAACGGAGGTCTGAAGGATGAGTAACAGGCGAACCTTCTTTTATTACGTAATCCCCTCCGTGTTGTCCTTCGCACTCTCCGGCATTTACGCCATCGTGGACGGTTTTTTTGTGGGCAACTCCATCGGGGATGCGGGTCTTTCTACGTGTTGTCGGAACGGCTTCTTTCCGCGCTGGGGGCATACGGCGAGCTGCTGGTCCTGGGAAAAGAGTACACGACGGTAATCATCCTGGGAACCGTGCTGCAGGTATTCGGCACCGGTATGGTTCCTTTTATGAGAAATTACGGCGGCGCGATGTGGGCCATGATCGCTATGATATGCGGTTTTGCCACCAATGTGATATTGGATTACATCCTCGTATGGGTGCTGAACCGGGGAATGACCGGTGCGGCCCTTGCGACGGTGATGGGACAGGGGGTCACCATGGCGGTGGCGCTGGTTTATTGTGCTGCCAAAAAGAAATTGTTTTTGAAGATGACGTCCGGCGATATGGGGGTACGGGCGCTGCAAATCGTGAAAATCGGGCTGGCGCCCTTCGGGTTGACTCTCGCTCCGGAAATTTCCCTTGTGATTATCAATCGCTTTTCCGCTTCCTACGGTGGACAGCGGGCAATCGCAACTTATGCCTGCATTTCCTATGTCATTTGCATTATCTATCTTCTCTTGCAGGGCGTAGGCGACGGCAGCCAGCCTCTTATGAGTCAATTCTACGGAGCGGGGCAGGGAAAAAATCTGAAGGAAATCAAGAAGCTGGCATACAAATCATCGATGGCCATCGCGGTAATCGGCGGGATTCTGATGTATATGCTTCGAGGTCAAATCGGTGTGTTATTCGGTTCGTCACCGGAAGTCAATGCAGAAATCATAATGGTCATGCCGATTTTTCTGCTTTCCCTCCCGGCAGATGCCATTACAAGAGTGACATCGGCAGCTTTCTACGCAACGGAAAAAAGCGTGTGGTCCTATGTGCTGATTCTGTCGGAGCCGGTGTTTACGCTGGTATTTGTGCTGATTCTGCCGCCGCTGTTCGGAGGTCAGATCATGATCTGGTGGAGCTCCGTTGCGGCAAAAATCGTTACGGCAGTGGTGGGCATTGCGCTGTCTGTTTTTATAAGAACGCAGAAAGAACATGAACCGAAATTGTTGAAAGAGGTGTATTGAGGAGGCAGACGATGGGACTTAGCGGATTGAAATTCGAATATATTGGGTATGGCTCAGAGCACCGGATATTGCTGCTGCATGTCAAAAATGTTACAACAAGCGAGATTCACGTTGCGTGTGATGGGAGAGATATTTTTCCTCCGAACTGGAGTGAATTCTGCGATTTGCTCCATCGGCTCGGATTGTCGGAGTTAAAAGATTCTTTTTTCTGAGGTGTGAAGTTGGATGTGTTGTTTCGGCATATCCAACTTCATTTTTTACTTTAGGATGATTTAATTAGAATGAAGTACGATATATCTATTAGAATTGTGAAGTTGGTGTGAAGTGTTATGCATTTCCGGCGATTTACGCCTATTTGGCACAACATTCTGATGGAAGGGTGCTGCTTTTGTCGATACTTAGAATAACTGATTTGTATAAACACTCTTTAAATTAGAATTGCTTCAAATTCTTTGCTTAAAGCCTTCAAGCTGCTATGTGAACCGGGTTCGAAACCTCTTCTGTTTACCATCATCCTCTATTTTCACCTCGCTTGTTGTGCAAAAGTGTGCTCAAGAGGGCAATCTGCATAACGTTTCACACTAACTACACAAACAGAGGCACTGACGATTCTAATTGTCGCGAAATAAAACCTCGTGTGAAATGGTGCTAAGTCTACCGATGGTTCATTCCATTTGGGAAAGAAATTCACTATTATAGAACCGAACATAAGGAGGAAATCTATGAATCAAGAAAAAACTGGGGCGTTTATTGCGGAACTTCGAAAAGAAAAAGGCCTTACCCAAGCACAACTTGCGGAGCGTTTCGGCCTTTCCAATAAAGCGGTATCCAAATGGGAAACCGGGAAAAGTCTGCCTGATGCATCCATCATGATTGACTTGTGTGACTTTCTCGGCATTACCGTAAACGAACTGTTAAGTGGTGAGAGAATTCGCGTAGAAGACTACATGGAAAAAGCGGAAGAGACGATTGCGAGTGTAGTTCGAATATCACAGGAGGAAAAAGTTGCTGCCTTGAAAGAAATTCGAAACCGGGGATTATATTCAATCGTCATTGGGATGATTCTATTCGTTGCAGCCATTTACGCATCCTATGTTCTTAATGAACATCGAATCTATGGATTACCTCAGGCGGCGACAATGGGGATGCTCGGCTTCATCGGATTGATTATTTCAAATGGAATGGTATCCATGTGGAAAAGCAATCGCCTATTGAAGGAATTTAAGAGTAAGTAGTGCAGTTCTGGGAGAGGAATGAAAGTTTTTTTACCGTCGTGAAAGTGTTCTTTATAATATACAAACAAATTCTTCAAAAGACTTGATTAGAAATTACGAAACCGTTATACTTTTGTCAGAAATTGATAAATAAATATCGAGTTCAAAAAGGACTTTATTTCCGGTACTAGAGGAGGAAAATAAAATGCAAAGATTTACTAACCCAAGAGACATTTATCATGGCAAAGGTGCACTGGAAGTGCTGAAACAATTTGAAGGAAAGAAAGCGGTTATCTGTGTGGGCGGCGGCTCCATGAAGCGCTTCGGTTTCCTGGATAAAGCAAAGAGTTATCTGGAAGAGGCCGGAATGGAAGTTCGTGTATTTGAAGGAATCGAGCCGGATCCATCCGTTGAGACCGTAATGAAGGGTGCGGCATTTATGCAGGACTTTGGTCCGGATTGGATTGTAGCAATCGGCGGCGGTTCTCCAATCGATGCGGCGAAAGCAATGTGGATTAAGTACGAATATCCGGAAGTAACCTTCGAGGATATGTGCGTGGTATTCGGACTGCCAAAGCTGCGCACCAAGGCAAAATTCTGTGCGATTTCTTCCACATCCGGAACAGCTACAGAAGTTACCGCATTCTCCATCATCACAGACTACGAAAAAGGAATTAAATATCCAATCGCCGACTTTGAGATTACCCCGGACGTTGCAATCGTGGATCCGGAGCTGGCAGAGACCATGCCGAAGAAGCTGGTAGCTCATACCGGAATGGATGCGCTGACCCATGCGATTGAAGCTTTTGTATCCACGGTTCACAGCGATTTCACCGATGCACCGGCAATCCGTGCAATCGAGCTGATTCAGGAGAACCTGATCGATTCCTACAATGAAGATATGACCGCTCGCGACAGCATGCACAACGCACAGTGCCTTGCCGGCATCGCGTTCTCGTCCGGCCTGCTGGGCATCGTACACTCCATGGCTCACAAGACCGGTGCGGCATTTGCGGACTACGGTTCCCATATCATCCACGGTGCGGCGAATGCAATGTATCTGCCAAAGGTTATCGCTTACAATGCGAAGAATGAAGAAGCTAAGAAGAGATATGCCGTAATCGCAGACTACATGCATCTCGGCGGAACTACCGAAGATGAAAAGGTTGCCGCTCTGATTGAATACGTTCGTGGAATGAATGACAAGCTGAACATCCCGCACTGCATTAAGAACTACGGCGGCGACAGCTATCCGACCGAACAGGGCTTCGTACCGGAAGATGTATTCCTGGAAAGACTCCCGGAAATCGCTGCAAACGCAATTCTGGATGCCTGCACCGGTTCAAACCCGAGACAGCCGAGCCAGGAAGACATGGAAAAACTGCTGAAGTGCTGCTACTACGACACCGAAGTAGATTTCTAGAATGCGTTGTATAATTCAAGACAACTTAATTCAAAATAGTCACTAGAAGAAAAGAACCTCCGCATTTAAATCCAATGCGGAGGTCCTTTTCTTCTATTATCACTTATAAAACAAAATGCACTCGTTTCGGGTCGAACCGATCTTCCTGAGGGCGGACGTTTCCCGGCTTTACCCCGATAATATCACAGATGACAAATTTTTGAAATATACGAGCGAATAGGCTATAATGATAAAGTTCGAGAAAAAAATGAGCAGAGAGAAGATTGCATTATGAATGAAAGAAATATTGTTATTGTAAATGGGAATTTGTGTGATGCGTCAGAGTACGATGCCCTGATTAATTCCCAGGAAGCGTATGCGTACGAAGTGATTCGGGTCATTGAGGGAAAACCGCTTTTCCTGGAGGATCACCTGGAGAGGCTGAAGAATACCCTGGCGGGAATCGGGATGCAATGTGATTTTACGGCGGAGTCGCTTCGGGCGGATTTCGGGCGCCTTTGCACGGCGAACGGTGTTTCGTCGGATAACGTGAAAATCATCATCTGGGAGGACACGGTGTGCATGATGTTCACCGGGGCCACCTATCCCAGCGAAGAGATGTATCGTGATGGCGTGGGCGTAGGGGTTCTGGCGGCGGTTCGGGAGAATCCACAGGTGAAGATCAGCAACTTCTGGCTGCGGGAATTCGCCAATCGCATGATTGCGGAGAACGGGTTTTTCGAGGTGATGCTGGCCAATCGGAAGGATTGCATCACGGAAGGCAGCCGATCCAATATGTTCTTCATTAAAGACGGCGTTGTGGTGACCAGTCCGGCCGAGGGCGTTCTTCTTGGAATTACTCGTAAAAGAATCATTTCGGTGTGCGAGGAGAACCGGGTGCCCATCGAATATCGGGAGATTCCGCGGAAGGAACTGGGGGATTTCGATGCGGCGTTTATCAGCGGAACGTCGCCGAATGTACTGCCGATTCGCTTTGTGAAGGATGGCAATCGGATGTTGGAGTACGATGTAAATGACCGGACGCTGAGACGCGTGATGAAACTGTTCGATTCGGAGATTGCCGGATACCTTGAAGAGAATGACTAAGATACAAAAAATTAATCTAAGCACACATTTATATTGAAATCGTGAATTTGACTTCACTTTTTTCGGCGATTACAATAATTGCGGAATTTGTATCATCTGAGAAAGGATTGAATAATATGCCTAATTTAGAATTGCCGAAGTCATTTGACGAATTTGTCGATGCGAGAAAAGCCGGCTTCATTCACGTAAAAGATTACGTGGAAAACGGCGGACATCTAGTCGGAATCTTCTGCTCTTACACTCCGCTGGAGCTGTTCGATGCGGCCGGCGTATGTGCGATTGGTCTGTGCGGAACCAGCAATGAGCCGATTGCGGATGCGGAGAAGGTGCTTCCGAAGAATCTATGTCCGCTGATTAAAGCAAGCTACGGTTTTGCATATACGGACAAATGCCCGTATACCTACTTCTGCGACTTTATCGTTGGCGAAACCACCTGCGACGGAAAAAAGAAGATGTTTGAACTGCTCAACGACATCAAGGAAACCTACGTAATGCAGCTTCCGCAGGGTCAGAAGAGAGCGTATGCGAAGGATATCTGGTACGAAGAAGTCAAACTCCTGAAAGAAAAGCTGGAAGAAAAATACGGCGTGGAAATCACGGACGAAAAGCTGAGAGAGGCGGCCGGAAAGAGAAACGCCCTGAGAAGAACTCAGCTGGAGCTGTACGCACTTCAGGGAATGAATCCGCCGGCATTGAAATCCACCGAGGTGATGTCCACCCTCGCTCAGGGACTCTTTCACTTCGGCGTGGATGCACAGCATGAAACCTACCGGGCAAGGGTCGATGCGGCAAAAGCAGCATATGAAGCGGGAGAAAGACCGGTTTCCGAGAAGGCCAAGAGAATTCTCCTGACCGGCTGTCCATCCACCGGTGTTATTCAAAAGGTAGGCGTTACCATTGAGAACAACGGCGGCGTAATCGTCTGTCTGGACGACTGCGGCGGTGAACGTACCACAAAGATGATGGTCGACGAGGATGCGGACGATATTCTGAGAGCGATTTCGGACCGTTATCTGGAAATCCATTGTTCCGTTATGACCACCAATGAAGGCCGTATCGAGAACACAAAGGAAATGTGCAAGAAGTATAACGTGGACGGCGTGGTAGAACTGGTACTTCAGGCGTGTCACACCTTCAACGTGGAAGCAACCCGCATGCAGGAGATGTGCGATGAGGAAGGCATTCCGTACATGAAGCTGGAAACGGATTACTCCACAACCGACAGCGGTCAGATTGAAACAAGACTTGCAGCATTCCTGGAAATGTTATAGACTTTCAATAGCGTCACAAAGAGCAAGAGTTCTCTTGCTCTTTTCTATAGGAGAAAAATATGTATCAAGTAGGAATAGACATCGGCTCCAGTGCCGCCAAGGTGGCTGTAATCAAGGATGACGAGGTGGTGAAAACAATGCTGCTGGACACCGGGTTCAGCAGCCGAAAAGTGGCAGACGAAATCTATGAGTCTTTGGCGTCCGAGGGAATTACCAAGGATAATGCAAAATACGTGGCCACCGGATACGGCCGGGTTTCCGTTCCGTATGCGGACAATGTGGTAACGGAAATCACCTGTCACGGAAAAGGCGCAGACTACCTGTTCAAGGAAAACGGAACGGTAATCGATATCGGCGGACAGGACACCAAGGGAATTTCTCTTAAGAAAGGGCGCGTCATGAAATTTATCATGAACGACAAATGCTCCGCGGGAACCGGAAAATTCCTGGAGGTTATGACCGGCCGGCTGGGATTGACATTGGAAGAATTGTCGGACTTGGCAAGGGAAGGAAATGAAATATCCATCAGTTCCATGTGCACCGTGTTTGCGGAATCGGAAGTGATCAGCTTGATTGGAAAGGGGACGCCGAGAGCGGATATTGCGTTTGGCGTAATCGAATCCGTTATCAACAAGGTGGTGGCATTAATTGCTCAAGTGCCGGCGGATAAATACTTCCTCACCGGCGGATTGTGCGAGGATGACTATGTGCGGGAGCGCTTGGAGCTGGCATTAAATGCGCCGGTAAAGAGCACACCGCTGGCAAGATATGCCGGAGCCATCGGTGCCGCAATTCTGGCAGCGGAGGAATAACTGATTAAAACGGAAAAATGAAACCGGCATCTGAGGAGGATGCCGGTTTTACATGAGAAAAAGCGCAAATTTATCTTTTTAAATTAGCCTTTCTCTCTGTACAATAACAAAAAAATAACAAATAAACTACAGGTAGAATCCTTTGATACCATAGGTACATTGACATCATAAAGAATAGCATGTAAAATAAAACTACGAGAATGCATATGCATTTTCTTTGTAAAAAGGAGAGGGATATGATTGATTTTCATTGTCATGTTTTGATGGGCATTGATGATGGAAGCCGAAATTTGGAAAGCTCCGTATCTATGCTGGAGGCATCGAAAACGCAAGGTGTGCAGCAGATTGTGTGTACGCCCCATTTTGATGCGACCAAAGATCGGATGGAAGAATTTCTGATAAACCGGGATCACGCATTTCAAATACTTCAGAAATGGATCGATGCGTCGGATACAGTTGACATTCGGCTATATCCGGCTGCAGAGGTCTTTTTTTTCCGCCACATGAGCGAAGTGAAGGATCTGAAGAAGCTGACCATCCGGGGTACAAACGTGTTGCTTTTGGAAATGCCCTTTGATGTCTGGGAGGATTCCTACATAAGCGAGATTGAAGACCTGTGCTGCGAATATCGAGTGGTGCTGGTTCATTTAGAGCGGTATATGAACTTCAAGAATCGAAAGTATATTCGAAAGGTAATTGAAATGACGCATCGGCTGCCGTTGTACGTTCAGATTAATTGTCGATCGGTTGCGGAAGGATCGATGCGAAAAAAGCTCATCAAGATGTTTCGGAACGGAGAGGCTCATTTTCTGGGGAGTGATTCTCACAACATGACTCGCCGGCCGCCGAACATGGAAAGCGGTATGAAGGCGTTGGAAGACAGCCTGGGAACGGCTTTTGTGAAACAGCTGAAAGCGCAGAATCGGAAGTTTCTTCAGGATGCTCGGGACGAAGGGCACGATAATTAAGAAATAGAATAGAACAAACAGATATACAGGTATGGAGTGAGTGGATGAACGATAGGAACCGAAAGGTAAAATTAAACAAAAAATCCATGGTGATGATCGGCGCAGCATTTTTGATAGTTCTGGCGGTGGCCGCCCTTATGTACTATATGGATCACCGGTCCACCGGTACAAGCGAGGGCTCCGGCAAAAAGGTCTACACCATTGACGGTGAGGAATGTTACAAAAAACAGAACATCGAGACGTACCTGTTCCTCGGTGTGGACGCTGCCGGCGACAGTAAAAATACGAAGCAGAAAAAGAATCAATCCGTTCAGTGCGATTCCGTGATTCTTCTGGTAATCGATCGGGTGAACAAAAACTTTGCCATTCTGCCGTTAGATCGGGACGCGATGGTATCGTTGGAGATCCCGGACGAAGATGGAAACATACTGGGTGAGAATACCATGCAGCTGGCGTTAGCCTATGCCTACGGAGACGGCAAAGAACAGAGCTGTGAGCTGGCCGAGGATGCGGTTTCCGGACTGCTGCACGACCAGCGCATAGATGGATACGTGTCTTTGAGCATGGACGCTATCGGCACGGTGAACCACCTGGTGGGCGGTGTGGATGTTACGGTAACGGATGATTTTGCCGGAGAGAGCGGCCTGGCAAGCGGTCAGACCGTACACCTGTCGGATGTTCAGGCGGAAACCTTTGTGCGCGGACGAAAGTCTGTCGGGGACGGCACCAACGAAAATCGAATGAACCGGCAGCAGACCTACATCGAGGCGCTGTATCCGGCGGTGATTGACCATGCAAAGCAGGACAATAACTTTGTTTCAAACGCCCGCAAAAAGTTGGACAAGTACATGGTCACGAATATGACGGATTCGGATTTCAGCAAGATTATCGAAGCACTTTCCTCCGATAAAAAAATAAACGTATCGGATATTAAGTATTCCCGTACAATCAACAAGGATACCGGTTATGCGGAAGTGGAATACGACGAGGGGAGTCTGGAGAGCGTGATTAAGAAACTTTTCTATGAACCGGTGGAAGAGTGGCCGGATGATTCGGACGAGGAATAATTTCAAAAGATACGGAAAGAAAGATATTGAGAGAGAGCAGTTACGGAAGGAGTACACAGACAGATGACAGAGAAAACGATTGCGGAATCGTCGAGAAGGGGGAATGAGGTACGAGAAGATGAAATCGATCTTCTGATGTTGGCATCTCATTTCCTGGAACATGCGAAATTTATCATTGTAAGTTTATTTATCGGGGCATTCCTTTTCGGTGCCGTATCGATGTTTTTAATTCATCCGAAGTATGAATCCACGGCGAAGTTGTATATCATTTCTGCTTCCAAGGGTTCTATTGTGGATCTAACAGACTTGAATGTAGGTACTACTTTGACAGCGGATTACGAAGAACTGATTATTAGTGAACCGGTGGCGGAACAGGTTATTAAGAATCTGAAACTGAAGGAAACTCCGGAAAAACTATTAAAGAAGATTTCCATCTCCAATCCGCAGGATACTCGTGTACTGTACATTACCGCTACAACGGAATCTCCGTCCGAGAGTATGAAGCTGGCCAATGAATTCATGGACGTCTCCTTGAAATACCTTCCGGATACCATGAGCACGAATCCGCCGAATGTGGCACAGCGTGCGAAGATGCCGGATAAGAAATCCGGACCGAGCAACAGCCGGAATACGCTGATTGGCGCGCTCCTTGGTTTTATCCTGGCATGCGGAATTCTGACCGTACAGTATCTGAAGGATGATACCATTCACTCGGCAGAGGAATTCGAAAACTACTTCGGAATTATGCCGATTGCATCCATTCCGGAAGGAAGCGGAGACCTGTTTGACAAGGAAGAAGAAGGCAAAAAGCGAGAAAAACGAAAGGGACGGAAACATCGTTCGAAGAAAAATGGAGGTGCAAGATAAATGAAAAATTTAAATATAGAATTACCGGCACTTCCGTACATGATGGAAGAAGCGTTTAAGAAGCTGAAAATCAATTTTCAGTTTGTGGGAAATGATACGAAGAAAATTCTGATTACCAGTAGCATTCCCAACGAAGGGAAAAGTTTTGTGGCGGTGCAGCTGTGGCAGATGCTGGCAGAATCCGGAAGCAAAACCCTGTTCCTGGATCTGGATATGAGAAATTCGGTGCTGATTAAGCGGCTGAATATGGAGTTTGAGGACGAGAATCCGGTGGGCATCGATTACTACCTTTCCGGACAGTGTGAATACGAGGACGTCATCTACAAGACCAACGTGGAGCACGGCGATTTCATTCCGTGCATCAACCTGTTGGAAAACCCGACATCGTTGATTGAGGATCATCGATTTGAAGAGTTGCTGGAGCGGCTCAGCAAGGAATATCGATATATTATCATCGATTCTGCTCCTTTGGCGATGGCAGCGGATGCCAATGTTATTGCGACAATGAGCGATGGGGCGGTATTCGTGGTACGAAACGAATACACATCTCGGAAGTTAATTCGAACATCCATTCAGCAGCTGGAGCAGATTCATTGCAAACTGCTGGGGGTTGTTTTGAATCGAGAATCCGTTTCTTCCAAGTCCTACGGGAAATATGGCTATTACGGTTACGATGGCTACTATAGGGGAGACCGAGAAGATAAATAGTGGATACGATTATCAGATTACGTGGCGAATCGTTAATGATAATAATATAGAGAAAGGAGATTTTAGCTTGAAGAGACTTAAGTTTATTCTGTTAACGGCTATTCTTGCATTTACCATGGTAATGCCTTCGTTCGCTTTTGCGACAGTGGACAGTCCGGCGAAGAACCCGACTTACACCGTAGTTGTAAAGGGTGCAAATTCCAAGACCTACGATGGAAAGTCTGCCAAAGTACAGGTATATGTAATTACCGATGATGGCAACGGCAACATTAAGACGGAAGTAAAAAATATTACAACCCCTGTTAATGCCGGAAAGTATAAGTATACATTTAACGGCAAGTCTGTGTATTATACCATTAAGCAGGCAAAGAACGTAGTATCTGTTACAAAGAACAAGACCTACACCAAGAAGCAGCTCAAGAAGAAGGGCAAGAGCTTCCAGATTAAGACAAAGAGCAAGAACAAGGGTAAGGTAACTTACAAGAGTTCTTCCAAGTATGTCAAGGTAAGCAAGAAGGGCAAAGTTACTATTTCCAAGAAGGCAAAGAAGGGTACTTACAAGATTAAGGTTACCGTTGCGGCAAAGGGCAACTACGGTAAGTGCGTAAAGTACATCAAGATTAGGGTAAAGTAATTATAAATAACCTTTTTATTTAAATACAGTTGCGAAATCTCCCCTCATTATTCTGGCCACGAAGAATATTCCGGGGGAGGTTTCGGCGGTTGTAATAAAATTTAAAAACAATAAAAATAGGAAGCAACACAGTACATTTCTACAATAGACATATTTTTGCTGGGGGGAGCGAAAATGCAGCAGAAAAAAGAAACAAGAAGACCATTCATCGAACATTGGCAAGTAGTTAAAGCCATGTTGGTTATATACGACGTTATTTCAATCGCGGCAGCCTATTTCATCGCATTGCTGCTGCGGTTTGATTTTCATTATTCCGAAATTCCGTACGAATATCTTTCGGGCATGTCCAAAAATGTCTGTAAATAAAAATCCTATGGTAGCTAACTAACAT
>JAFEHB010000504.1_pt1 | contig 26769 bp, 42 predicted proteins | sample 9267121 | NCBI WGS metagenome assembly JAFEHB01 (sample SAMN17103336, study PRJNA684904) | human gut metagenome | isolation source: diarrhea sample from child under the age of five | host: Homo sapiens | place: South Africa: Mafikeng, Mafikeng Provincial Hospital | collected 2019-09 | reverse complement strand
AGATGAACGAGCCGTCTAAACGCTTCCGGACCTTTTCGGTGCTGATTCTATACCTTCTCATCTTCAAATTCCTTTCGCAAAATTGTTTCCTTCGAGCCATTCATCAGCCTTCTTTTTCGTTCCTTCCGATGTTCTAGTGTCCTTCTAATCGTTTTCTTTTGTTTGTTTTTGAACATTTTTCTCCTATAATCCTTCCGTCGGAATCGTAAATGTAGCCTTCCCAGTATGGGTAGTTGCGGTGGAATGTTGAAGTGGGTATTCCTGCCAACTCCGCCGCAACTCTCATAGGTATTTCCCTACTCTGCATCCAGTAGCATACTCTCAACTCCTTGTGATTCGTCTTCTTCCAAGTATCTCTCCGCTTTTGTTGGTTTAACTGCTTTAACAACAGCTTCTGAAATTGCGGCAAGGTCAAGTAGGCGGACTTCCACCACCGGAGCGCTTCCGTGAGCAATGTCTTCCACAATGTGGGTAATGGTGTTATAAGGCTCGGACTTAACGAATGAAATCGGAGCTAAGTCCTTTTCCCACTCCTCGCCCGCTCCCTTGTGAATCATCCGTTCACGGCTAAGCTCGAGAACATCGTAAAGGTCTCCACTTTCCATTACTACATTAATTTCAGCTATTACACGCACGCTCCCGCTTTTGAGTTTGCCAACCCTTACCACTGCATTGAACGCTTCAATCTTGTCAATGCTCACAACTCCAATATCGTTTACTTTCAAAAATCTAATCATCTTCATCCTCCACTAATTCGCAGTACTTCCAGTTGGTGTAATCACCTTCCGCCGTCACGCTTGTCGCTCCACATTCCCATGCCATAAATCTGTCTGACCTACTGTCATCGATTCCTTTGAAATACCTTAACTGCCAATCTTTTCTCTCGTGGTTACGTACCCTTACCAACGTGTCAACTGGAACATTATCCCAGTCGACTTCCGGTTTCGGCGGCTCTTCGTATTCTTCGTCAAGCCAAAAGGCAAAAAGATTTGCGCATGTGTAACATTCAAGGTTACCACAGACTTCTCGCTCTACGTCCGCTTCGGATGCAAATCGTGGGATTACGTTATTCCTTAGGAAACGACACATATTATCGTTATCTGCTCGCCTTCTTTTGATTGCTTCCATAATCTCATCTCTGTATTTTTCTCTATTCTTCATAATTAATCCTCCCAATAAATCATAAATATAATAAACACAAAGCTAAATGGAACATAATAAAAACAAAAATTACGACAATGACTTTTACCATCTTTATAACCGGTGATAACATAATCGTTGTGATTGTCATCCAAATACACGCCACAACCAGCAAGCTAATCAAAAAGGTGCCTAAGAACTTTATCATTTCTCCTCCTCATAAAAACCACTCGTGATTCCTAAGTGGCGATTGTTCTGGCTTCTCGGATTTAACCCTGTCTTGTAATTCTTTCAGTATTGGTACTGCTTCGGGGTATTCCTTGAACCATTGCTCACGTTCTCTTTTCGGTGCGTTCGGGCACAATGTGCAGCCATCACGCTTATAGTGCTCATAGAGTGGTGATAACAAGTCACAGTGCTTGCAAATCTCCATCGCTTGCTCTTCCGTGATTTTGTACTCTACGAGTATTGAGCGTACTTTCTCGTTTAACTGTTTCTGTCTCAGCTTTTCATCGTAAGCTATTCCGATATCTTCGTAATCATAATGACCAACATCACATCGGTGCAACGCACGCTCTTTGGAGAAGTTTTTGAACTTGCACATTCCCGGGATGAAACAAGGAAAACCCATGATTCCACCCTTGTCAGCACCTTTTGTTTTTCGCCGTAGAACATAGTCGTAGTAAGTCATTCCTGTGACCATGTACACCTCTGCTCCCCAATCACGGAACCGCTCTGCTGTTTTCTGGATGAATTCATAATGGTCTTTCAGAAGCAGCGGGATTTCTTCTGTGAACATCGGTGTGTAGTTCACCGCCTTCACTTTGTGCCCCGCTTCCAAGTGGAGGAGTACGGCGCAAGTGCTATCCTTGCCGCCGCTCCAACTCGCCTTTACCGTTGGTTTCATCTTCTATCCTCCTATCACGGTCATCACGAACTGAAACGCTCCGTATACCGCAAATGCAACCACAAAGGCTGACACAATCGTTATCGGCATATCTTCGAGTATTGTACCGTTGTACCACTTTATTCACCTCGAAAACTTCCTCGCCTTGCTTCATTATGTCTAGTAATAAACTCCAGCAGACAGTGTTATCATCATCATTTATCTTTAGCGTTCTCCCAATTTCTAGATTTCTTTCTGCCAACTCCTTCATGGAATCCCACAATAATCTGTATAACATCAAACTCCTCCTAACACTCATTTAACGCCCATTTAACACTCATTGAATCCTCCATACAGTCATACGTAATCAGTCTCATATGCACCCTCCACAGCAACCGTGAGGAATATTCTTATTGATACATTCCTCGATTTCCTTTCGGAGCGGCTCTAAATCTTCCGGGAGGTCGATAGACCATCTTCCAGTCTCAACGTATTCGTCCCCCCAGCCGGTGCCGAACCAAACACCACCACCGGATAGCAAACAGTGACGAGGAAGTTCTCGCACCTGTCCGTTGATTTTTAAAATTAACTGCCCGGAGCATAAGTTCGGATATTTGCCGTCATAAGAAACAAATTCAATCATTCTGCACCGCCTTTCACTTCAATGTCTACCGTGTAGCCAAGTACCCCAGCAATCTCAATGAATTTGTGCCACGTGATGCTTTCGCCGTGTTCCCATCGACAAATCGAACTAGTGTCCGAATACACCTCCATAGCAAGCTCCGATTGCTTCAAGCCCTCTGCCGTTCTCATGGTCTTAATTAGCTCTGACAAGGTTTTCTCTGTTGCTATCATCGCTTTCACCGTTCCATTTCTTTGTAATCTCATATGCGCAAGCGGCATACCCTGCCACGTCCACGTAGTTGTCGTAGTGGTTAAATCCACCAGTGCTTACTCTTGCCGTCTTAAGCAGCACCATCATCATTGCCACGTCAAGCGCCGTTACCGCCGTGTCAAGGTATACGCTCCACAATGTGGCGATTCGTTCAAAGTTATCTTCCACGTTCCCATAGGTCTGATTCCGTGCTCCGTTTACAATCTCACACGCTTCTCTCAGACACTTTTCTCTATCGTTCATAATCGCTCCTATTTCGTTTGTTTTTTCCTTTTGTATAATTTATCGACTATCGACTTTTGAACCGTCCTAGGTGTCTTAAAATCCGTTCTAGGGCTATTCCCGTTCCGAATCAATCATCTGTGTGATGTATTCCGTCTTTTCCGTTTCCAACCAGTGTAGCAAGCTCACCTCCAGCGCTTCCCGCACATCTTCGTGATTCTCTAAGAACCGTGCTAGGTTGATATCCACGCCGTCCACGTCAAAGTTGTTCTGGTACACATCCAAGTTGTACAGAAAGCTTGTGGCGCTGTCGGTAGCAGCACAAAAGCCTGCCAAGAATGCAGTATCTTCCGGGCTCAACTTCTTCAAGTCGTCATCTGTCAGTATTGTAATCACATCTTCCTCCTTTGCCCGCCCGTAAAGGGCGGGACTTGTCAACATTTGAAAAATAACCGATTTTTTGTTTTATGTAGAAATAACTTATACTGATTTATTCATCCACCTTTCGGATGATTCCATTTTTCAGAAGCTCCGTGTCGGCGTGATAGGTGATGCATTTGTGCACCCTGCTCGCTCTGTCTGCTTCTTCCGTCTTCTTGTCGAGGACTTCGACGCCTTTTTTTCCGGCTTTTTGACTTCGTCCTCGCCATCGTTCCACAGTCCGTAAGTCGGGTTATAGCTTCTCATTTGCTTCCTCCTCGACGATGGCATCCCATCGTTCCGCTTCCTGCTTCCGGCGTTCTTTGGCGATTGCGTCGTCTTCATCCATCCAGCCACGAATCCAAGCGTAATCGTCGTGGCTTTCGATGTTTTTAATTGCCTTGTACCGTCCGAACCTCTCGATATATCTTTCCGCTTGTGACGGTATCACTCTATACAGTTCGTCCAGTTGCTCTTGTGTTAGGTAGACATTATTGAGTTTTCCACATTCCAGCTTTCCGCCTGTTGTGTGTGTATTATCCTTACCTAACCTATCCTCACCTATCCTAACCTCACCTAACCTATGCGGTCCATGGGACGTCCCATGGACGTCCAGTGGACGTCCACCATCTGCAAGCGGTTTAAGGTCCGCCCTACGGCGTGCCTGCTGCACATCTGCTTCCGGCACCATTTGTAGCAGCAAGTCTTTGTAGATGCTGTCAATCTTCCGGTCTGCTCGCAATTTATTGTTTTCTCGCCAGTCGGTGATGTAGGTCACAAGGTCCTCGTTCAGCACCGTACAGAATCCCTTAGCCACCAAGACCTTCAAGTCGTCTTCCGTCGCTCCAATCTGCTTGATTGTTGTGTACGCTTCCACGATTCCGTCGTCGTCGGCATTCAGCCCAAGGTGGAAGTATAGGCATTGAGTTGAGATTGGCATCTTAAGAAATCTAGCGCTTCCGATTACTCTCTTCGAAAACATGCGTCTTTCTGCCATGATTCACCTCCTAGAACGGATTATCATCATCGCAGTTAACGAATGCATCCGGGACTGGTTCGAATTCCGGCTGTCCCTGCTGATTCTGCTGACCTCTGGAACCGTTCGAACCAAGGAACTGTACCCTGTTTGCGACAACGTCGGTTGTGTACACCGTCTTTCCTTCCCGGTCCTTATAGGACCCGGTCTGAATCCGCCCCTCGACGGCGCACTGTCTGCCCTTTGCAAGGTACTGGTGGGCGGTTTCCGCCTGCTTCCGGAATACAACGATTCGGATGAAGTCAGCCGCCTTGTCCTGTGTAGGTCTGTCCACCGCCAGCGTGAAGCGGCATACTGCAATGTCTCTGTTCTGACCGCCGTAGGCAAGCTCCGGGTCCTTCGTGAGTCCTCCGATAAGTACTACGTTATTCATTTTTGACCTCCTATCAAATTATCAATTTCCTTCTTGCTCATGGTTTCGATGCCCTGAGCTTTGCATTCTTCAACTACTTCATCTATCAGTCGTGCCATTTCCTTTGAGTTGTAAACGCTCGTTCCGTAGAAGATTCTGAGGCTACGGGCTCCCGGTATGGTTCGGCTTGGTCCTATGTCATCCACGAACCACCCGGTACCTCGATTGCTCCATGATTCTATGAAAGTTTTAGTAGCTTCTTCCATCAGCTGGACGTAATCCCTTTTTCCGTAGTATCTGACAAAGAACTTATACAAATCATCGGAGCTTGTTTTAAGCTTCACTGCAAGCTTATCAAGCAACGCCCACATGTACGCATTGGCATCCAGTGTACGCTTCTTCCTTCTCGGCTCGATTTTCACCGTGTATTCTTTATCCGGGTCCACCTTTCCGGCGTTCTCGAATATTCGTTCCAACTCTTGCCGGTCGTCGCTCACTATGGTCAGTTGTGCAGACCATAGCGAGTTTTCCAGTTTGATATCCTTAATCTTCATCGGCAGCCCCCAAATAGTTCTTACCGAATATGGCAGTGAAGTTTTCCGTCGGGTAATAGGTTTCAAACTGCTTCTGCCCCCATTCGTGCAGTTCGTCCATAAACCGCCGGTTAAAATGTACTCCTTCCGGCGGTTCGTTGTGGTGTTTATGGCACAACCACACGGTCAAACCGTACTTTTCGGAATTTTGACGATTAGCTGCTCCGAAAACGTGGTGCTTCTCCACGTATGGACTTCGGCATATCAAGCAGCTTTTTTGCCCTTGCATGATTGACTTCATCGCTTCATCCCCTCCAGCTTCTTGTTAAGCTTCCGGCTGGCATCCACATAATCAGCCTCGGTCATGTCCTCGACCTTTTCCACGTGGTAATACTCGAGGAAACTGTCAATGTCCGATTCGGACTCTTCAAGCATCCGCTTAATCACCCTCGCCTCATGCGGCTTGATTCGCTCGTTCGCTATGCTCGGTTCTTCCGGCTCGACTGGTTCGTTGGATGGATTACCCAATCGGTAACATACAGCTCGTGTCCTAGTGTTGTAGATTTCAAGCGCCGTGATTCTGTCTCCGGTGTAGCCAATGTTCCGGACCTCGAAGCGGTCGTAGCACTTGTAGCCCCTATCATCTTTGGTGATGTTGCAGTCTATTAAATTGACCCATATGAACGGTGCCGTGTACAGCTCCCGTCCGATGCCCCAGTTTACGCAAGCACGTTTGAAGCTATCGGATGCAAGCCCCTTTTCTTTTTCGGTTCGGCTTTCCGTTCCCGTGTCCTCCTTCTCTACCCACTGGTTCTTTTCGCTGTCCCAGATAGACACGATGCAGTTGGCGTTGTCCCGGTTGTGGTGTCGCTGCCAGTTCATCGCCCCGACGGTCTCGTCGAGGATGTTTTGGTCACAGCGTGCATCTTTATACAGCAGCAGCGTTACGCCGTTAGGTTTAATCTGCTGGACCCGGCAGTCGATTTCATCTGCCTGAAGTTTTCTGAATTTCAGTTCCATTTCGTTCTCCTTCCTAAAGTGCTTGTCTCATCCACTCGCTGTACAGCGACTTGTTAATGTCTTCAATGGTTTCGGTGTCCTCGTAGTCCTCTTCCGTGATTACTTCTTCTCCGCAGCATGGGCAGTAATGGAATGTTGCCCAGAACTTGACTCCGTAGCAATCCTCTCTCATTTCGCCGTCCTCGGTGATGTCCTCATCGGAATAGAACGCTCCGCAATTTTCGCATTCGTATTTCATTTTTGTTCTCCTTGTGATACAATACAGATGGTTGTTTTGATTAGTCCATGCTCCGGCATGGGCTTTTCGCTTTAGAAGGGCAATTCTGCCCACATGTAAGCTCCGTTGTTCGGGTTCTGACCCCACCCGTGAGTGCTTGATTCTCCGCTGGTGTTCCATCCGTACTTGGTGGTGTAGCCCAGATAATGAATGCTATACAGGCTACCATCCGTCCAGAACATTGCCACCATGTAATCGCCATCCTTCTTAGGATTTTTGCCCTTGTTCCATACGATTTCCTTGTGAATTTTCATTTACATACCTCCATATAAAATCATTCCTACCAACATCAACGTTCCGATTGTTCCGCCGATATACATTCCCACGGTGTCGCCGTTGTACTCCTCGGCGTTCTCCTCTTCCCAGAACTCTTCCAAGTGCTTTTTAATCTTCGAGAATCTGGAATTCTTCATAGTCTGTCTGTCCTCCCTTTCTGAAATCATCAATTCTGATTCTGATGTTCTTCCCGACCTTGTAGTATGGGATTGCATCTTTCCTGATTAGCCGGTATACCGTGTCAGCGCTGATTCCCATTAGCACGCTGAATTCCGGTACCGTTACGAATCCGTACATATTGCCCTCCTTTCGTTGGTGTTGTTTATTTAGCAACGCTTAATTCAAAAAAAAATCCTTCATCTCTTCAATTGAATCGATGTGTAGCAGGTCTGTTAGAATCTTGATTTCATGCCCGGTAAACTGTCTTGCCCCGGAACGCTTAAGTCTAAAGGCTTGCCGGCTGATTCCTAATTGCGTTGCGACAAACGTCATCGTGTATCCACATTCTCTGATACGTTCCTCAAGCTTGCTAGTATTAACCATGTTCCCTCCTTTCGTTGTTTATTTCATCAACATTATATAGCACGTGTCGTATAATGTCAACATTAATTTCCGCTTTTGCAACTTTTTGTTGCCTTTTTATGGTACTATATCCTAAAAGTAGATGTAATGGAGGTGCCCTATATGGATAATAAAAAAATAGGTCAAAGAATTAAGCAGGTACGAGAGGCGCTAGGAATGACACAAGCCGAACTTGCTAGACGAATGGGTTATTCTGCTAGGTCTACCATCAATCGCATTGAAAACGGCTCCCAAGCATTCCCAATGAAAAAACTTGATAAGTTTGCTCAAGTATTGGATGTAACACCCGCTTATCTCGCCGGATTCACGGAAGCGGATATTCCGGAAGGACTCAATAAGGAGTATTACATTGATTTTATTCTTGATTCCGACAATCCCGAGCTTAAGGCGTTAGTCGAAATGGAAAGGACCTCATCTAACGACCTCTGCACAAAGATAAAAGCCTGCAACTTAGACGATTCGGAAGTCGACTACATGGATAAGCAGCTCGATTTTATTGTTGGGCAAAGGAAGTGATGTTATGCATATCAAGCAATTAGAACGGAATAAATACCGGGTATGGGTAGACTTAGAGCCGGACTATACCGGGAAAAGAAAGCAGAAATCAAAAGTGTTCCACGCCACATCGAAAAAGAACCTAAATTGTCAAATAGATGCATGGGTTGAATCAATCTCCGGAATATCCTCAGCGTGTAAAACCGTGTCAGACATGTGTAGCGCCGTATGGAATCAGGTTATCAACAACAAATCACAGAATACCATTTACGGTTATAACGCTGCACTTAAGAGAATCGATACCACTATCGGAACGCTAGACTTACTTAAATTGACTCCACGGACCATTCAGGCGTGGATTGATGATTTATCCCTAGCCTTATCGCCCAAAACCGTGAAAGATACCTATTCTATCCTCCGCCTTTGCTGTTCAATTGCGGTTAACTGGGAACTCTTAAAAAGTAACCCGTGCCATGACGTTATACTTCCGTCGAATAAGAAAAAAGAAATTCAGATACTTTCGCCGGAAGACTTCTCCGTGTTCTGTTCTCACCTCGATGAAATCCCACTCGACCAAAGGGTATGTTTTGAGTTGGCTCTTTTCGGCTCTCTACGCCGTGGGGAAATAATGGGGATATTGGAAGACGAAATACCAGATGATGGAAAGTTCTATATTCAGCGCACTAGATATATGCACCGGATAGGAAACGAATTCGTGAAGGATACAAAAACGTCCTCCGGTGAACGCTTGTGTATCCTTCCGGCGCCCGTGATTCGTGATGTGAAGGCGCTCAGGAAACATCACATAGAGCAGAAATTGAAGCTCGGTCCGTTGTGGGTAAATTCGGACTATCTAATCAAAGAACAAAACGGTGAAGCTTTCCACCCGGAGCAATGCGCCAAAAGACTGAGTCGTTACATGGAGCGCATCGGACTTAAACCGATTACCTTTCACGCTCTCCGGCACACGTACGCTTCAATCTGCATTTCAATGGGCGCTGACCCTGCCACCGTATCAAAGCGCATGGGTCACGCTAATGTTTCAACGACACTCGGGATTTATACGCATCTCTTCGAGAAAAAAGAAGAAGAAGATAAACTAGCTTCCGCATTGGGCGTAATGCTCTCGAAATCTGTGGAAAAGTAGGCGAAAAATTTCAAAATGTTACATGTACGTTACTTTTCAAATAAAAAAAGCCTTGAAACTCAACTGTTTCAAGGCTTTAATTGGTGGAGATGGTGGGAGTCGAACCCACGTCCAAAAATATTTCCGAAGAACTTTCTCCGAGCGCAGTCAGTGCTTTGTCATTCGCAGAATCCGCCGTGACGCTGACACACTACGGAACTGCTATCCTGTAAGTCCGCTGAAATACCAGGAGCTCTCCCAGCGGTTTCCTGCATTCATGACACCGGATTTCAAGCCTGCAGGTGAGCCTGAAGCGGCGCGCGGGGCTGAACTATGCAGCCAGTGCGAAATTGTTGTTATTTTTAGCGTTTATATTTAACGGCCCCTTTTTACGTGGACTGGGCGCCACGGCTCGCTTATCCTTGTTCCACATTCCTGTCGAAACCATTACATCCCCGGAATGTGTGACGGATGTCACACTATTTTTCTTCTATGAATTATACAACATCTTCCCGGTAAAAAAAAGATACTGCCCCTTCAATTTTCCGATTGTCCGAAGGGAATTCGTTTTTCCTGAAGGGAATTCGATGCTCCTATCGGTGACGGCTTTCCTTGATGGCCCGGTCCATCTTGCGGTCCGCATCTTTTTTTGCAATGGAATCCCGCTTATCGTACAGCTTTTTACCTCTGCAGATGCCGATTTCCACCTTGCACCGTCCGTCTTCGTTGAGGTACACGTTCAGCGGAATGATGGTGAGACCGGACTCCTTGATTTTCCCCGCGATTTTGTTGATTTCTCGGCGGTGGAGAAGCAGCTTCCGTTCCCGAAGGGGCTCCACGTTAAAACGGTTTCCCTGTTCGAACGGGGAGATGTGCATTCCGCAGATCTTCATCTCGCCCTTCTTGTCGATGTAGACGTAGCTCTCCTTGATGCTGCACCGGCCGGCCCGAATGGATTTGATTTCCGTTCCGGTGAGGACGATTCCCGCCTCAAGAGAATCTTCCACGAAATAATCGTGGCGGGCCTTCTTGTTATTTGCGATTAGTTTTCTGGATTTCTTTGCCATTCCGGTTCCTACCCTGCTCTCTCCTTAAATTAGAAAGTCTTAATCTTGTTGAACGGGAACAGGCGGAGTACGGCTTTGCCCTGGATCCGGTCCTTATCCACGTATCCAACCTCCGTATACCGGCTGTCCACGCTGACCACCCGGTTGTCGCCCATGACGAAGTAATGGCCCTCCGGCACGTTCCAGGTGCCCTCTCCGGTGGTGTATCCGTCCTTGAGATAATTTTCTTTGTACTTCTTTCCGTTGATGTACACCTTCTGATTCTTAATCTGAATCTCATCTCCCGGCAGTCCGATAACCCGCTTGATCAACAGCTTGTCCTTGCCCTCTTCGTCCGGCAGCTCCGACTTGAAGATGATGATATCTCCCCGCTCCGGGGCCTTGCTGCGATACGCCTGACGGTACATAATCAGGTAATCGTTGGGATTCATGGTGGACTGCATGGAAGTCTGCTTCACGATGGTCGGCCGGATAAAGTACAGCACCGCGCCGGCAATGACCATGGCAACCACCAGATCCTTCAGCAGAGCCGGAAGCATCGGTGTATTCTCGTTTACTATTTCTTTCTTGCTCATTACTTGCTCAATTCCTCTAAAATCTCTTCAAACTGCTCCGGAAGCGGAGCCTCAAAAACTCTCCCCTTTAAATACTCCAAAGCGCCGTCGCAATCCCGGAACTCCAGCCGAAAGCTGTGGAGCAGTTGGGTGCTCAGGTGGCAGGACTCGTACAACCGATGGTTGAATCCCTTGGCCGGCCCCTTGGCGTACTTGCTGTCTCCGATAACCGGGTGGCCGATGCTGGCCAGGTGGGCTCGAATCTGATGGGTTCGCCCCGTTACCAGATCCACCTCCACCAGCGTGGAACTTCTCAGCGGCTGAATCGGGGTGACAATGGTCTCAATCGCCCGTCCCTCCTTCTCGCTCACATCGTAGATCGCCACGGTATTGGTTCCGGAATCCTTCTCCAATCGTCCGTGAAGCTCCAGCTTTTTTTCCAGGTTCCCAAAAACAATCGTGCGGTAGAACTTGGACACCCGATTCTCCCGGATGTATCGGTTCAGCGTGCGGAGCGCATCGCTGTTTTTACCGAACAAAACCAAGCCCGTGGTGTTGCGGTCCAGCCGGTTGGCCGGTGCCGGGGAGAATACCTTTTCCGTTCTCGGATTGTATTCCCCTTTCTCGATGAGATAATCCTTCACCTGATTGGCCAAATGGTTCTTCTTTTCGTTCTGATCCCCGTGGGTCAGCAGCCCGAAAGGCTTGTTGGCAATCAGGATGTTGTCATCCTCGTAGATGATGGTGAAGGTCTTCTTGGTCTTCCGCCGGGAAGCGGCCTTCTTCGGCGCCGACAGGGCGGCAATCCGTTCGTCGCTGAGGTACAGCGTGATTTCATCGCCCTCTTCCAGAACGTAATTGTTGTCCTTCCGCTGACCGTTCACCTTGACATCCTTCCGGATGATTTTATAAATGGAGCCCAGGGTGGCCCGCTCTAAGTATTTTCGAAGGAATCGGTCCAGGCGCCGCTTGGCGTCGTTGGCCGTCACTTTGATTTTCTGCATGTATTTCTGCGTTCCTCTCCAATCAAATATTCGAAATATTATATCACAGATACCCCGGTGTTTCAAATCTCATACGGCTTCATTGCATTCTATCCTCGCCGGTAGTATAATTGTATCCAAATGTTATTGGCTAACATAAAGGAGAAGAAATGAGGGGTTTCAAGGATTTTTTTCATGAAACGAATGACATTGCATTGGCAATTGTAATAGTTCTTTTGGCGGCCGGCCTCATCGGATGGCGGATTCGAATTATCCTGCAGTATCCGGCACAGCTGGCGAAGGAAGCCACCGTTTCCAACGACACGGAGACCGAACAGATGCAGGATTCCGGTTCATCCAAGGATTCCGAAGCGAAATAGCCCTTATACACTGGAGGTTTTAAAATGTTAGATAATTACAATCTGACCATGCTCACCGACTTCTACGAAGTCACCATGGCAAACGGCTACTTTCAGTCGGACATCCGGAATCACGAAGCGGTATTCGACATGTTTTTCCGGCGGGTGCCGGACGACGGCGGATTTGCCATCATGGCCGGTGTGGAACAGCTGATTACGTATATGAAGAACTTGAAGTTCACCGACGAAGATATCGACTATCTCCGCAGCAAGAATTCCTTCTCGGAGGAGTTTCTGGAATATCTTCAGAACTTCAAATTCACCTGCGACGTGTGGGCGGTACCGGAAGGAACACCGATTTTCCCGCACGAACCGATCGTCACCGTAAAGGGTCCGATCATTCAGGCCCAGTTCGTGGAGACCTTCATCCTGCTGACGATTAACCATCAGACGCTGATTGCCACGAAATCCAACCGAATCGTCCGGGCCGCTCAGGGCCGTCCGGTAATGGAATTCGGTACCCGCCGGGCACAGGGAGCTTCCGCCGCCATCGACGGTGCCCGGGCTTCCTACATTGCGGGCTGTGCGGGAACGGCCTGCACCATCGCAGATCGGGACTACCACGTTCCGGCGCTGGGAACCATGGCCCACAGCTGGGTTCAGACCTTCGATACCGAATACGAAGCGTTCCGGGAATACACCCGAATCTATCCGGACAACGCGGTGCTTCTGATTGACACCTATAACGTGCTGAAATCCGGACTGCCGAACGCCATCAAGGTGTTCAAAGAGCTGAAGCCGAAGAAGATGGGCGTCCGCATCGACAGCGGCGATATCGCTTACCTGACGAAGAGATGTCGGAAGATTCTGGACGAAAACGGCCTGGAAGAATGTTCCATCGTCATCTCCAACTCCCTGGACGAGTACCTGATTCGAGATGTCATCATGGAGGGTGCGCAGATTGATTCCTTCGGCGTGGGCGAACGGCTGATCACTTCCAAATCCGAGCCGGTGTTCGGCGGCGTCTACAAGCTGGCCGCCGTAGAACGCAACGGCGAGATGGTTCCGAAGATGAAGATTTCCGAGAACGTGGAGAAGATCACCAATCCGGGCTTCAAGCACGTCTACCGCCTCTACGAGAAGGAGAGCAACAAGGCCATCGCCGACGTGATCACCATGGAAGGGGAAACCATTCCGGAACAGGACGGCTACGAAATCTTCGATCCGAATGCCATCTGGAAGAAGAAGAGCCTCAAGAACTTCTACGTTCGGAGCCTGCTGGTTCAGATTTTCGACAAAGGCGAATGCGTCTACGAATCACCGTCCCTGGACGAGATTCGCCGGTACTGCAAAGACCAGATCGAAACCCTGTGGGAGGAAACCCTGCGTTTCGAGAACCCGCAGACCTATTACGTGGACCTCTCCAAAAAACTTTGGAGCATCAAGCAGGACATCCTGCACCGTTATACCGATTTATAAAAAAACAAAACCGGTGTGCCGCACATTTCCGTGCAGTGCACCGGTTTTCGGTTCTTTACAGATAACGATCTTCCGGATGATCATCGACGATATCCTTTGATTTCAAGGATTCTTCCGGAACCTCCTCCTCTTTCCTCTCTGCGGAGGCAGTGTCCTTGGATTCTCCGGATTCACTCATTTCCTCCGCCTTCCGGTCTTTTCGCCGGCGAACCAGGAACCCGATAATGAGTGCCAAGAGCACCAGAATCACGCCGATGGCGACGGTTGCTCGGTTGGAGATGTAGAATCGGGACAGGAACCAGCCCTTTTCAATGTTCTCGTGAACCACCAGCGGAGTGCTTCCCACCTTCTTTCCGTCACAGTACACTTCCAGCGTGCCGACTTTGTCGCCGGACTTCAGCGGCGCTTTCACCACGTCCTTGTAGTTTTCCTTTACGGAAATGCTGTCGGCGGAACCATCCTTTGGGTACGCCAGCACCGTTTCCTTGGCATAGGTTTTCACTAAGGTGCGAGCGCCGTATTTTACCCGAACCTTGCCCACACTCTTCTTCAGATTCGTGGCTTTCTTGGTGACGATTTTCTCCGTGCCGAACTTCAGGAGTTTGGCATCGTCCTTGGCCCGGGTGTCCATGTTTGCCCCGAACTGCACCAGAATCAGCTTCAGCCCCTTCTTGTCGTACATCAGGGCAATGCTGCAGTCATCGTCCTCCCAGTAACCGGTTTTTCCCGCAACAACGCCGGAACCCTTTTTCTCAATCAGGTCCAAATGGGTCTCGATGGTGCGGGCGTGGGATTTGTTGGTGGCATCCATGTGGTACACCGTTGTACCCGCGATTTTGAACACCGTCTTGTTGGACAGCGCAGCGCGAGCGATTTTGACGTAATCCGCCGCCGTGGTGTAGTGATTTTTCGCCTTCAGGCCGTTGGGATTCACGAAATGCGTGCCCTTGCAGCCCAGCTTCTTCGCCCGTGCATTCATTTTTTCCGCAAAAGTCTGAATGCTGCCGTCGCCGCCGGCCTGTCCCAGCGCATAAGCCGCATCGTTTCCGGATTCCAGCAGCAGTCCGTACATCAGCTGACGCACCGTCACCTTCTCTCCGGCCACCAGATTCATGGTGGATCCGCCCATGGAGGCCGCCTTCTTGGACACCGTCACTTCTTGATTCAGATCCATGGTCTCCGCAACCACCAGTGCGGTCATCAGCTTAGTGGTGCTCCACGGCTCCACCCTTTTGTCCGGATTTTTCGCGTACAGCATCTCATCGGTGGTCACGCTGTACAGCGCTGCCGACTTGGCATCGATCACCGGTCTTCTTGTATTTTCATGCACTGCCGCCGATGCCGCGGTCACCCCGCTTGCAAAGAGCATCAATGCGGTCAGCAGAATTGCAATATTTCTTCTGATTTTCTTCAAACTAAAAATAGCCTTCACCTCTCAATTCCAAGATTTCGTATTTCCTAGGGTTCGATTACGGTCAGTGCTCCCGGAAGCACTCGGACCTTTATCTCTCCGGTTTCCCGGATTTCTCCGTCCGCAACGTATTTCATCCGTCCCTGATTCGGCTTCAGAATCACTTCCTCCGCCCGCATGGGGATGATGTATTTGTCCACGCCCGGAATCGTCTCCAGACGCCCTGCCTTAAAGGCCGGAAACACCCGCATCAGATACCGCCGGGTAATGTTCCGCACCAGCAGAAGTTCAATTTTCCCATTGTCCAGCAAAGCATGGGGACAACTTTCCACACCCCCGCCGCAGAAGCGCCCGTTGGCCGCGGTAGCCAGCATCAGCGGCCCGTTGTGAATCTCCTTTCCGTCGGCGAACACCTGCAGATCCGTGCCCTTCTTTTTCACCAGATTCACCAGCACCGCCAGCAGATAGGATCCGGTGCCGTGCACCAGCGGAAGCTCCTTCAGGTCATGGGCCAGGATTGCCGTATTTCCGTCAAATCCGATATTGATGCCGTTGATGGCATAATCCTTCATTTCCGTATCGCCTTCCCGCCAGGTGTATTCCAGCACATCCACCTTTCGCAAGCACTCTTCCCGCTCGCCGGCCTTCAGCTGCAGCTCCATATTCATGAAATGCTCCGGATGGTTGAAACACCGAACGTAGTCGTTTCCGCTTCCCACCGGCACGACGCCCAGGCGGGCGTTTGGATGGTTCAGCAATCCCTTCGCAATTTCCTGAATGGTTCCGTCGCCGCCGCAGGCATAGACGTTCACCGTCTCGCCCTCTTTCTCCGCCGCTGCCGCGATGGAATCCGCCAGCACGGTGGCATCCTGTTCGCCTTCGGTGCAGTAAATGCGCAGGTTGTCCATCTCATAGGCTTTCAATTTCTCTCGCACCCGAGCCGCCCCTTTGCCGTTCCCGGATACGGGATTTACGATAAAAGCATATTTCATGCAGTCGTCCTCTTTCTGTCATTGAATTATTTTCTTTATTAATTTCGGAGGTGCCGCCGGTTCCGACGAAATCCGAATCGCCGCTTCCAGAATGGTTTCGGCCTCCTCCAAGCGTCGGGAATCGGCACCGTACAACGTTGCCAGCACGTCCCCTTCTTGAACGGCATCGCCGATGCGTACGTGCATCCGAATTCCCGCTGTAAAATCAATCTCGTCTTCCTTCCGAAGTCGTCCGGCTCCCAAATGCTGGGATGCCCGCCCGATTTCCTGCGCCGCCGTCTCCGCCACGAAACCGGCTCGTCCCGCAAAAACATCCCGGGAATACCGGCTGCTGCCCATCCGCTCCGGTTCCTCAATGATGCGGTCATCGCCGCCCTGATGCCGAACCATCTCTCGGAATTTTTCCAGGGCCCGGCCGTCCGACAGAACTTGTTTGGCCGTTTCTTTTCCTTCTTGGAAGCTTTCCGCCCGGCCGCCGATCCAAATCATTTCACCCGCCAGTTCCAGGCAAAGCTGCCGCAAATCCTCCGGACCGCCGCCCTTCAGCACCTGAACGGCCTCTTCCACTTCCAGAGCGTTTCCAACCGCCCGGCCCAAAGGCTGGCTCATATCGCTGATTACCGCCACCATTTTCCGACCGGCTTTCCGTCCGATGTCGATCATCAGTTCCGCCAGATTTTCCGCTTCCGCAAGATCCTTCAGGAGGGCGCCGCTTCCGCACTTCACGTCCAGCACGATTCCGTCGCTTCCCGCCGCCAGCTTCTTGCTCATGATGCTGGATGCAATCAGCCCCGGACTTTCCACCGTACCCGTCACATCCCGAAGGGCGTAAATCTTCTTATCCGCCGGGGTAATGGACCCCGTCTGGGTGATTACGGCCAGTCCCAGTTCTTCCAATTGCTTGCGGAATTCCTCCGGCTCCAGTCGGGTCCGGAATCCCGGAATCGCTTCCAGCTTATCCGCCGTTCCTCCGGTGAACCCCAGACCTCGTCCGCTCATCTTCGCTACGGTCACCCCGGCCGCTGCGGCAACGGGTGCCACCACCAACGTGGTTTTATCCCCTACGCCGCCGGTGGAGTGCTTGTCTACTTTCACGCCGGGAAGATCCGACAGATCCTCCACGTCGCCGCTGAACTCCATGGCCTCCGTCAGGGCGAAGGTCTCCTCCCGGGACAGCCCGCGAAAGTAAATGGCCATCAGCAGTGCCGATGCCTGATAATCCGGAGTGCGGTCCTTTACGTAATTATCGATAAAAAAATGAATTTCCTCCGGTGTCAGTTCTCCGCCGTCTCTTTTTTTCGTGATAATGTCCACCATGTTCATGGAATCACCCCCATATCTGTTTCGGCCTTCCGCCTAGGTAATCCAAGGAGGTCAGGTAATACCGAATTCCCTCCTGCTCATATTTGATGCCTTTCTCAAAGGCGTGCATCCCGTGCAGGTGCCCGTAGACGCAGTCGCTCACCGGATACTCCCGCAAGAGTGCCGTCATCTCCGATTCCTTTCGAGCCATCTCCGCCGGCGGGTAATGAAGCGCCGCAATAATCCGGTCCGGCGATAATTTCATGGCAGCATTCAGGCTGTTTCTCATCCGCCCCAGTTCCCGAATCCATATCTTTCGATCGTGTTCCGTGAAATCGTCGGAGCCCGGCAACACCCATCCCCGGCTTCCGCAGATGGCAATCCGCTCTCCGCCGGTTTCCTCTTCCGACAGCAGGACGCAGTCGTTCTGAAGGAAATGGATGTCCTCATACAGGGTATTCAAATAGGTGATCCGGCTCCACCACAGGTCGTGGTTTCCCTTCAGCAGCACCTTTCGCCCCGGCAGCCGGTGAATCCATTCCAGGTCCGGAAGCGCCTCCTCTAGGGAGAGCCCCCAGGACAGGTCTCCCGGCAGAATCACCACGTCCTCCGGGGAAATCAGCTCGTGCCAATAGTCCGAAAGCCGCTTCTCGTAATCCTCCCAGCCCGCACCGAAAATGCTCATGGGTTTATCAATATTCTCATGAAATGACAGATGCAGATCTGCGATTGCGAAAATCTTCACGTTTCTACTCCTTGATTTCTTCCAGAATCCGGATGATCACCGATGAGCCGTATCCCATCTGCTCCAGTTTTCTGGCAACGCGGGCCACGGATTTCTGCTCCAAAGGGCGCTCCGATCCCGCCAACGTTTTCTCCGCCACCAGTCGTGCCAGAGCGCATTCGTCCACCCGGTTTTCGTACATGTAATCGTCGATTCCGTTCTGAATCGTTTCCGATTTGATTCCCTTGTTTCGAAGCTCGCTGCGAATTCGGGTGCTTCCTCTTCTTTTCCCAAAAGCATATTCGCAGTAGGCCCGCACGTAGTCTGAATCGTCCAAATATTTCAACTCCAGAAACCGCTGCAGGGTCGCCCGAATCTCCGATTCATCGTATGCCTTCTCCTCCAAATGCGTTCGAGCTTCCGCCACCGTGCGCATGCGAGGTGCCAGGTAGCGGGTCAGCTCCTCCGCGGCACTCCTCCGATTCCCTTTTTTCTCTTTCTCCATTACAGCCTTTCCGTTTCTATTTCTTCCGGAATATTTTCCTCCCGGACGCCGATGCAGACTGCCGCTGCCAGGTCGAAAGGCATGGTGATGTCGCGGATTTCCCAGAATTGATCTTCTGAAACCACCCGATTCCAAAGGACGGAAGGGGCTTCAGAAAATACGGATTCTCCCTCTGCCTTGCGCAAGGCTTCCCGCCGTGCCCAAATTCGGAAAAACTCCGCCTCGCCTTTTTCTTTTACCTCCAGATATTCATCCTTGTTGTAAAACCGAAAGGCCAGCTTGAGGAAGTTGGATGGCTGCCACTTCTGAATATCCAGGCCGCAGGGCCGGTCGTCCATCAAGACCGCCCAGTACTGCCCCGTATGGGAAATGGAGAAATCCGGACCGTCGGGGAGAAAGGGTTTGCCCTTCTCCGTCGTCTGAATCTCTTCCGGCATCCGGCATGTCGGCTCCCAGCCGCTTTCGGCGGTATACCGTGTCAGCGCCTCTCCCAGAAGGCGGCGGCTCTCTTCCCGGCTGCCGTCGTAATTAAGTGCGTAATATATCTTCATCATTTCTATTTTCCGGACAGCTCCCGTATGCCTCGAGCCAGTGCTTTTCCCGAAGCCACACGAATATCCGGCTGAATTCCTTTCTTGTTAATTGGGGTGCCGTCCGGCAGGAAATATTCTTCCGTGGTAAATTTAAAGGCGGATCCGTCCTCCAGCTTCTCCACGCTCTGGATGACGCCCTTTCCGTAGGTTTTCTCTCCGATGAGCTTTCCGCCCCGGTTTACCTGAACAGCGCCTGCGAAGATTTCCGCCGCGCTGGCGGTATTGCCGTTCACCAGCACCACGTACTCGAAATCCGCGCACTGTCCATCGGCCCGGGACACCTTCTTCTTTCCCTGATTGTTTTTTTCAATCAGAATCTTTCCCGATGGCAGAAGCAGGTCGGCACACTTTACCCCTTCGTTTTTGATACCGCCGGGATTGTCCCGCACATCGATGACCACGCCTGATACCCGGCCGTCCATCAGGCGCTCTTCCGCTTCCTTCAGTTCCTCCGAAGTGCCTTCCCGGAAATGGCGGATTCGAATGTAGCCCAGCTTCTTCCCGTTCTCCGATTTCAGGAACTTGGAATCCACGCTGTCCTCTTCCACCTCCTGCCGAGTCAGGGTGACGGTCACATCCTGGCCGCCCCGTTTCAGCTTCAGCACCACGTCGGTTCCCGCCTCCCCGCCGATTCGGTCGGAGGCATCGTCCACGCTGTGAACCTTCTTCCCGTCTACGGAAATAATTTGATCTCCTTTTCGAAGGCCGCCCTGTTCCGCCGGTCCATCCTTAATCACATGGGCGATTAAAAGCTTGCCTTTCTTTTCCTCCACGCTGATTCCGATACCGGAATAGGACTCGGAATACCGCCGCTCCAGCTTCTCGTAATCCGTTTTGGTATAATACGCGGCGTACGGATCCGGAAGGGATTTTATTACCGCCTGCGCCAAATATCGGTCCCGCTTCTTCTTATCGATGGCGTACAGGGATTTGCTCTCAATGGATTCCTGCATTTTATAATACTTTCCGTACTGCGCATCCAAATCCTTGTAATAATTCATTTTCCGGGCAGAGAGGATGCCCGCCCCTCGGACTCCGTACACGAATGCGAACATCAGCACCAATGCGGTCGCCATTCCCAGGAGGAAGGAAATCATTATCTTTTTTCGTTCATCTCGCATTGCGTTCCGTTCCTCTCCGTCGTTTTCTATCCCATAAAATCTTCCGTGGGTGCCATCTCCGTCACCATCAGCTGCACCTTCCGGGTATCCCGCCAGGTGTTGATGTCCAGCGTCCCGTACACATCCAAAAATTCATGGTTCTGCATCATATCGAAGTACCGCTTGGCATCGTGGAAGAGGACGCAGTCCAAGTCCCCAATCTGAAAACGGGCGTACTTCGTATCGTTTTTCAAAAAATGCCAATTCTCCGGCATCACGTAAGTAATCCGGAACTTCGGCGCCTCGTTGTCCTTTCCGCAAGGCTCGAAGCATCTCAGCGCTTCCGCCAACTCCAGGCTCACTTCATCCGGCTCCAAATCCAAATCGTACGTAATCTCATCCTCAAACAAAGCGGGATCCTTTTCCAGCATCTCCGCCAAATCCCGATTCAGATTCTGCCGCAAGGACTCAATCCGATCCGGCTCCACCGTAAAACCGCAGGCCGCCTTATGCCCGCCGAACCGCAGGAAGCAGTCCCGATACCGACTCAGCATTTCATAAATATCCACCTTGTTCACCGACCGTCCGGTTCCCTTGTATTCATCCCCATTCGGCGCCACAATCACTGTCGGCCGTTTTGCTTCTTCTTTGATTTTTCCCGCCACAATTCCAAGGATGCCCTCGTGTACATCCTTCGCTTCAATCAGCAGGAAATTTCCCTTCCGATATTCCTGCCGCGCCTTCACGATGCACTGCTGATACGCCTCTTCCTGCCACTGCTTCCGCAAATTGTTTCGTTCAATCATGGTCCGGCAATAGTTCTCGATTTCGTCCGGATCCTCTGCCAAAAATAATTTTACGCCCAGGTCCGCGTCTCCCACTCGTCCCGCTGCATTGATTCTCGGGGCAATCCCGAAGGACACGTTGGTGGCCGTCAAGTTCCGGCAATCCAGCCCCGACAGCTCGATGAGCCGGCGAAGTCCCGGATTCCGGCATCCCCGGTTGATCCACTTCAGACCGTACTTCACGAAGGATCGGTTCTCGTCCAGCAGCGGCATGATATCCGCAATGGTTCCGATAGCCACAAATTCCAGCACCTCGGAAATCACCCGGCGTGGAATCTCCCGCTTCCGGCTGACCGCCAATCCCAGCTTATAGGCCACGCCCACACCGGCTAAGCCCTTGAACGGATAGGTGTCTCCCGGTGCTCTCGGATTGATGATCAGTTCGTTCACCGGTTCGTCCTTCATGTTGTGGTGATCCGTCACCACCATGTCGATGCCCAGACTCCGAGCATAGGCAATTTCATCCGACGAGGAAGAACCGCAGTCCACCGTGACGATGAACTCGCCCCCCTCTTCCCGAATCCGGTCGATGGATTCATTATGAAGACCGTAGCCCTCGGTAATCCGGGATGGAATGTAGTAGGTAATATTGTCCGTGAGACACCGCAGGATTTTGAGCAGCACCACCGTGGAGGTAACGCCGTCGGCATCGTAATCTCCGTAAATGACGATTCTCTTTCCCGCATCGATGGCCTGCAGCAGCCGATCCACGCCCTGATCCATATTGGTGAGCAGGGTCGGCGCATAGGCCAGTTTCGGGGTTTCCGCCAGAAATTCCTCCTGGGTTTCCGCCCCGGTAATGCCTCTTTTTTCCAGTATCTCTCTGATGATCTCCTGATTCGGGTTCATTCATTCTCCATTGTTTCTTTATTAATAGATACTCTTCGGATCCACAAAGCTTCCGTTCTTCAGCAAGCTGTAATGCAGGTGCGGTCCGGTGGACCAGCCCGTGCTTCCCACGTATGCCACTACCTGGCCCTTCTTCACGTAAGCCCCCTGGGACACCGCAAAACCGGACAGATGTCCGTACAGCGTCGTGTATCCGTTTCCAATATAAATCTGCATGCAGTTACCGTAGCCGCCGTAAGAGGAAGCCATGGTCACCACGCCGCTTCCCGCCGCATAGACCGGAGTTCCGGTGGATGCCGCGATATCGTATCCGCTGTGGTAGGTCCGCGTTCCGAAAATCGGGTGGGTTCTCCATCCGTAGTAAGAGGTCAGCGGGCCGTCACATGGCCATACGTAGCCGCCGGAATTGGTCGGCGCCTTCTTGTTATGCTTCTGCAGAAGCCGCTCTGCCTCCGTCTGCTTTCTCCGGGCTTCCGCCGCCAGGGACTCCGCCTGAGACTGCAGGTTCTCCTGCTGCTTCCGGTACGCACCGGCCTGATCCTTGTATTTTTCCTTCAGGGCTTCCAGATCCTTCTTCTCCTGAACCAGCTTTGCCTCTTCCGCTTCCTGCTGCTTCTTCAGCTTATTGATTTTCTTGTATTCCACCCGCAGCTTTCGCAAAAGGCTCTGGTCGCTGTGCAGCAGCTTCTGCACCATGGACATGTTGGTAATCAGCTCGTCAATGCTGTTGGAATTCAGGATGACATCCACATATCCCACCGTTCCGGTCTTGTACATGGCCACCAACCGGGAATTCAGATCCTTCTCCTGCTTCTTCACCTGGGCCTGCTTCTTCGCCAGCTTTTTCTTGGTCTTGGCCAGCTTGGCTTCCGCCCTCGCAATTTCGGTCTGCTTTTTCTCAATCGCAGTCACCGCTTCTTCCAGCTTATCTTCCGCCGCATCTGCCTTCTTTCCCGCTTCTTCCGCCTGACGGGACGCTTCTTCCGACTGCTGCTGTTTGGCCTTGGCCGCCTTCTTGGCTTCCGCCGCTTTTCCGCCGTAGACGGACACTGCGGAGGCAAAAATAAGAATTCCGCAGAGCAGCAGGCTGAGGCCGCGTCTGAATTTTCTCTGATTTCTCATCATACGCATCCGGCCCTCCTACTTATCCAAGAACTTCCGGATGGAAATGATGCTTCCGCAGGTACCGATTCCAACGCCCAGCGCCAGGAAGATGATCAGCAGATTCGGCATCAGATACTTCGCGGAAATCACCGGCACCGACAGCACCCGGAGGATGTCCGGTCCGATGCTCTTCACAAAACGAATATAGAGTGCGCCCAGAATTCCGGTAGCCACCGCCGCGGAGACGGTGCCCAGAATGATTCCTTCCAGCACAAACGGCGCCCGAACAAACCAGTCCGTCGCGCCCAGGTATTTCATAATTCCGATTTCCTTCGCCCGGTTGAACACCGTGAGCTTGATGGTGTTGGCCACCAGGATGACGGAAACCACAATCAGAAAAGCCATCATTACGACGGAACCCACTTCCACCGCACGGGTAATCTTACTCAGCTTTTCCACCGTGTCCTGATAATATTTAATATCGCTGACGCCGGAAATCTCCGGTGCTTCCTTGGAAACTCGGTCAGCGCTGTCCTTGTCATTGACATAGACCATATAGGAGTTCGGCAGCGGATTCTGCTGCAGGTTGTCCAGCAGATAAGCGTTGTCTCCCCACCGTTCCTTCATGATTTTCATGGCATCCGCTTTGGAACGGTACTTCACGCTGCTAACGCCCTGAATGGCTTCCAAATTCTTTCCCACGGTTTCGTTCTTCGCATCGTCGTTGGCATCGTCCAGATACACTTCGATGACGTTGTAGTCCTGCTGAATCACCTCAGCGAATAAATCCACATTTACAAACGTGGAAAAGAAGAGCCCCAGAATCAACATCATGGCCGTAATCGCCAGCGTCGCCGTAAAGCTCATTCCTCGGTTGCGAAAGACCTGTGAAAATGCTTGTTTTACCGTATATCCTATTCTAGAAAACATATGGAGATTCGTCCTCCTTTGTACTGATTTCATACAGGTGTTCCGGAGTGATTCCATAGGTTCCCTGCTCATCCCGAACAATCTGACCGTCCTTAATGGCCACCACCCGCTTGTTCATCTGATCCACGATATCCTTGGCGTGGGTTACCATCAGAATGGTGGTACCCCGCACGTTGATCTTTTCCAGCAGCTGCATGATTTCCATCGCCGTGACCGGATCCAGATTTCCCGTGGGCTCATCGGCAATCAGCAGCTTCGGATTGTTCACGATGGCGCGGGCGATGCCCACTCTCTGCTGCTCGCCGGCGGAAAGTTCGTTGGGATAGCGGTCCGCCTTGTCGGCGATGCCCACCAAATCCAAAGCGAACGGAACTTCTTTCCGAATTACCTTCTTTTTCTTATGCCGCACTTCCATGGCGAACGCCACGTTCTCGTAGACGGTTTTCTTCTCTAGCAGCCGGAAATCCTGGAAAACCATTCCGATCTGCTGCCGCAGCTCCGGAATCTCCCGATGAGTCATTCGGGTAACATCTCGGCCGCCCACCAGAATCGTGCCGCTGTCCGCCTCGATTTCCTTCAGGATCAGGCGCACGAAAGTGGTCTTTCCCGCACCGCTGGGTCCTACCAGAAATACGAAATCTCCCTTTTCAATGTGCACCGTGGCATCCTTCAATCCCACATTGGTTCCATAATTCTTGTTTACTCTGTTAAAAACAATCATGCTTTCTCCTTATTTTCAGACACACGTATGTATTATAACACAAACCGGCGTCAGAATCATTTCACCGGAGCAGTCCCCTCCTCCGACACGTCGGCCGCTCGGCACCCGGTATTTCGCCGCCGGATGTCCGCCTGCACTAATTTGTAAATGGCCGAAAACAGCGGAATGAAGAACAGCATCCCCAGGATGCCAAAAGCACTTCCGCCGATGGTCACCGCCGCCAGCACCCAGATTCCCGGAAGTCCGATGGATCCGCCGACGATTCTCGGATAGGTCACGTTGTTGTCGATCTGCTGTACCACCAGGAACAGAATCAGGAAGATGACCGCTTTGGTGACGGACACGGACAGAATCAGGACAAAACCCACTACCGCTCCAATCAATGCGCCCACAATCGGCACCAGCGCCAACACCGTAACGATTACGGCAATCATTCCCGCATACGGCATCCGGAAAATCATCATGGCGATGGCCAACATAATGCCCAGCACGCAGGCGTCCTTCACCTGTCCCACGATAAAACTGCGGAAGCTGTTGTTCAGTACGTCCAGCACTTCGAACAGTTTGGATTCCACCGACGGGCAGTAGGTGTGAACCACCCGGCGGAACTGGCTTCCGTACTTCTCCTTGCCGCTCAGCAGGTAGAAGGAGAAGAACAATCCGATAAAGAGGGTTGCCGTCACACCGGTGACCTTCTGGAGCACGCCGGTAACGTTATCCAGCCAGCCGATATTGCCGCTCTGCAGAATATGGATCGCTTTCTGAACAAGCTCTCCATTGAGCTGCATTCCCGATACGCTTTGCTCCAGCATCGCACCGTATTTCGCCAAAGCCGGAACCGATTTCAGCAAGTGGACCACCTGATCGATGGCCGCTCCGCTTCGGGCAATCAGCAGGGACACGCAGGTGGTAAGCTGCGGTACCAGAATACCGATAACGCCGGCGATGATCAGCACCAAAAGAAGGTAGGCGCAGATGATACACACCGTCCGTTTTGCCCGCTGTGCGCGCCGTCCCCGGAGGACCCGATCGTAGTTTCTCTCAAAAAATCCCATGAGAATGTTCACCGCATAAGCGATAATTCCTCCCACAATCAGCGGAACCATTGCGTTTCCGAACATCACCAGAACCTTCTCCATGCGGGACCAGTAATATGTCAAAAGGTATAGGATAAACACGGTAAGCCCCAGACGGAAATAGACATTTCCGGTTACCGTCTGAAATTTCGTTTTCTTTTCTTCTTTCATCGATGTCGTCTCTTTCTCTATATCTAATTTATATGTGTGCAACTATATCACACCCGGTATGGAACTTCAACCGGACGACCGAAATCATCCGGTCCAAATTGGTACCGCAAGCGGGCTTTTCTAAACCACACATATATTTTCCTCCCAATCTTATTTCTGCAGTGAAAAAGCCCCCGGAAGCAATTCCGAAAGAGGATAGCTTTTCAAGTGATCCTCATCTTTACCGGTAATCACGCGCAAATCCGGTTCAAATTCCATCAAGACCTGACGGCAGATTCCACACGGCATCGCCTCTCCCACTGACGATGCGATAGCCAATGTTCGGAACTTCCTTTCTCCTTCCGAAACGGCCTTTGCCACCGCACCTCGCTCAGCACAAAGGGTCGCCCCGAAGGAGGCATTTTCCACATTAACGCCGGTATATACTTTTCCGCTTTGGGTCAGCAGTGCGGCACCCACTTGGAATCCGGAATAGGGTGCATAGGCATTTTCCTTCACATCATTGGCAATCCGATACAGTTCTTTCTCATTCATATCCGTCCGTCTCCCTTCAGCCGGAATCGATTTCATTTCATTCACGGAACTTTATTATATCATCTGAATCCACGAAAAAAAAAAAGATACCGTGAACTTTTCACGGTATCTTTTGAAATTCATTCTGATTCTAAAACATCAATTACTCGATGATTTCAGTTACAACGCCGGAACCTACGGTTCTGCCGCCTTCTCTGATAGCGAATCTCA